>Ga0172381_10000612_pt1 | contig 43380 bp, 42 predicted proteins | sample Leawel6488metaG_FD_119754 | JGI IMG/M metagenome (GOLD analysis project Ga0172381, IMG submission 119754) | Leachate microbial communities from a municipal landfill in Southern Ontario, Canada - Leachate well 64-88 metaG | ecosystem: Engineered > Solid waste > Landfill > Unclassified | place... | reverse complement strand
TGGTCTACGTGGGCTATAATAGCTATATTTCTAATCTCCATAATCTAAAAAATCTGCCAAGAAGCAGAAAGCTTTTTTATTTATTATATATTATATATAGAATAGATTTAGTTTTTTGTCAAAGGTTTAAATCTCAAAATCATTCAATCTTAATTCAAAGTTCTTTTTATTAGAATTAACTAAGTCGTAGAAATTAGGAGGAATTTTCTTTTTGATTATGACCATATTATAATTTGCCTTTAACCTCTAATTCAAATCTTTTGAAAAAGCCTGCCATATATTCATGTCTTTCTTTGGCAATCTTTTTTCCTGCTTTTGTCATTATTTCTGACTTTACTTTACTGAGCTTGTAATAATATTCCAAAACAGCAGTGTCTTCTTTGGTGTAAGAATACTTCTTTGGGTTTTTCATAGTCTCTTTTTCGTTTCCAGTATATAAACAAGAGCCTAGAAATCCAGCAAATAAAAAATCTCTAGCTGTTCCGACTGCTCCAATTGAATCCAATTTATCAGCATCAAATAAAACCTTGGCTTCGATAGTTTCTGGCTTGTATTTATCATCAGAACGATGAGACAAAATGCAATGTTTTATATTATTAATAATCTCTTCGCTTAAATCATACTTTTCCAAGATTGTTCCTGCCAATTCAGCTCCTCTTTCTGCATGGCAAATCTTTCCTTTGTTATCCATTTCTTCCTTACGCCCAATATCATGAAGATAGGCTGACAACTTAACAATACCAATATCTGCGCCTTCTTTTTCAGCAATTCTAATAGCCAAGTTATGTACTCTCTCAACATGCGTCCAGTCATGGCAACTACTAGCATCAACAAAATAGCCTTGAGCTATCTTTTTAACTTCTTCGATTATTTTATTATTTATTTTCATATTATTCTCCACGGAAACACTTATGTTTATTCCTGCATCCGAAATTATTTCTTAATCTTTAAAACGTTATTAACCGTTATCCATGCCGACATTATACCAAATCCTGTTTTATCAATTTCGAACGGTTTAATCTCTTGAGGATTTTTTAAAAATACGAGAATGCAATATTTTTTATTTTTGAATCTATCAAAAAATTCAGGAATTTTATCTTTTTCTAGTCCAGCATCATCGCCGTATTCATCCAAAATTTCTTTTACTCGCTTCGGCATCAAATTAGCAAATTGCACAACCTTGTTCACTTCGGCTTTTAGTTTTACTGGTTCGCCAGAATCTTTGAAGTAAACTATTTCTCCTTCTTTAATTCTATCCCATGGTCCATGTTTTACAGAATACCAACGCGATTCAATTTTCTTCTGACCATTCAGAATTTTTTTAGTCAAGCCCCAAGATTTTCGCATTATCGCTATGTGTTCCATATTCCTATTTCCCGTGACAATGCTTATACTTCTTTCCGCTTCCACAGGGGCACGGATCGTTTCTGCCTATCTCTGTCTTTGGAGTATTGTTGCCTCTACTTTCAGCAATAGCCTGCATTTGATTAGGAATGTTCTCTACTTTAATTGTTGCCCTCATAATACTCTCGACAACCATTTTTTCATAGTTCTCTAATAATTCCTTAAACATTTTATATCCTTCTTTCTTGTATTCAACCAAGGGATCTCTTTGTCCATAAGCTCTCAATCTAACTGAGTCCTTTAAGCTATCCATGTTTTCCAAATGTTCTATCCAAAGATTATCGATAACCCTTAATGTAGCAATCTTTTCAATTTGTCTCATATTTTCTGATCCAACCTCTTGTTCTTTCTTTTCGTAATCTTCTTGAGAATGGTTATACTTCTCTAGTAAAGGTAAAATGGCTTCTTTTAGCTCCCCTTTTTCTACTTTTTCTAGTATTTCAACTCTTTTCGAATAAATAGTTTCTCTTTGTTTATTTAAAACATCGTCATATTCCAAAATATGTTTTCTGGCATCAAAATTAAATCCCTCTATCTTTCCTTGAGCCGATTCGATGCTTTTAGAAATCATTCCATTTTCAATTGGAGTATCTTCGGGAATATTAAATCTATCCATCAATCCTTTAATTCTATCTCCTCCAAATATTCTAATAACATCGTCATCTAGAGAAACAAAAAATTGAGTTATTCCTGGATCTCCTTGTCTTCCTGCTCTTCCTCTTAATTGATTATCAATTCTTCTTGCTTCGTGTCTTTCGGTTCCGATAACATGCAAGCCTTCTAATCTCTTAACTTCTTCATTTTCTTCAGGTGTTGATGGCTTTCCTCCTAAATATATATCAACTCCTCTTCCTGCCATATTTGTAGCAATAGTAACAGCACCCTTCTTTCCAGCCTGAGCAATAATTTCACCTTCTTCTTCATGATGCTTAGCATTTAAAACTTTATGAGGAATTCCCTCTCTTAATAACAATCTATCCAAATACTCATTTTTTTCTATTGAAGTTGTTCCCACTAAGACAGGCTGACCTGTTTTGTATTTCTCTTTAATTTCTTCGGCCACAGCTCTAAATTTAGCTTCTTCTGTTTTATAAATCTTATCACCTAAATCTTTTCTAACGATTTCTCTATTCGTTGGTATAACAACAACGTCCAAATGATAAACTTTATCAAATTCTTCAGCTGATGTTTCAGCTGTTCCTGTCATTCCAGCAAGCTTTTTATACATTCTGAAATAATTCTGGAAAGTAATCGAAGCAAGAGTTATTGACTCGGGCATAATCCTTACTCCTTCTTTAGCTTCTATTGCCTGATGAAGTCCACCAGACCATCTTCTTCCTGGCATCATTCTTCCTGTAAACTCATCTACAATAATAATCTCTCCATTTTTGACAACATAATCCTTATCTTTCTTAAAAAGTATTTCTGCTTTTAAGGCTTGCTCTAAATGATGAAGATATTTTATTCCTCTCTCGTCGTAAATATTTCCTGCATTTAAAATTGCCTCAATTTTATCGATTCCTTTATCTGTTAAAGTAACTGCTCTTAATTTTTCATCAACTTCAAAATCTTCTTCTTTGTTTAATCTAGGAATAATTTTTGAAAATTCTGTATACCATTTTGATCCCTCTTCGTTAGGAGCAGAAATAATTAAAGGGGTTCTGGCTTCATCAATTAAAATAGAATCTACTTCATCAACAATCGCATAATTAAATCCTCTTTGCATTCTTTGCTTTAAATCATAAACCATATTATCTTTTAAGTAATCAAAACCGAACTCATTGTTTGTTCCATAAGTGATATCGCAATCATAAGCTTCTTTTCTTGAGCAAGGCTTTAAAAAATCTTCTTCAACTAAAAATCCTCCGAGTTCATCTCTTGTCTTGTCTTCCTCTTCGGCTTTTTTAAAAGATTGATCATATACAAAAGATTGGTCATGATTTATACAACCAACTGACAGACCAAGAAAATTATATATCTGCCCCATCCAGACAGCATCTCTTCTAGATAAATAATCATTAACTGTAACTAAATGACATCCCTTACCTAAAAGAGCATTTAAGACTAATGGTAGAGTTGCTGTTAATGTCTTACCTTCTCCCGTTCTCATTTCTGCGATCTTGCCTTGATGTAAAGCTATTCCTCCAATTAATTGACAATCGAAGTGTCTTTGATTAAGTGTTCTCTTTCCTGCTTCTCTCACTAGAGCAAAAACTTCAGGTAAAACATTATCCAATATCTCTCCATCAGCTAATCTTTTTTTAATGTTTTGTATTTTAACCTTAATTTCTTCGGAGCTTAAAGCTGAAATTCCAGCCTCCAAAGAGTTAATATCTCTAATTAAAGGCTTTAAACCATTTGCGTATTTAGTGTTTGCGTTGCCAAAAAGGCTTTCTAGAAATGCCATATTATTTTAATTATTATACCATAATATACTATATCAAGAAAGGTAAAACGTCAAAACAAAAAAGGCCCTCTTGGGGGCCTATTTTTATTATTTTTTAATTTTCCTTCTTTGTTCCAATGATATCTTATCTTTATGTTTTTTAATCTGAACTTCTAGTTCCTCCCTAACATCAGTTAAAGCAGATCGAAAATCTTCCTTCATTGAGACTGCTCTTAACATTTTTCCTCCAGGAACTTCAACTTGAACTTCTGCTCGGAATAAATCTCCTTTCTGATGGTGTCTAGTTGTTTTTCCTAACTCAACTTCAACTATCAAGTCTGATTCTCCAGGAAGCAACTTTTCAATTTTTTTAATTTTTTGGTCAACCAATTTCAATAAATAATTTGTTAATTCAATATTGGTTGCTTTTATTTTTATATTCATATTTTTAAAAAACATTCTAACTAAAACAACTCTCGAGGAGTTGTTTTAGAGAAAATTTATTTTCTTTTCTTTGCAGTCTTTTTTTTAGCTGTCTTCTTTGCTGGTTTCTTCTTTGCTACTTTCTTTACAGCTTTTTTTGCAGCTTTCTTTTTTGTTGCCATATTTTTTTCAGAAAAAGTTAGATTTTTAATTAGTCGACCTTTTTCATTACTCAAAAAATTATCTACTAATTATATTTTCCTCTTTATTAAAAAATTTGTCAATAGTAAAATGCTAAAAAAATTTAATTTCTTCACTTATGTCGATTAAAAAATTTTCTTCCACTGTTTTTTTTACTAAATTTATTAAATTCATGACATCATTTGATGTTGCATTTTTTAAATTGATAATAAAATTTGCGTGATCATCTGAAATCTTTGCATCTCCAATTTGTTTTCCTTTTAAGTTACACAATTCTATCATTAATCCCACAGGAATAATTTCTTTTTCATTAAAAATCTTTAATTGAGGATATTTTTCAATAACAACATCATCTAATTTCCCATAATAATTTTTAAAAATAGAACCGGCAGAAAATCCTTTGGGCTGCTTTGCTTTTCTTTTTTCCAAATTATCAAATATTCTTTTTTTAATCTCATCTTCATTATCTTTTAAGAGCTTTAATTCAGCTGAAACAATTAATAAATTTTTATTGTCCTTAAAAATGCTTGTCCTGTAACCAAAAAGGCAATCCTTCTTCTTTAATTTCTTTTCTAAGACACCGTCAGAAGAAACCTCTATAACGTCCACGCTTTCAATTGAATTAGAAATTGACTCATTAATAGCCCCCGCATTTCCATTAATCGCTCCGCCTAATGTTCCCGGTATTCCTACTCCCCATTCAAGACCAGATAAATTTTTTAATTCAGAAATTAAAAAAGATAAGGGAATAGATGTGTCAACTTTAACAATCACATTCTCCCCGATTTCCTTCTTTTCAATATTAAAATTCTCCTTTGATAAATTTTCAGCTCTATAAACAATAATCAAACCATCAAATCCATTATCAGAGAAAAGAATATTGCTTCCGCCTCCGATAACCAAAAAAGGAATATTTTCTTTCTTTACTCTCTCGATTATTTTTTTTAATTCTTTCTTATTAGAAGTTCTTAAAAAATATTTAGCAGGGCCACCGATCCTAAAAGTAGAATAATTCTTAAGAATAATATTTTTTTCTAATCGTGGAAAATCATTTTTTAAATTAGTAAATATATCCATATTTTAATTATAACACAAATTATTGTAATTCATTTATTTTTTGAATTACTGTTTCATCCGATGGGTTTAATTCAAAAGCTTTCTTGTATTCTGCTAAAGCCTTATCGTATTCCTTGTCTTCTTCTAAAAGCCTGGCTATTGCTACATAAATATCATCATTTTGAGGTGCTAATACTTTAGCCTTTTCATATGCAGCAATCGCTTCTTCTGTTCTGTCTTCTATAAGAAAATTGGTATTTTCGTAAACTAATCCTAAGTTCTGCCAAGCTTGAAAATTATTTTTATCAGAATTACAAACTATTTTTGCTGCCGCTTCAGCTTTAATAGCACTATCTTTAATTGACTGTTTTTGTTCATCTTTTTTTTCTTTAGTTGTCCACTTCTGCCCAAAATCTTCACTAGCCTTTATTAAGTACAACTGAGAAAGACCTATATAGTAATCGCTGGATTTCCAAAGATTAGATGCTTTTTCCATTTCCGATATTGATTCACTAATAGCTCCTTGATTGTTGTAGTTATTTATTGATTTTTGATAATGAGTCTCAGCCCTATAATAATTTACAAAATTAAAAATAATTACTATTAAAACAATAAAAGTAAAAGAAAAAATAACCTTAGTAATATTCTGAGAAGGAACACTTATAGTTATCTCTTCCCCTTTTTGTTGTCCATTCCATAAACCTAAGGTAGAAAAAAATAAAAAGAGAGAAGCAATGTCTAATCTGTAAAAAAACATTAAAAGAGAGAGGCAAAAAACAGTCGGAAATAATAAATCTAAAACATTGACTGAGGTATCTTTTTTTTCTCTTTTAAAACTTAAAAAATACTTAAAACCTTGATAGTAAAAAAATGATATTAAAAATAATAAAGAAAGTACTACCAAAAATCCTCCCGTTACAAATAAAGTCAAAAGAGGTATTGATCCTTCTTTAAATATTAAAGAAGAGTCTACATTATTAAAACTCTTATCCTTATACAAAGAAAATTGATAAGAATAAGTTGATGGACCAGAACCTATGAAAAAACTCTTAACTCCTTCCCCCAAACTTTTTTCTGCGATATTCCAGCTTGATTCATAAGAAAGCCTTGGCTCATTAGCCTTTTTAATAAATGGATTTGGTAAGAAGAATAAAGATAGAAAAATAAAAAGTAAAGACAGAGCAAGAATAGATTTTTTTCTTTTAAATACAAAATTACTTTCTAACATGCTTCTCCAAAAAACAAGAAATATTCCGATTGAGACAAAAAACCAAGAAAGTTTAAAGTCAATTAATATTAAAGAAATAAAAAACAATACAAAAAATGTTCCCATTGAAGCTACCTTAAAAATATTATATGATTTACCCTTTCTAAAATAATTAAGATTATTAAATACAAAAGATATTAAAATTACAAAAGCCATTGATATAATAATTGCTGAGGCGGAAAGACTATCAAAAATAGTCAAATTAGTTCCTGTAAATTTCTTAATAAGAAATAAAATTGATAAAACGGCTGAACCTGCAACAAAAAATTCTAATATTTTCAAAATACCTCTTCTTTTTATGGTGCTTGATAAGTAAAAGATTATAAAACAAGCTAAAAATACGATAAAAGCATCTGCTTGGGATGGACGACCCCAAAAACTTAAAAATATATTCTTAGAGAATAATAAAGACAATAAAAATGACGATATTAAAAAAACTATTAATCTTTGTAATGGGCTGTCCCTCAAAACTATTTTTTTTGAAAAGAAAATATCTAACAACTGGAAAAGAAGAATACCAAAAGCAAACACCAAAAGAAATGCCTTTTCATTTAAAACCTGAGATACACTTATTTGGGGAATAAAAAAGAATGGGAATAAGAATATAAATACACAAAAAATGTTTTTTGATATTTTCTCGAAATTAATCATGGTATTATTTTACACCACTTGCCGCATTCTGCCCAGCCACATATCCCGTACTCCAACACATTTGTAAATTATAGCCCCCGCAAGGCCCATCAAGATTTATTGCTTCTCCGGCAAAATACAAATTATTAATTAGTTTAGACTTCATTGTTTTTGAATCTATTACTTTCAAAGAAACACCTCCACGTGTTGCCATTGCCTTATCAAAGCCAAGAAGACCAAGAACATTAATTTCTATTTTCTTCATAAACTTAACCATTCTGATTCTTTCTTCTCTGGTAATATCATTCGCCTTTCTTTCAAAAGGAATACTACTAAAATTAAGAATGAAATCGACAAACTTCTCTGGGAAAAAACCATTTAAGCATGTAGAAATATGTTTTTTTCTATTTTTATTAAATACAGACAACATAAATATATCTAATTGTTCAATGTTTTTATCGGGAAACAAATCAATAAACATCTTTACCTTTCCTTTTTCTAATAAGTCTCCAATCGTCCTACTCATGTTTAAAATTAAAGGTCCGCTAAATCCAAAATGGGTAAATAATATTTCTCCTCTTCCTTCTTTCTCTATTTTCTGATTACAAGAAAAAGAAACAACTACTCCATCCAAAGAAATACCCTGAAGACTCTTTGTCCACTGCTCTTTTGTTTCAATTGGAGTTAGGGCTGGTTTTGTATCAATAATGTCGTGTCCTAATCTTTTAGCCCAAATAAAGCTATCTCCCGATGACCCTGTGCTAGGATAAGACTTACCGCCTGAAGAAATAATAAATTGATCCGCTTCAATCTCTTTTCCACTCAATAGAACGACTGAAGAAATTAACTTACCCTTTTTTTTAATATCAGCAACCTCAGAAGAAAAAAGAATATCTACTTTATATTTTTTTAATAAAGCAATTAAGAAATTTAAAATATCTTTGGATTTTTCAGATGCAGGGAATATATTACCTTTTTCATTTTTTAGCTCCAATCCATTATCTTCAAAAAAATCCATCGTTTCTTTTGTTCCAAAAACAGAAAAAGGAGATAAAAGAAAATCTCCTTCCTTGCCAAATTTACCACAGAAATCACGAAGATTCTTTTCAATGTGAGTTAGATTGCATCTTCCTCCTCCAGTCATTAAAAGCTTAATACCTAATTTATCATTTTTTTCAATCAAAACAACCCTTGCTCCCAATTCACCTGCTCTAATCGCCGCCATAATTCCAGCTGGTCCGCCTCCAATCACCGCCACATCATATTTTTTAAATTCTTTTTTCATACTATTTTCCACTTTTAATTTCAATAACATCTCCATCGTTAACAACATATTCCTTACCTTCGGTTCTAATCATTCCCTTCTCTCTTGCTACGGCAAAACCTCCGCACTCTATTAATTTTTCCCAATTTATTACTTCTGCTTTGATAAATGTTTCTTCAAAATCAGTATGAATTGCTCCGCCAGCTTTGGGAGCCTTATCTCCCTTATGAATTGTCCAAGCTCTTGTTTCGTCTGATCCGGTTGTTAAAAATGTTATTAATCCTAAGAGACTATAAGATTCTTTAATAAGTTCATTCATTTTCGGTTCTGGAGAAAGACCAAAAGACTCTCTTTCTTCTGCTGTCATATCTCCACTCTCTGACTCAGTTAAAACATCCATAAAAATATACCTCCAATTATTTTTATTAAATACTTCCAAAACATCGTTAGGCACATCCTTCTCTTCTCCATTTAGCAGATATAAGCGTGGCTTTGAAGAAAGCAATTGATAACTTTTGATTATTTTTGATTGTTCTTCATCCCACTCAAAATCAGACGACATCTTTCCTTCTTTTAATAACACCTCTACCCTCTTTAAAACTTCTAATTCTTTAAGGGCTTTTTTGTCCCCAGATTTAACTTCCCTTTCTAAAGAGGATAATCTTTTTTCAACCGTCTCTAAATCTTTTAATATCATTTCCATATCTAAAATTTCCTTATCTTTCAAGACGTCAATATTGGGACGAGTATTAACAATATTATCATTTTTAAAACAACGCAAAACATAGACAATAGCATCCACTTCTCTAATATTAGCTAAAAATTTGTTTCCCAGCCCTTCTCCTTTGCTTGCCCCCTCAACTAGTCCAGCAATATCTACAAATTCAATCGTTGTGTAAATCTTCTTTATTGAGTGAGTTAGTTCTGCCAATCTATCAACTCTAACATCTGGAACTGCAACAACACCGACATTTGGGTCGATGGTACAAAAAGGATAATTAGCAATATCCACTTGTTTTTTTGTAATTAATTGAAATAAAGTTGATTTTCCAACATTAGGAAAACCGACTATTCCGATGTGCAATGACATTTTATTTTAATAATGTATTAGCTTCTCTTCTTAAACTTTCTAATTGGTTCTTTGGTATATTAACCTTTTTAGAAAATTTTACAATGTCTAAGTCTAAAATATCATCAACTAGCATGATTCCTTCTTTTTTAAAAACTTCTGCGTAATAGCTCCTAAAAGAAGGAAGGATGGTAATGGGGTATAATTTATTCTTATCAATTATGTCTTCTAGTCCTTCATTTCTTGGATAATCCCATCCTAATAATTTTATTCCTTTGCAATTTGAATATTTAATAGCTTGATCAGTAAACCTAGAATTAGTCACAATTAAAAAATTAAGATCCGCACCATAATTACCAGTACTCTTAATATCGTCTAAAATTGCAAACCCTTTTAAGCAAACATTAACATCTATTTTATCTCCTCCATTATTTCTATATTTACATTCTCCAATAGATGTTTTTCCTTCTTTTTCAACTATAAAATCTATTTCGTAACTACAGCACTTGCCAGACAAAATTTTATTCCCCCTAACTTTCATCCCTAAGCGAGAAAAAACTTGCCTTACAAAGTCTTCAAAAACAAAACCGGCTGGCCCTATTTTTTTCATTCCTTCTTTCAAATTAAACCTCAAAGAAAGCTGAAGACTCTCTTTTCTTAATCTTTCTTTAACTTTCTTAAAAATCTCTTTAGTTTTAATTCCATTATAAGCCTCCTTTTCTATTTCTTCTGAAATATTCTTAGCCAAAAAAGCAGGAGCCCCTGCCTTTATTGCAGAATAATATACTTTTTTAGGAGAAAAATCTTCCTTTTCTCCATTAAGCTTTATTACCTGATATGAAGCCATATTATTCAAATTTTGACTTAATATTTTCTTTTGCCTTTTCGTAATTCTTTTCTATCCCTTTGATCTTAAAACTTAGTCTCATGTATTGTAATCCAAAAAGAATAACAATTATCCCGATAAAATAAGCAAATATTTTCAAAGCTTCTACGGGCCAAACAATAAAAGACAAACCAAGAGCTATGGCCACTAAACCATTTAAAAATACAAGCCACCAATTTCCGCTCACTTCCTTAATATACCTATCCATGATATTAATCACAAAAAATTTTGATTTGTTTTCCATGTTTTTATTAATTACTTTTTATATTGTGAAAACATTTTCTACAAACAGGAATATATGTATATTTACCGTCTTCAGGAATCACAGAAGGAAGACCTTCCATAATTATCTTACCATCTTTAAATATTGGAGTATATATAGCGTTTGGCTCTTTACATATTTCGCAAACTGCTTTCTTAAGCTTAACCTCCTCTGGTCCTAACTCCATAAGCTTTTTGATTATTCCGAACATTTCTCCTTTGTAATCCATATCTAATCCTGAAGCATAAACTTTCACTCCTCTATTTAATAATTCTTTAATTGCATCAACGTCTTCTTCATCAAACATATGAATCTCATCTATACCCACAATTTTAAATTCTTCATTAAGAATATCATTAAGAGAAGATATTTTCTTACAATTAATAAATAGACCTGCCCTTGAACAAACATTCTCATCTCTCACATCTCTAACTGGCTGATAAACTTGAAAAGGAATATTAGTATACTGTAAATGATTAAAATGACTAATCATTTCCAAAGACTTTCCACTCTTCATTGGGCCAATTATTAAAATTAAGCTCATAATTATCTATTATCTCCGCTTCCATGAAGCTCATTTCTTTGTTGCCTTGATTGTAACTTTTCAAGATTCTTTTGAGCAACCTCCTCCAAAGAGATGCCTAATTCTTTTGCTAGATTAGCAACATACCATAAAACATCTCCCAGCTCCTTTGTTATTTCAACTTTTTTCTCTTCCGAAACTATTCCATTACCATCTCTGATAACTTTTTTTATCTTTTCAGCTACTTCACCGGCTTCCCCAGCTAAACCCAATGTAGGATAAACAAAATTATTATCTTTATTGGGATAGATAGCGGTCTTTCTTGCTTCCTCCTGATATTCTTGAAATGTCATTTTTTTATTTTAATTATTATTTTTATTATTATATCTACTAGTCAAAACATAAGCAATAATTCCTCCCAATAAAGCTGTAATCAACTGAGGATAACTCATCATCACCGCTATTTTATCTGCCACAGCTTGTTTAATAAAAATGCTGATTATAAAATTGCTTATAAAAAACAGAAATGAAAACTTTATTAAAGCTGCTGGAATTAATCCTAAGAAAAAATTCTTTGTTCTTAATAAATTAAATATATAAACTAAGATAATATTTCCTAAAATAATAAAGGGAACCATTGGAGCCATAACTATTGGCAGTAATCCAAGGAATAGAGAAAATATGCTCGGCAGCAAACAGAGAAGAACCGCGCCTCTCATCCCCAACAGAATAACTGCAATCAAAAGCGATGCATTAACTATTGTTCCTGTTATTATCTGGTTATTTATTAATGGAGCAAAGGAAACAGCAAGAAGCAAAACAATAAATTGAACCAAAGATATTAATGCTATTTTTTTATTTGAAGACAACGCTTGTTCCATATTATTTTTCCTTTATTATTTTAATTTTATCTTTTTCTTTTTTAGAATAATGCGTATGGCATATTTTATGAATAGTCTTCTTATTCTTAAAGAAGTCCTTATAAAGAAGACCTACCACTGGACTTTCGTGAGCCATTCTTAATCCCCAGTTCTTATCAACTTCATATAAGGCTAACGCCCTTTTTCTTCTTATTTCTTTATCTGTTGGAGTTGGCTGACCTCCTCCACCAACACATCCTCCAGGACAAGTCATCACCTCCACATAATCATATAGTTTAGGATTATTTTTCAATCTCTCTAAAAGATTTTTAGCATTGCCTAATCCATTAACAATTGCCACCTTAACCGTTAAGCTTCCTATTTTAATCTTTGCCTCTTTGCATTCCTGCATTCCCCTTATTTCCTTAAAATCAATATTCTTTAATTTTTTACCTGTCACTACTTCATAAACAGTTCTTAAGGCTGACTCAGTTACTCCACCCGTTGCTCCATAGATAACTCCTGCTCCAGTATATTTATCCCAGGGAGTGTCTGGCTCTTCTTCTTTAATATTGCTAATATCTATCCCTTTTTTCTTAAACAATCTAGATAATTCTCTAGTGGTTAGAACATAGTCTATCGGCTTTAATTCATCAACATTCAATTCTTCTCTTGTTGCCTCATATTTTTTTGAAGTACAAGGCATAACCGAAATTACTACTATTTTTTTAGGGTTAATTTTTTCTTTTTCTGCTAAATATGTCTTGGTTAGTCCTCCTAAAATTATCTGAGGAGATCTAACGGTTGTCAGATTCTTCATAAACTGAGGATAATTCTGTTCAACATATTTAACCCACGATGGACAGCAAGAAGTAAACATTGGTAAACCTTTTTGAGTGGTTAATCTTTCAATTAATTCCCCGCCCTCCTCTATGGTTGTTATATCTGCTCCAACTGAAACATCAAAAACTTTATCTGCTCCTAGTTTTTTAATTCCAGCTATCATTTTACCAGTAACAATAGATCCGTAGTCCATTCCAAATTCCTCCCCTAAACTACTTCTGATTGCAGGAGCAAATTGGAAAACAACATATTTATTTTTATTATCTAATGCTTTCTCAACATCATTAATAGCACTAACCTCCTCAAAAGCTCCACTTGGACAATGAACCAAGCACTGACCACAATAAACACAGTCTTTATTTTCTTCTTTTGAAGGATTAACTTCCCAGAAAGAACCATTCTCTTCTACTGTTAAAAATCCTACGCCTTGTTTATCGCACATTTCAACACAATTATGACAATCAATACATTTTGAAGAATCAAATATAATCGAGGGTCCGAATTGATATTTAGGGAAAAATTTCTTTCTATCTTCAAATTTAGATATTTGTATTCCACACTCTTTTGCCAAAGCAAGAAGCCTACAATGATAATTCCTAACGCAACCTTGGCATTGCTCTATGTGTTGAGAAAAAAGAAGTTCTAAATTAGTTTTTCTAATCTTCTTAATTTCTGGAGAATCAGTAGTAACTTCCATTCCTTCTTCTATTTCAACAGAGCAAGATGTATGCAATCCTTTTCTATCTTTAATTGAAACCAAGCATAATCGACAACTGCTTTTAGGTTTTAAATCAGAATGATAGCAGGCAGCGGGAATCTTGATATTGTTTCTTCTTGCTACCTGAAGAACGCTTTCTCCTTTTTCTCCAACTACTTCTTTATTATTAATTTTTAATTTAATATTTTTCATTTTTTAATAACTTTCTCAATTAAAGATACAAAAGGAACGGGAATACTTCTTCCTAAGGCACAGAAACTTGACTCTCTAAGGCTTAAAAATAAACTATCGAGAATATCATAATCAAGTTTTTTCTTCTTAACCATTTCATAAATCCTGTAAGCTCCCTCTCTGCAAGGAACACATTTATCACAGTTGCCAAGATGAAAAAATTCAGCCCATCTTTCCATTAAAGCAAAAACATCTGTTTTCTTTTTATTATATATAGTAATTGAACCCGCACCAGTAGCTGGCCTATTTAATTCTTCCATAATCATTATCTCTCCCGATGCTCCTCCTCCAATCTGAGCAAAAAAATCAAATGAAGGATAGTTTCCTGTTTTTTTCAAAACCTCAAATATTGTCATTTCTTCCGGAAGTTCATAAACTCCAGGATTTTCTACATCTCCATTAACAGAATAGAATCTTTTTTTCTCATACCTACCCTTAATAATTTTAGAGATATAATAAAATGTCTCTACATTGTTCATCAAAGTTGGATAATTAAATAATCCGCTATCAGTTAAAAAAGGAGGTTTTTTTCTTGGTTCAGCTCTTTTTCCTTCTATTGATTCGCAAATAGCTGTTTCTTCTCCTCCAATATATCTTGCTTTCTTTTCAAAAACGATAATTTTTCTTTTACCGATTACTGCATTAATCTTCTCTTTCATTTCCTTATAATACCTACTATTAATATAGATATATCCTGTTTCGGCAGAAATAGTTTTCATCGCTAAATCAATTCCATCAATAACCTCATTTAAATAATTTCTTAAAATATATCCATCTTTAAAAACATTCGGCTCTCCTTCCGAAGCATTACAAATTACATATTTAATTTTTCCCTTAGCTTTTTTAGCCAATTCCCACTTCAAACCGACAGGAAAGCTTCCACCGCCACGCCCCTTCAATCCTGATTCTTTTAATTTTTCTATTATTAAATCTTTAGCCATGTTATTTGTTAAGAGCTATTACTAAATTAAGCATTGATGCAAATCCAACCCAAAGTAAATATGGAAAAAGAAGATATGAGGAAGTCTTGGAAATCTTACTAAAAGATAAAATCATCATAACTATTATGATTAGCAAAATCATAATTTCAACAAAAGCCCAATAATATTGGCCCAAACCAAAGAATATTATTGGCCATAATAAATTAAGAATCAATTGAACAAAAAATAAGATTAATGGTTTCTTAATATTTTCCTTTTTCCTTAGATTCCATATTAGATAAGCTGATATTCCCATCAATATGTATAAAATAAACCAGACTGGACCAAATATCCAAGCTGGTGGAGAGAACGATGGTTTATCACTTAAACTTAAATACGTTTCAGACATGGAAACTCCGGTCAATTGAGAACTGAGATATCCTGCTAATAAAGATAAAGCTATAAAAGAAAAGAGAAAGATAATTTGTTTTGTTTTTTTCTTCATTTTTTATAGTTAATTATATAAGATTAATTATATTTCCTTTCCTACTTTTACACAATGTTGACATAACAACAAAGTATTTTAATCATTTAGCCCATAATTTAATAATGCATCGCTCCTTAAAATGTCTTTAATCGAGCTGAAAGGAAAAATAACATCCTGTCTGCCTGCAACATAGGGAGCAACTTGATAGGGATTGAAATAGAAAACGACTGTGTTTTTGTTAAACGTGAATATTTCAAAATTTTCTTGTTTTGGCCCTGCTCCTTCTTTTATTGATTCTTCGTCACTAAAATTATTTTCATTATTTAATTTCAATAAATATTGTATTGATTTGGCAGAAATATTATTAAGATAATCCTTGTTGGAATCAAAAATGTCAGAAAGCTCAATTGCTTTATTTTTCTTTAAATCATAATTAAAACTCTTAGAATAAGTCATTGAATGAGCGCCACCAGTATATTCAGAAATTTCAAATCTAATGCTTACGAAATTGCTATTAATCTCATAAGGATCATAATATATTTCCAATGTATTTTCTCCTTGCCAAGCATCAGCCCCACTAGCTGCCTCTTTAAAAGAATTTTTGATGTTTTCTATAAAATTACTTATCTCTATATTAACCTGTCCATTTTCAACAGCTCCAACAAAAGGATACATTGTTTCGATGGTATAATTTTTGCCACTTTCTGTTTCTTTTTCTAAAAATATATATGGCTTAGTGATTTTAAAGGTTCCCTTAATGTCTTCTGCTCTAGAAATCATCTCTAAGTATTCCTCTCCCCATTGCTTATCACTTCTCAAAGGATCCGAAGAATATATAAAAGCAAAAACATCTGTATTATTTCTTCCTAGATATTCCCCTTCTTTTTTTGTTTTATTTGCCCAAAATGAATAAGGGACTACTGATATCTTGAAAAGATTTGCATCTTCATAATCAAAAGAAATATATCTAATTTCATTTTCCCCTGTTTTTGTTTCTACTTGATATTGATCTTTCCAGCTGCTTGGTAGTTTTAAAGAAAAATTAAATTCTTGATTTTCATAATTAATCGCATCGATCGCCCCTTTTTGACACTTTCCATTATATAAATCCCAAACATTACAAATATTTCCATTAAAAAAAGAACAATTTCCGTTTTCAGCATTATTATTCATACCCGTAACTTCATAATTTCCTCCTAAAATAGCGCAGTATACAGCAGCCTCAGTAATATATCCAGTTACTTTTAATCCTCCAATAGGACAATCTCCATTTAATAATGAATCTGCTTCGCATTGTCTATTATCTTCAAATAAACAAATTTTGTATTTACTCCCATCACCTCTTTGTTTTTCTTGGATAGCTCCCCCCTTATCTGTACAATTATTAGAAGCCGAGTCTAAAATACTTAATCCTGGAATGTCAGAAGTCTCAAACTTTCCTCCGCTTAAAAAATAAAATAATGCAACAGCTGAAATTATTAAAATAATGACTATTAAGGGTTTTTTGTTCATGTTTATTTAATTATTACTATTCATTAATTTCTATTTTTCCATTTTTAATATTTTCTTTTAATTCTTCACTTGATGTTTCAGCTAGAGAATTTAAAAAATCTATCTTTTCTTTTTCTTCCATTAATCTTGGCTGAGATAATTTATTCACAATTGGATAAAGAGTATATACCTTTTTGTCTTTATATATTTCCATTCCTACTCCTAATCCTTCCTGAGTATCCTTAGAAAAATACTGATCGAAGATAAAATTACCTAAAGAATAGAAAATTAATTTATTATTATATTCTTCAATATTTTGCACCACATGAGGATGACCACCAACGATTAAATCGGCTCCTGCATCAACCATTGCGTGAGCCAAAACTTCCTGCTCTTTAGAATTAACTGTTTTGTATTCTGTTCCCCAATGAATTAAAATAATTAAAAACGTCTCTGGATTATAAAATCTAATATCTTTAATTTGTTTTGCTATTTCTTTGTCGGAACAATTACTGGAAAAAGTAACATTGATTCCAAAATAAGTAATTCCATCTTTTTGATAAACGTAGTCAGAGTCGCATTCCACTGGATCGCCAGTAGAAGCGATATTGCTTTCTGTTAATATTTCTTTTGTCTCTACGAGTCCTTTTCTTTCCATATTGAGAGTGTGATTATTAGCCAAAGAAAGCAAAGAAAAGTTTCCCTCTTTTAAAGATTCTATGCTTTTTTTATCAAAAGAAAAAGTAAGAGAACTGTCAGGAAAATACTTAGGGCTTTCATTGATAGGCCCCTCTAAATTACCAACTACAAAATCAAAGTTTTTTAAAAAATCCTTAATAATTTCTATGGGATAAACAAAAGATGATTTTTGCATTAATGCCTCAACCCCTCGATCAAACATCATATCCCCAACGAATAAAACGCTTTCTGGCTTGTATTCTTCTTGTTTTGGCTCGTTAATTACAGAAGATATGCTTGCAGGGGCAGCTTCTGGCTTAAAAATCTGGATGCCACAAAACAAAAAAATAGCAATAAATATAAATAACAGTATTTTACCTTTCATAACCTAATTATATCACAAAAAACCTTGAGAGGAAATGACTAAGATGTAGTATTAAATAGAGATTTGTGAAGAAAAACCCTATCTTAAAGACTTATTAATCATCTCTTCTACATTTTTACTTTTTTCTATAAAAGTTTCTTTTGCTTTATTTAAATTTTTTGTTTTAAGACTTGAAAGATAGGGCAAGAAATGGATAAAACAATGCATCAAAAAAGTAGAAAATCCAATAATTATAAAAATGGGGTATTCTTTATATATTCCCGCAGAGAATATAGCAAAGATAAAAAATAGGTGAAGAACAGAAAGAATAGAAAAAGAGATTGGATCAAAGTTTTTAAGATAATTTTTCTTGTATTTTACCGCCACCCAAATTACTACGTTTATTAATTCAATCATTATAATAACAAACACTATTCCTTTCCATAACTGAACTTCAGGTTGATAAAGAATATTAAAATCAGGCTTATAGTTAAATTTGAGAAGAGTTGTCCAATTATTAACTTGATAAGGAAGAATAGTAATCAGACTAAATATAGTTAATCCTAATAGAAGTCCGATATAAGATAACAAAGGACTTAATATCATTAAAATCTTGGTAAGAACTCTTTTAAAATTAAGTGTTCTTATGAATCTTATAATATAAGAAAAAGAAAGGACAACTAAAATCCAACCAACTAAGTTCTCATAAGGAACTCCATACCATTCTTGGGTTAAAGGTATTGACCAGTGCCAAAAACCTAATCTTATTGCAATAACATCCATAGAAATATCTACCACGACAGCAATCAAAGCATCCATAGCTGGACGAAATCTCCATGGAATATTATATTGATCGCTTAAAAGCATTGAACAATAAATAATAACTGCCCACCATAATCCTATTGCTAATGGAACATCCATCACTTTTACTAAAAAAAGCTGACTGTAATAATAAGTATGGGCAATATAAGTATTACCTATTTCCAAAAGCATTCCAAAAGCAAGCGCACTCATTATCTCAAAAACACGCATATAATTGCGCTTCAATACTTCCCTTAAAAATATAATAGCAAAAGAAATAAATCCCAATAACTCAAAAATAAGAAAAAGAGTGGGATGAAACAATGGAATATCTATCATAAACACATTATATCATAGAAAGAAAATTAATTAATACCCAATTCCTCTTTCTTTCCATTTACCATTAATGAAAACTAAATAACCAAGAGCGGCAGCGATAGTGTTCGCTATCGGAAAAGACCAACAAATTCCTGCAAATCCTAAAATATTTGATAAAATAAAGGCTGTTGGGATTCTTAAAATCCAAAGAGAAATAATAGCTAAAACCATAGAAATCCTGGTGTCTCCTGCTCCAGTAAAAGTTCCATTAAATATCTGCTGTAAACTTAAAAATCCAAAAAACAAAGACATAATCCTAAGATAAAGAATGCTCTCGGCTATGACGGCAGGATCATTAGGAATAAAAATTCTTGAAATTTTTTCTGCAAAAGTAAAAGACAATATCCCTAAAAAGCTTATAACCAAAAATGACATCTTAGACACAGACTTAGTAATAATTTCTGCTCTTTCAAAATTACCTGAACCAACACTTCTTCCTACCATAACCGAAGTAGCCATCATAAATGACATTGAAACAACCATAATCAATCCTAATATTTCTCCTCCCACACCATAAGCAGCGATAGCGGTTGTCCCTAATTTAGCAACCATAAAAGAAATAAATACAAATCCTAACGATCGGGCAAACTGCTCCATAGAACTAGGAATTCCAACTTTCAAAATTCTTTTCATTGTCTTTAAATGAATCTTAAAGTTTTCCTTTTTTAAAACGATTCCATTCTTACCCTTCCAAAAAAGATATCCAACAATTAAAGTATTGATTGCCTCGCAAAACAACGTTGCCAAAGCTGCTCCTTCGGTGCCAAGCTGAGGAATAAATCCAAAACCAAAAATAAAGATAGGGTCTATTAAAAAATTAAGGAAAACTGTAATCAGAATAATATACACCGGGGTCTTTACATCTCCCATTGCTCTCATTAAGGCCTGATACAAAGCGAAAGCGAAAATAAATATAGTACTAACAAAGAAAAGTTGTAGATAAGAAATAATCCCAAAAGGAATAAGCTGTTCAGCACCAATCATTTTAACCAAAAAGGGAGAAATAAAATATCCCAGAACTGATAGCAATAAAGAAACAATAACCATTAAAATTATCAATTGAGCTGAAATAAAGTTAATCTTCTCATGATCTTCCCTTCCTTTATGATGCGAAATTAAAACAGTCCCTGAAATAAACAATCCAGCTCCCAAAGAGATAACAAGAAAAACAATTGAAGAACAAATAGAGACAGCTGCTAAACTTTCTGAATTTAACCTTCCTAACCAAAAGGCATCAGTAATAGAATAAGCTGATTGTAAAAAGTTAGCTATAGCAATAGGAATAGACAATTTAAAAAACTGCCTCCATATTGATTCCTCATTAATTTTTCTTTTAATCTTTTCCATAAATAAACAAAAAGCTAGGTCGCCCTAGCTTCTCATGTCTTGAAATAAAGTTTTACCTTAATGAAAACGAAGCTTTGACGGTAATCATAATCTCTTTTTCTACTGTAGATGTATCGTAATTCCCATAATCAGAAATGTCAATTGAATTAGGTTGTAAGACCTGAACTACGCCCATACTAGCTGATTTTAAACTGCCAACCTTCTTTCCAGTACTCTTGGCTATACTTTCAGCTCTTGTTTGAGCATCCTTCATTGCTTCTGGCAAAAGAGTGACTCTCATTTCAGGAAGCTTACTGTAATAATATTCAGGAGAATAAGCAGAAAAAATAACACCTTGATCAATTACAGTTTGAGTACTTTTTGAAATATTCTGTATTTTTTGAATATCTGAAGATTGAATAATTACAGTTTGAGTTAATATATATTCAGTTGGAGCACCAGTAGTCTTGTTATAATTATATTGTTCTTGCATTGATACAGGAGAAATGGTCAACTCTGCATCAACAATACCATTGTCTTTCAAAAACTTTAATACAATCGCTTCGTCAGCTTTCATCTGAGTGTAGCCAGCCTTTAATCCTGAAGCATAGACAGTCCTTGAAAAATTACCATTCCATTTTACTATATCAGCCGTAACAGACTGCTTAGCTGATCCAGTTACAGCTAAAGAATTATCAGCAGCTTTAATCTGATACATTGAAAAAGAAATTATACTAACTCCGATAACAAGGAAAATTCCTAAAATTATTGAAGTCTTGATTAAGCTTTTCTCTAAAATTTCCATATATATTTTATTTATTATTATACTTAGATATTAACATTATTAAATATTTTGTAAAGCTACGCCTCATAAATTTCTCCGTAAAAAGGAACTATCAAATCTCCCTTACTTGTTCCCTTTAAGGCTTGTGCTAGCGACTCTCCTGATTCAGCTTCTCCATGTATTATAAATATCTTTTTAGGATAAGGCTTATTAATTGCTTCTATCCAATTAAATAGAAGTGTCCTATCTCCGTGAGAAGAAAAAGAAAGAATACTTGTTACATCTGCCATAACCTTAACTTTCGCATTATCAACTTCAACAAATTCTTCTCCCTGTAAAAGCTTTCTTCCTAAGGAATCTTCTGGTTGAAAAGAAACTATCAATAAGGTGTTTAATGGACTGCCTAAATATTTCTTTAAATAACTTTTAATTTTTCCACCTTCAAACATTCCACTTCCTGCAAGAATTATTTTCGGTGGCATTGCCTTATCAACTTTTCCCGACTGAGCTTCATTTCTAATTATTTCTAAGCCCTCAAAATCAAATAAGTCATCTCCCTTCAAAATTAACTCTTTTGATTCTTTATCGTAAAAATCAACGTATTGTTTATATATATCCGTAGCTCTTATAGCTAAAGGGCTATCTAGGAAAACTGAAATATCTGATATTTTTTTGTTTTCTATAAAATCATTTAATAAATAAAGAATTTCTTGAGTTCTTTCCAGTGCAAAAACTGGGATCATTAGAACTCCCCCCTTCTTAATTGTTTGTTCAATCTTTTGTTTTAATACTTCTATCCCTTTTTCTTTAGATTCATGCAACCTATCTCCATAGGTAGATTCTACAAAAACAATATCTGCTCCAGATATAAACTCTGGATCATTAACAATTGGTGCTGGGGGATTTCCTAAATCTCCAGAAAAAACAAGTTTTTTTTCTTTTCCTTGATCATTAGCCCAAACTTCAAAAATAGAAGAACCTAAAATGTGACCAGAATCTCTTAATCTTATTCTAATTTTTTCGTTAATGCTTTTTTCCTCTCCGTAATTTAAACAAGTAAAAAAATTAATCAACGAAAAAATATCACTCGTTGTACAAAAAGGAGCACAAAAAGGTCGCCCTTCAATTTGAGCAACTTTAAGCGCGTCTAAAAGTATTATTTCGCTTAAATCTCTGGTTGGAGCGGTTGAATATACTCTACCTCGAAAACCATCTGCAAAAAGCTTGGGAAGTCTCCCGCAATGATCCAAATGAGCATGAGTTAAAAGAACGAAATCTATTTCTTTTGGATCAAAAGAGAAATCTTCCAAATTTTTATTATAGCTACCCCCTTGAAACATTCCGCAATCAACCAAAAACTTAGTTTCTTCGGTTTCAATTAATATGCAAGAACCAGTTACTTCGCGACAAGCGCCATTAAAAGATATTTTCATCTTATGGTTCAAATAATGTTTCCGGCTCAAGAACAACCTTCTTTACCTCGGGAAATTGTCTTGCTGTTCTAATAATTTCCGAACCTAAAAGTTTAACTCGGCAAATGCCTCCTGTCGTAAAACCAGGAACCTCGGTAAATTCCAAAGTCAAAACTCCATCTTCAAGATTTGACTTTAATAATTTAAAATCTTTATTAGGAAATTCCGTAGAGAAACCTTTCGCTTTTTCTTCTTCTGTTAAATTACCTTTAATCAAAAGTTCTATTGTGTCTTTAATCTGATTATCGCTTTCAACAACACATCTTTTAACTGGTAAAATATAATTAACATCGCAGGTCTTTTCGCTATCTTCTAATTTATTATAGTAAAAAAGACTAATTTCATTTTTCTTTATTGGGGAATACCAATCAACTTTCAAATTTGTCATTCCCATCGTTATGTCAATATTCACCTTCTTTTCCTTGGAGTCATAATTATCTGATTGATAAGTATTCTCACTGACTAGGGAAAAACCTGTTAATTCTTGAGAAGAAAAACCTGATTCAATTATTATTTTTGTCCCTATGGTATCGGGCAAAATTAAGCTTATCGCACTTGCTCCCGCTTCAATAGAAACATTCGAAGCAACATCATCTCCTAATTTCAAAGAAAGATTTGAGGCCCCTGTTGAAATTTTAATATTTTCTGCCTTCACCCCACTAAAATCAATCTCGTTACTAGATCCACCACTATTGAAAGTAAAATCTAATGGAGTATTTTTATCTATTCCAATATTAAATTGATTCTTAGAATTTTTACTTTTCTCCATCATCCAATCATTTCCTCCATAAAGATTAATGCTAACTTTTTGAATTGAATTATTAATTGATTGATCAATCTCACTCTTTGTGAAATCTGTTGCAATACCTCCTTCAATTAAATTAGCTGAATCTGTTCCATAAACATTCACCATCCCGCCACCAGTATTTAATTCAATCTCCGCCCTATCTATGTTTACATCTTTTGTAACAATAATCGGTGTAAGATTATTTTGATGAACAAAACTAATGCCATTAATAGTATTTAAAACAAAAGAGCTAAAAAACAAAGTAGCACATATTATTGTAATTATGCTTCCGACAATAGTTGATGTAACGTTTTTCTTTTTGAAAAAAGAAAGACCTATAAAAATAATAAATAATGGCCAAAAATTAGCAAGATTAATACTTATAGGATATAGATTGAGGTTCCTTATTAAAAACATTAAACCAATAATAAACGTAAATATCCCTAAGAAAACCTTACTAATATTATATTCTAACGACTCCCTCGTTTTTGTTTTAGATGTTTTTTTATTCATCTTTTTATTTCTTATTACCAAAAATAATTTTTACCCCTATCAAAATTATAATCAAAGCCCAAACTATTCCCCAGTTGATAAACAAGAAGGGATTAATATTAAAAACTTGCTCAAAGAAAATATTCAAACCTATAAAAACAATTATTAATCCAATAATATTTTTGGTATTTTTAATCCAGTTACCATTATTTTTAATTTCTTCGGCTAAATTTTGAGTTTTTTCCTGAGCTTCGCTAATCACTTCCTTAATTTCTTTACCTTTTATCTTTTGACCTTCACCATCAGGAATTATTATGGCTAAAATGATATAAATAATAATACCTGAACCACCAGTAAAAGTTAAAAGAATAAATAAAATTCTAAGAATTAAAGAGTCTACTTCAAAATATTCTCCTAATCCTCCACAAACTCCGAAGATAACTCGATCAGTTTTTGAACGATAAAGCTTTTTTGTATTGTTCATCTTTTTATTTTTAATTATTATACATTATATTATATCACAAATTATAAAAGTAAAAAACCGCTTAAACGGTTTCTTACTATTATATTTTATTCTTTACCCATAAAATAGGCAAAAGTTAGGTATAACGATGACAATCCAATTAAATCATATATTATATTGGATATCATAGATGAATTTCCAAATAATGCGGCAACAAGATTAAAACTAAAGAAACCTAATAATCCCCAATTCAATCCTCCAATAATAACTAACACTAGAGCAATTAAACCTAAAGTGTTTAATTTTTGCATTGTTTTATTTCTTTTGATTTATTATGCGACCTTTGAAGTGCCATTGATATTTTACCTTGCTAGCTTTTTATTGGCAACAAAACTATCCACAATTTTAATTATCAAAACTTATCGTTTTTAATTCTCTAACCAAAACTTCGTTATTATTTTCTATTCCTCTAATTTCCACTCTTTCTCCATTAGTCAAATCCAAACAAGATTCTTTTTGATTCTCACAAACACTCTTTTCATCAAAAGACAACTTTACACTATTAGCTGGAGCCCCTGGAGTTTCGTAAGATAGATACCAAACATTTTCTATGAAGCCTGGATTATTAATTAAAATGTTTCCTTCTTTTGAAAAATCTATATTATCTTTTTCTTCTGCAAAAAAGAAAAACTCCCAATAAACAAAAAGTCCTATAATCATTAATACTATCACACTTAAAATCATGACAACCAAAGATATTCCTTTATTTAATTCAAACATATTTATCTTTTTTAAGGCTGAAGAATATCTTCTGTTCTTCCGTCTATGCTAATTATTACTTTCTTAATTGATGAAAATTGCATTAAAGTTTGAACTATTTGCTGTCTAATCGCTGAAACTCGGCAAGATCCTCCAATTGCCTTTTCTAGTGTTTCATCAAAATCTATTTTTGCAGTTCCGTCAACAATAGTTAAACTATTAATCTTTACTCCATTATTTATACTAGTATAATATCCCGCCTCTTTTTCTTCTGCGGTTAATCCTTTTAATAATTCTTCTATTGTTGCTCTAGCAATTCCTTCAGTCTTAACGATTTCTCTTTCTATGGGAAAAAGCTTGGTGCAAGAATCTTCTCCCTCTTTGCCAAAATATAGTTTAATCTTACTTCTTTCTATTGAAGTCTTAACCAAAAAACTCATAGCTACGGTATTCTCTGGTAATCCACTCGGGTTTTCATTATAAAAAACAATAGATACTTGATTTTCTTTAGGAGCATTAAAAACTAAATTTGCCTCGAAAGTAATTGGAAATTTCATGAAATCAGATGTTGCCATTAATGGAGCAACACCCAATATTGTTCCATCAGAATCAACCAACTCAACTCTTCCTGCTTGGCCTTCAAAACTAATCCACTTACCGCCAGTAACAGCTCCTTTTATTAATAAAGGAGACTCAATAATTTGTCCTCCATCAACATTATATATCTCTATTCCACCACTAATTGGAACAATGTTTTTGTTATTATTTAAATAATAATTTATCAAAAAAGCCATTCCCACTATTAAAAGCAAAACTGCTCCAATAATTATTTGGTTTCTTTTTACTATCATATTGTTTCAAGATTATAGCTTAATAATCTATCGTTGTCTTCAAAAATAAATTTTCCCTTAAATTTCTTTCCCTTTAAAAATAATGGTATCCAATATATATCATCCGCCCACATTTCTTTAAAAGGAATCTCGTCTTGATTAAACCATTTAGGATTCATTTCTTCTGTCTCTATCATGTCTCCACTGTATTTTAAAACATTAAATATGTGAACTTCTAAAAGTTTTCCCGTATCAAGAAATTCAAAAGTAACAACACCCTTTTCTTCTAATTCTTCAGTCATTAATCCTGATTCTTCTTTCATTTCTCTGATTGCAGCCTCAACAATTGTCTCTCCTTCTTCAACTTTTCCCCCAAAACCATTCCACCTTCCTTCTCCAAATCCTCTCTTCTTCATTCCTAAAAGGATCATGCCGTCTTTTAAAGTAAGACACAATGTTAATATTTTAGGTTTTATTGATGTTTCCATATATATATCTTAATATAAAACAAACATTAAGACAACTTCCTAATATTTTAAACTTAGGATATAATCAAAATATGATTGAACAATTTATAACAGCTCTCTTAATGGGAATATTGATAAATATTGATGTCTGTCCTCTAATGGCTAATTTGGCAGCAATTGTCTACGTTTCCAAAAATTCAAAAGAAAAAAAGAGTATAATTATTCATGGATTATTTTACTTCTTGGGAAGAATTTTAAGCTACACCGCACTAGCTCTTCTTATCTATTTCGGCCTATCTTATTTTCATTTTTCTTTCTTGACCCAATATGGAGAAAAAATAGCTGGAATAATAATGATAATATCTGGAATGGTAATGTTCTTTTTGATCAATAAAGAAGATGATGAACACCAAGATGAAAACGAAAAAGAAATGGAAAATAAAGCCTTATCAAGAGGTTATCTTGGCTCTTTTTCTTTAGGGGTAGTGCTATCATTAGCTTTTTGTCCCCATAGTGCTGCTCTTTTCTTTGGAATATTAATTCCTCTTACTATAAAATCTGCTTTTGGATTACTACTTCCTCCTGTCTTTGCCTTAGGAGCTAGTTTGCCAATCGTTCTCTTTTCTTTTCTCTTAAACTACAATAATAAAAAAATAGATATTATTTTTGATAAAATGGAAAAATTAGAAAAACCATTAAGATATATTACGGTTACAATATTCTTAATAACTGGTCTAATATTTCTTTTTAATTAAAAAAAGGAGATTAATCCTTTTGGAAAGAGCATGCGCAAGAGCCGAGGAGACAAAATTTTCCGATTTTGACATCGTTCATTGGCATTCCTTTCTTCTCGATGAGCCATGCGTTCTTTGCCACAACATAATGCATAGCATCAATTGCATCCTCGAAATACAATGGTCCATGTGTGTATAGCGGATTTTGTGTTTCTCTTCTCATGCCCGAAACTGAAATGATCATATGCCTACCTATCGGATCAAAGGACAATTTCTTTTCGTCATAACGACCCTTAAGAAACTGGTCTTGCTTAAAAGGATCGAGATCAAAAAATCCAATCCATTCGTTGAGAGAAAACAACTCTCCTTCTTTTGGTTGCGTCATTAGTGTAACACCTAAGCGCTTAATTTTAAAAGGCGCTACAGAGATACTACAAAAATTAAAGATTATTGTCAATTACTCCTGTCTTAAAGCGTTGATTGGGTCCATATTGGCAGCTTTCTGAGCAGGATAAACACCAAAGAACATTCCAATTAAAGCTGAAAAAAGTAAAGATAAAATAACTGAGAGCGGAGAAACTGCATAACTCCAATTTATTCCAAAGGAAATAGCCACGTAATAAATCAAGAATGAAATTCCAGCACCAACAATTACACCAAATAATCCTCCTAAAAATGTTAGAATTGAAGCCTCTAATAAGAACTGCCAGAGGATATCTTCTTTTTTTGCTCCCACTGATCTCCTTAAACCGATTTCAAACGTTCTTTCAATAACAGAAACATACATAATATTTGTAATACCAACTCCTCCTACTACCAATGACACTGCCGCTATGACCGCTAAAAGCATCGTAATAGCTGATAATACTGTTCCAACCATAGTTTGAGCGTCAGCCATTGTCATGACCTCAAAATCGTCTTCGTCAGGATTATCAATGTCGTGCAACTCTCTCATTAAAGCCAATAATTCATCTTTAGTTTGATTTATCTTGTCAGCATCCTTAACTTTAACTGATAATCCCATGATATAATCTGTTCCTAAAAGTTTCTTTTGTACGGTTAAGGTAGGGATATAAACCATTGAATCCATACTCATGCCAAAAGTAGCACCTCTTTCTTTTAAAACGCCAACCACTTTAAATGGCTTACTTCTGACATAGACCGTTTTGTCAATCGCATCATCATCAGCAAATAAGTCATCCTTAATTTGACTACCCAAAACGATAACTGAAGCTACTGACTCTTCTTCATCGACACTGTAAAATCTTCCGAATTCAACTGGTATCTTTTCTATTAAGGGAGCATTAGCTCCATAACCAAAAATTATTGCGCTCTTAGCCACTCCTTGATATTTAATAATTTCCTGTCCGGTAACATAAGTATATAGAAGTTCAACATTGTCTGCCTTCTTAATTTCTTCAACGTCTTTATTCTTAAAAGTAGTAATAGTTGTTCCTGAGGCAAAACTAGTCGCACTACCAGTCGAACCTTTCCCTGGAACTCTTACCTCAATATTAATCGCATCAGAACCATAGGCTTCTAGCTCTTGCAAAACCATTGATTTAAGTCCATTACCAGCTGCAATCATAATAATCAAAGAAGCAATACCAATCGCAACGGCAATAATCGTCAAAAGAGTTCTTGATTTTTGACGCATCAGACTAATAAAAGCTGACTCAATTTTAGCGAATATTTTATTCATATCTTAAAGCTTCTATTGGGTTTAAAAGACTAGCTCTTTTAGCAGGAGCAATTCCGAATATCAAACCAATTCCAATCGAAACAGCGCATCCTAATATTACTGATATTGGAGAAATAATTAAATCCCATTTATAATTCAAAGCATTAACAATTGTTGATATTAAAATCAATAAAAGTGACCCAACAATTATTCCAATAATTCCACTAATAAAAGTGATAGTCATTGCTTCAACCAAGAACTGTCTAGTGATATCAGTATTCTTTGCGCCAATAGCTTTTCTTAAGCCAATTTCCTTAGTTCTTTCTTGAACCGTAGCAAGCATAATATTCATAATTCCAAAACCACCAACAACCAAAGAAATAGCGGCAATGGCGGCTAAGAAAAATCTTAATGCATCGGTAATACTAGAAATACTCTCTAGGGCCTGAGCAGTGGAACTAATAGTAAAATCATCTTCTTTTTCATCAGCTATATTGTGTCTTTCACGCAAAACACCTTCAGCAACTCCTATCGCTCCATCAATATTTTCTGCTTTATCAATTTTCATTCTCATAAAACTGACGTGGCTGATTCCTAAAAGAATATTCTGAGCAGTAGAAATAGGAACAAACATATTACCATCTTCGTTCTGAATCAAACTTCCTCCTTTTTCTTTTAAAATACCGATAACTGTAAAACTAGATTTTTTAATTTTAATTTTTTGTCCAAGCGGATCTTGCTCGCCGAATAAATCTTTAGCAATTTGACTACCCAAAACTACTACCTTAGTATTGCCCATTTCTTCTTCTTTAGTAAAAAACCTTCCTCTTTCTACTGTAGAATTTTGGACATCAAGATAACTAGCGGTAGTTCCATAAAAAGTAGAACTAACTTTATTATCTTCTACTGTAATAATATCACTACCTGAAACATACATTGCCAATGCTTCTATATGTGGATTATTTTCTTTTAATATCGCTTCCCCATCATCATATTTTAATGAAGTAATAACAATACCAAAAGCAGAAGATGGAGGACCATCTTCTTCGGAGTGTCCTGGTAAAATTCCGACTAAATTAGAACCAATACTTTTAACTTCATTTAAAATCAATCCTTGAACGCTCTCACCAACAGATAAAACAATCATCACTGCAGTAATGCCTATAATAATCCCCAGCATCGTCAAAAAAGAACGCACTTTATTGCGGACTATCATCTGCCAAGAATTTTTTATAGATTCAAAAATATTCATATTATTTATTAAGCACCTCTCCGCTAGCCCTTTGTCTTTGAGTAACTTTTGCGTCTTCAAGAATAACTCCATCTTTTACACGAATTATTCTTTCAGCATGCTCAGCGGTTGATTTCTCGTGAGTAACTAAAATAATAGTATGCCCTTGATCATTTAAATCTTGAAGAATCTTCATGACCTGAGCTCCTGATTTAGAATCAAGATTTCCAGTTGGCTCATCAGCAAAAATAACTTCGGGATCATTAACCAAAGCTCTCGCAATAGCAACTCTTTGTTTTTCTCCCCCTGAAAGCTTATTGGGAGAATAATTAAGTCTATGACTCAATCCTACTTTCTCTAATAAATCTTTGGCCTTTTTAACTCTTTCTTCTGATGAAGAATCTGTATAGACCAAAGGAAGCATAACGTTCTCTAAAACTGAAGATCTATTTAAAAGATTAAATGATTGAAAAATGAAACCAACTTTTTTGCTTCTCATCTCAGCTAATTGATCATCATCCAATTTACTAACGTCTCTATCTTCAAAGAAATAGGTTCCTTCGGTCAACTTATCCAAAAAACTTAAAATGTGCATCAAGGTTGATTTTCCTGAACCAGAAGGTCCCATAATAGAAACAAACTCTCCTTTTTTAATATCAAAGGTTACTCCTTTTAAAACAGGAGTAATAACTTCGTCGTTAACAAAGTTCTTTTTTAAATCTTTAACGCTAATCAACATATTATTTACCAATTTTTAATACTATTTCTTCGCCCTCAGACAAGCCTGATAAAACTTCTACTTTGCCATCATCAGCCTTAAGTCCTAGTTCAACTGTCTTTTCTTCAACTGCTTCATTCTTCAAGACTCTAACATATTTTTCATTACTATCACTTCTTGATAGTACAGCTCTAGATGGAACAAATAAAACATTATCCTTGTTGTCTGTTTTAATCAAAACATCAGCACTCATCCCTGATTTAAATGATTCTGCATTATTATCACTAATACCAACTTTAACCTTGTAGTATACAACATCTTGAATATCTGTTGAGGCTGGATCGATTGATAAAACACTACCGATAAATTCAACATCCTTGCCTAGTGCATCCAAGGTGACAATAACATCGTTACCAGTCTTTAATTTAACAACATCTGTTTCGGGAATATCAACATCTATCTCGTAATGAGGGGAAAGCATTTCAATCATTGCCTCAGAAGAAGAAATTAATTCTCCTTTCTTTTTATTAACCTTAGTTATTACCCCTTCAATTGGTGCATAAATTATAGCCTTATTTCTAGTAGCAATAGCTTGATCCAAAGCAGCCTGATAATAGGCGATATCTATATCTCTCGGCTTTGCAACTAAAGAATCGTAATTAGCTTGTTGTAAATCAAGAGCGGCCTTAGCAGTATCGATAGCAGCCTGAGCTGTATTTAAATTATTATCATTCTGAATTTTTAAAACAGAAATATCGTTTTTTAAAGAAGAAACTGTTGTTTGAGCCGTACTAATATATGATTTTTGACTATCGAGAGATGTTTTTTCGGCTACAGTAACTAAATTTTGATAACTTTCATCGTCGCAAGAATTTCTAACCGCAGTCAATCCTACCAATATTTTATTCAAAGAGGTTACGGTTGTTAAAACTGCAATATCAATATCTTCTGCTTTTAAGCTATTCTTAGCGACATCAATAGCTGCCTTTGTTTCGTCCTTAGGTATTTTTATCTGATATTCTTCATTGCTCCTTACGGTTATACCTATTTGATCGTTAAATTGAAAATGATTTTCCTTTATTTGATCAACAGTTGTATAAGCATTATACATTTTAATATACGAATCATCTAAAACATTTAAAGCATATGAATATTTAGCAGAAAGATTATTGTCGGCTAAATTTTGAGTATCACTTAATGATTTTTCTGCTTTATCTAAGGCAATCTGAGCTGACTCAACTTGTTTTTGAGCCACGTTTATCTGTTCAGTAGTTGCTCCTGCTAATTTTTGGTCTAAAGAAGCTTGAGCTTGAGCGACAGCAGCGTTTAATTGAGATAAAGATAAATTAGCTAGCCATTGTCCAGCTCTGACAGTATCTCCTTCTGTTACTCTAACATTTTCAACTACTCCCATTCCATCAAAATGCAAAGATAAATCATTAGCCGACTCTACTTTTCCCGTAGCATCAACAGTTTGCACTAAATTTCCTCTCTCCACTTTGGCTGTTTCATATTTTGAAGTCGCTTTTCCTCCATTCATTAAAGAAAAAATAACGACTAAAACGACAACAATAAACACTAGAACAATCCATGTTTTTTTTGATTTAAAATTAGGCTTAAATTTAAATTTCATTTTCATATTTTTAATTTTTTATTTTGTATACAATACCATTTTAATGCTTATCTTTCAAATTAATCCCTTTAAACATTTTTTGAGAAATTAGACGTAATTCAAGATGCTCCTTTTTGTTTAAACACGAAAATATTTCTTTTAATATTTTTATTTTTTCAACCTTTGCTTTTTTAAACATTTCTTCTCCCTTACTAGTAAAAGAAAGTATTACATTTCTTCTATCGTCTTCACTAAAACTTCTTTTTAAAATATTGGACTTAATCATCTTGTCAATTAAAACAGTGGTTGAGGGGGGAGAAATTTCAAGAAATTCAGAAAGATCTTTCATGGTAGTATGACCTTTTTTATTTACAAAATGCAAAGCCCCTACTTCCGTTACGTTTAAATCAATATTCGGAAGCCCCCTCATTCTTTTTTTAAAAACATTAAAAATGTTAAAAAATGAAAGAATTATTTCGTCTGGATCTTCTTGCATGTATTTAGTTTATATAATTATTAGATTAACTAAATAATATATGAAAACTTAATCGCTGTCAAGAAATAATATTATTTTAAATTTTAAACTGTATAGATTTCCATCTGACAGTCACCACAATTAAATTTAAGGAGAAACTTTTGACCATTTTCATTAATTAAATACAATGGTTCTTTGATTTTTTTACCATCCTTTGAGCAAAAACCAAAATAATGCTTCAAACAATGCTTTGTGGTCATAACTTTACTTCCCTTCTCTATTTCAAAAGCTGGCTCAATATTAATTACACCATGCTTTTTATAAAATTGCTCAGCTAGTTTATTTGAAACATTCCATTCGTATGAAATATTCTTTGTTGTAAATGAAACTTTTTTATTTTTAATCTTAAATTCTTCTATTCTATAATTATTCTTTCTTTCTATGGAAATCTTATCTATCACTTCTCTCCTCATTTCATTAATTTTAGATATTGGAATAAAATAGGGCTTCTTCCATTCAATTTTTACTTCATTAACTGTATAAATTGTTTCCCCTAACTTGCCTACTTGATTAATTATATTTTCAATTGCTTTTTCTTTTTTCTCTGCTTCTTTCTTATCTATTTTAATCTCACTAAATCCTTGATTACCATCTTCATCTTCCGCCTTTAAAGAAAATCCTTCTTTTCCTTCTTTAAAAATAAAATTTAAAGGAATTTTCCTTTCTGCCTTAATGCTTTTTATAAATTTTGTGTCAACATTACGATATATATCCTGACCTTTTTCAATTCCTATCATTTCATTTAAAAATATCTTTTCGTTTGAAATAGTGTTTACATTACTTCCGATAAGGTTATTATCTTTATCAAAAAAACAAAGTCCATCTCCGTTATTTATTTCAACTTTTGTGTTTAAAATAAAATACTCTTTAAAAACATCTTTTACTTTTCCCAAAAGTTTACCAACTGACTTAGGAGAAAAAGAAAGAATATCTCTTTGTCTTCCCTTTAAGAAGTATGTTGTATATGTTCGATTGAATGTTTTTTCTAAATCTGGATCAAAGCTTAATGCAACCTCTCCCGAAGATGTTCTTTTTAGATCTTTTCTGTTAGAAATTATCTTGTTTAATCTTCTATTATAGTCAGCAACTACATTAGAAACATAATCCTCATCTTTAAGCCTTCCTTCTATTTTAAAAGAATTAACTCCTGCATCAATTAATTCTTCAAGGTTATCAGAAAGATTAAAATCTTTTAAACAAAGCAGTGGTTTATTTTTAGCAATAATATTATTATCTCCATCAATTAAAGTATATGGCAGTCGGCAAGCCTGAATACATTCTCCGCGATTAGCGCTTCTTCCGCTTAAATAAGAGCTTAAACAACAACGTCCAGAGAAACTAACACAAAGTGCTCCATGAATGAAAGATTCTAATTCTAAATTAGTATTCTTTCTAATTTCCTTGATTTGTTCAAGTGAAAGCTCTCTTGCCAATATTACCCTTTTAAATCCAATTTCTTCTAAAAACTTTACTCTTTCTAATAAATAATTATCTGTTTGTGTGCTCGCAATCAGAGGAATCGGGGGCAAGTCCATCTCTAATATTCCCATATCTTGGATTATTATTCCATCAGTCTTTAGATCATAAAGCTGCCAAATTAAATCACTAACTTCCTTTAATTCACTATCGTATAAAATAGTATTGATCGTAACGTAAACCTTCACTCTGAATTGATGAGCGTAATCTATTAATTTACCTATCTCTTCTAGAGAATTGGAAGCTGCTCTACGAGCTCCGAATTTAGATGCTCCGATATATATAGCATCAGCGCCAGCATTAATAGCAGCAATACCGGTAGTTAAATTCTTAGCTGGAGCTAAAAGCTCTATTTCTCTAATTTGTTTTTCCATAATTATTTTATAAAAATGATAAACGAACCAATGGCCATTAAAATAGTTGCTACTATTTTTTGAGTAATAATTCCTTTATTTGAATAATCCTCTTTCAATATTTGAGGAAATAATGATGATAAAACTAGGGAAACAATAAAAATCATGATTAATCTTAGTGAACCAAAAGCATTTACCAAGCTAACTGAACCTAAAGAAGCAGCGATCAATAAAAGAAGCAATGATATCATGGCAAGCATTTCACTAAACAGCATAAAGCCAATAACTTTTTTCCCATGCTTATTTATAGTTTTCAATAAATCTTTAAAATTATAAAATACTATTGGTAGCGAAGCTATAAATATTCCAATACTTTCATAAAAAAATAGTGTCCAATAATCAACAAAGCCTAATAAGTATTTATTGGCAACCGCTGATAATGAAAGCATTATTACATAAACTAATAACAGCTTGATTGATGGTGACCATTTCAACTCTCCCTTATTTTCAATTGATAAAAGTATCGCCCCTAAAGTTATTATTATTATTCCAATATATTGTAAAAATCCAAGACTTTCTTTCAATAATACGACTGCTAGAATTAGGATAAAAATATTAGATATCACAGTAAATGGTATAAATTTTGAAACCTCTGCTTTTTGCATTAATTTAAAATACAAAATAAAGTTTCCCATATAAAATATTCCCAATAAAATGCATGGTAAAATATAGATTGAATTATCTACTCCTTTAATTAAATAAACAAGCAAAGCTGAAATTAAACTAAAAAAACCTGTTATTATGAGTGACTGGTAAGGATTTTTTGTCCAATTAGAAACAACTATTTTATCTATAAAAAGCACTATTACTACAATAAAGGACTGTATTAAGGATGCTAAATACCATGTCATATTTTATCCAATTAATTTTTTAATACTTATACTTCTTTGATAACTAATAGCAAATCTATGAGCTTCATCTCTTGCTCTAATCAAGAGGTTTTCATTATTTAGAACGAAATCATTACCTTTATCATAAAAGAATTCATTTTTCTTTCTTTCTGGCCCTTTGGCAATTCCGACAACAGGGATATTAAAACTATTTTCTCTTAAAACTTTCTTAATTGTATTGACCTGGGGCTTTCCTCCATCAACTAAAATTAAATCGGGCATTAACCACTCCTCATGTTTTAATCTTCTTTCTAAAATCTCTTTCAAGCAATCAACGTCGCTCTGACCTAAAACATTTTTAATCTTAAATTTCTTGTACTCACTTTTTAATGGTCCATTTTCATTAAAAACTACCATACTTCCAACCATTGCTTCGCTTCCTATGTTAGAAATATCATACCCTTCTATTCTTATATGTTTTTCTTTTTTCTTTTCATTTTCAAGAAAACTTTTATCAAGCAAAGCGAAATCCCTTATCTTTCTTAAAGAAAATATTTGATTCCTTAACCTCTTAGCTTCTTCAAAGTCTTCTTTTTTAGAAGCTTCTTTCATCTTTTTTTCAAGAGAAGTTATTAATCTCTTCTTTTTTCCTTTTAAAAAAACTACTAAAGGCTTGATTACTTTTTCTTTGTAGTCATGAGAAGATATTTCATTAGTGCAAACTCCTAAACAATTACCTAATTGATAATCAAAACAAGGTCTTTTCTGATTTGGAGCGCACCTTGAAATTTTAAACAAAAAATGAAGAAGTTTCAAAATTTGAGAAGTCTTCATCTCAGCATAAGGACCAAAAGTATATGAATAATTATCTTTTTTAAGATTTTTTTCTCTAACTGCAATTAATCTAGGAAACTCTTCTTTAGTAATGGCAAAGAAATTCCAGCTCTTGTCATCCTTTGTTTTTACGTTGTATTTCGGCTTAAATTCTTTGATGTAGTTAGCTTCGAGAATAACGGCCTCTAAAACTGAATCGGTAATTTTCCACTTAACATCGCTAACATCTTTCATTCGTGCCTCTATGGGGCGCAATGTTTTAGGATTTAAATAACTTTTAACTCTATTTTTTAAGGAAGTAGCTTTACCAATATAAATAAGCTCCTTTCCTTTATAAAAAAGATATATTCCTGGGTTATCGGGTATTTTTTTAATTTTATCTTGCCAATTAGCCATTTTTTAAAACTCTTTTTAAGTATTTACCAGTCCAAGTCGGCATCTTGGATAATTCCTCAGGAGTTCCTTCTCCAACTACTTTCCCTCCTAAATCTCCTCCCTCAGGACCTAGATCAATAATCCAATCGGCACACTTAATAAAATCTAAATTATGCTCAATAACCATTACAGTATTTCCTTGAGATACCAGTCTTTGTAAAAGAACTATTAACTTTTTAATATCATCGTAATGTAGACCTGTAGTTGGCTCGTCTAATAAATATAATGTTTTTGATGTTCCCTGTTTCGATAATTCTTTACTTAATTTAATTCTTTGTGATTCTCCTCCTGATAAAGTTGTCGCTGGCTGTCCTAGGGTTAAGTACCCCAAACCAACTTCATTCAAAACCTTAAGCTTATCGTGAATATATGGAATATCCTTAAAGAACTCTGCTGCCTCCTCAATTGTCATATTTAAAACATCTGAAATATTCTTTTCTTTATAATGAATGGATAATGTCTCTTTATTAAATCTGTGCCCCTTGCAAACGTCACAAATCACTTCAACGTTAGGCAAAAAGTGCATTTCTATTTCAATCGTTCCCTTTCCCTCACAATTCTCGCACCTTCCTCCTGGCCTGTTAAAACTAAATCTTCCTGGCTTATATCCTCGCATTTTTGCTTCGGGAGTCATAGCAAAAAGATCTCTTATTTCATCATAAACCTTAGTATATGTTGCTGGATTGGAGCGTGGAGAACGGCCAATTAAGGACTGATCTATTCTAATAACTTTATTGATGTATTCAATATTCTTAATCTCCTTTATTTTAATATCTCTCTTAAAACGATTAAGCTTTCCAGTTACATATTTATGTATAACATTATTCATTAAAGTTGATTTTCCTGAACCAGAAACTCCAGTCAAACAAACAAACCTACTTAAAGGAACATCTACGCTAAGCTTTTTTAAATTATTTTCAGAAGCTTCGATGATTTTTAATTTAGGCATTGTATCGTGAACCCCTCTCCTTTCGCTTGGTAATTCTATTTTTTCTTCTCCTCTTAAATATTTTCCTGTCAAAGATTTTTGTGCACTTCCTAATTGCTTACAATCCGACGTTTCTTTTCCTTTTAATAGTAAATTATTTAAAGGACCAGAAAACATTATCTCTCCGCCATGTACTCCTGCTCGAGGACCAAAATCAACAATCCAATCACTAGCCATAATCGTATCTTCGTCATGCTCAACAACAATAATGCTATTTCCGATATTACATAAATTCCTTAATGTTTTAACTAGCATTTCGTTGTCTCTTTGATGTAATCCAATTGTTGGCTCATCTAAAACATATAAAGCTCCGACTAATTTAGTTCCAACTTGTGAAGCCAAGCGGATTCTTTGAGATTCCCCACCTGATAAAGTTCCTGCCATCCTATTGAGACTGATGTAGTGCAAACCAACATCAATTAAAAATTGAAGTCTATTCTTTATTTCATTAAAAATAACTTCGGCAATTTCTTTATCAGTCTTACTTAGCTCTTCTCCTATCTTAGAAAAAAATTCTAAAGCTTTTTCTACTGTCATAACTGTTACTTCCCAGATGTTCTTGCCATTAACCTTAACGCTCAAAGCATTTCTATTTAATCTCTTTCCTTCACAAAAAGGACAAGGATTAGTTGAAAAAGGATTTTCAACTCCTAATCCATTACAATCAGGACAATATCCATAGGGAGTATTAAAGCTAAATAATCTTGGTTCTATTTCTGGAAAACTAAATCCGCATTTAGGACAAGAATATTGAGTGCTAAAAATTCTTTCTTCTTTGTTGGGAAAAATAACTGTGCAAAGACCATTAGACATATCAACAGCTGTTTCAATTGCTTCGTTTAATCTAAATTCAAAATCATCATCAATCTTTGAAAAATATATTTTATCGATCACGACTTCAATGGTATGATTCTTGCCTTTTTCTAGTGGTATTCTCTCTTTTAAGCTTTTGGTTTTTCCATCAATTCTTACCTCTGAAAATCCTGCTTCATAAGTATCTTGAAGCATTTGATAATATTCTCCTTTTCTTCCTCTTACGACAGGCGACAAAATAATCAGCGGACCATCTTCTTTAAGTAATTCCTCAGTCTTTTTAAATATTTCATCGACAGTCATTTTCTCAATCTCAATTCCGCAATCAGGACAATATGGTTTTCCGATTCTCGCATACAAAACCCTTAAATAATCATATATCTCTGTAATGGTTGCAACAGTTGAACGAGGATTACTACTATGAGCTTTCTGACTAATTGAAATAGCTGGAGATAAGCCTTCTATTTCATCAACATCTGGTTTCTGCATTCCTCCTAAAAACTGCCTTGCATATGAAGACAAGGACTCAATATATCTTCTTTGTCCTTCAGCAAAAATTGTATCAAAAGCTAGACTCGATTTACCCGAGCCAGACAATCCAGTAAATACAACCATCTTGTTTCTTGGCAATTCCAGAGAAACATTTTTTAAGTTGTGTTCCCTTGCTCCCTTGATTATTATTTTATCCTGCATATTATTTCTTCTTTAATTCTTTTTCCAGCTGACTAATTTCATCTCTTAAAATAGTGGCCAACTCAAACTCTAATTTATCAGCCGCCTCTTTCATTTTAATCTTCTTATCTTTCAATATTTCCTTTATTGGCCTAGCATCTCCTTCTAAGTCCATCTCTAATATTTTCTGATTACGTTTTTTTGTTTTTAATTGTTTTGAAGTAAGTCCAAATTGCTCTAAAATATTCTTGATGCTCTTCTCAATTGTCTTGGGCGTAATTCCATTCTTTTTATTGTATTCTAATTGAATGATTCTCCTTCTATCAGTTTCACTTACAGCTTTTTCAATTGACTTGGTGATATTATCAGCATACAAAATAACACGGCCATTAACATTTCTTGCAGCACGCCCAATAGTTTGAATTAAGCTAGTTTCATTCCTTAAAAATCCTTCCTTATCTGCATCAAGTATAGCTACCAAAGAAACTTCTGGAATATCTAGTCCTTCTCTTAAAAGATTAACTCCAACAATTACATCAATATTTCCCCTTCTTAATTCGGTAATAGTATCAATTCTTTCTAAGGTTTTAACATCACTATGTAAATATTTAACTTTAATCTTTTTCTTTTCTAGGAAATCAGTTAAATCTTCCGCCATTCTTTTGGTTAAAGTTGTAACCAAAGTCCTTTCTTTTATAGAAACTTGATCTTCAATTCTCTTAATTAAGTCATCAATCTGAGAATCTCCGTCTTTTGCTGTAATGGGTTTAATTATTACCTCTGGATCAATCAATCCAGTTGGTCTAACAATTTGCTCTACTATCTGCTCACTCTGACTCAATTCTTCTTCTTTTGGAGTAGCTGAAACATATATCTTTCTTTTGGTTAATTCTTCAAACTCAGAATATTGCAATGGTCGATTATCATAAGCACTTTCTAAACGAAAACCGTAATCAATCAAAGATTTTTTTCGTGATCTATCACCAAAATACATTCCTCCAATTTGAGGGATAGTAACGTGTGACTCATCAATAATAGTTAAAAACTCTGGATCTGCTTTCTTAAAATAATCTATCAAAGTAAAAGGTGGCTGTCCTTCTTTTCTTCCGTCAAAATGCCTTGAATAGTTTTCTATTCCTTGACAATAACCAATATTCTCAATCATTTCTAAATCATAATTGATTCTTCTTTTCAATCTTTCGTGTTCTAGTAATTTACCTTCACCTTCAAAAAACTTCAATCTCTCCTCTAATTCTCTTCTAATTTCAATTAAAGCTTGCTTTTTTGTTTCATCATTTAAAACATAGTGTTTAGCCGCAAATAAGGAAACCTCATCAACCTCTTCTAAAATGTTTCTTCTAATTGGATCAATAAGCTCAATTGAATCAATCTTATCTGAAATTCCTATCCTATATATTACTTTTTGATTAACTGGCATCACTTCTAAAACCTGACCTCTTAATCTGAATTTCCCCATTAACAAATCTTCATTTGTTCTTTCAAACTGTAAATCAATTAATTTCCTCGTTACTTCTTGACGACTAATCTTGTCTCCTTTTTTAAAAATATGCATTACTTTCTTGTATTCATCGGGAGAACCCAAACCATAAATACAGGAAACCGAACAAACAATAATTACATCTTTTCTGGTCATTAAAGCCTGAGTGCAAGCATGCCTTAGTCTATCTATTTCTTCATTAATCTGGGCTTCTTTTTCAATATATGTGTCACTATGAACCATATATGTTTCTGGTTGGTAATAATCATAATATGATACAAAGTATTCAACCGCATTATCGGGAAAAAACTCCCTGAATTCATTACATAATTGAGCTGCTAAAGTTTTGTTATGCGAAATTACCAGTGTCGGCTTCTGCACTTTATCTATTACGTTTGCTATTGTAAAAGTCTTACCAGAACCAGTAACTCCAAGCAATGTTTGCTTTCCCATTCCTTGCTTTAAGCCTTGAACTAATTTTTCAATAGCTTGAGGCTGGTCTCCTTTAGGCTTCATTTCTCCTTTTAGCTTAAAATCCATATGCTTTAAAACTTAGGAAGCTATATCATACCATCCAAACAAAAAAGGGGCAAGATGTAATGATATTTCATTTGCGCTACTTCAATCTCTTTATTTAAATAAGCTCTGAATTAACGAATAAGCATTAGCATGCTTAGCATAAGCATTAAAATAAACAATGTCTCCATTTTTCTTCATAAACCTCTTAACTGTGTTTTTTCTTAAAAGAATATAGTCTTCAAAAACAACATAACCAAGAAAATCAATTCCTTTTTTAACGGGAAAAATATTATTCTTTTTAGGATTAAACTTCAATTTTAATTCTTTAAATAAAAAGTGGCTAGATTTCTTAGCCACCACATGAAGCCTATGCTTCTTACCTATATAAAGAAAATCGTCCATATACCTCAAGTACGTTTTTTCCTTTAAAAAATTCTTAGCAAAATAATCAAAATGGCTTAAATAGATATTAGCAAAAAGTTGAGAAGTTAAATTGCCAATCGGTATTCCTATTCCCCTTTCTTTAGAAAATGAACTATTTAATATTTCCTTAATTAACCAAATTATTCTTTTATCTTTAATTTTCTTCTTAATTAAAGATAAAAGGATATCATGGTTAATGCTATCAAAGTATTTACTAATGTCGCATTTGAAACAATATAGACCTTCATTATTTTTTAAAAAAGATTTTAATCTTTTTATTGCTCTATGAGTTCCTTTTCCTTTTCTGCAAGCATACGAATCAAAAATAAAAGTCTTCTCAAAAATAGGCTCAATTATATTGCATAAAGCATGATGCATTATTCTATCTTTAAAAACAGGGGCTTTAATCGTTCTCTTTTTTGAATCTTCAATAGTGAATTCTTTATAGCTACTATGTTTATATGTCCCATCTTCTAATTCTTTCTTAATTTCTAAAAGGTTTTCTTCTAAATCAAAAGAAAACTTTAAAATATCTTTCTTGTATCTTTTATTCTTTCTTGCTTTTAAATATGCAAGATGAATATTATTAAAAGAACAAACCTGTGGAAACAGGTTATTAAATGCTTTCATAAATCTCACCTATTAACCCCAGATTGATTTTTCAACCTTAGTTTACTAAAACAAGCTGGGGATACGGGCTTAATATTTTCCCTTTCTTTAATTCAATACTCGGGAAGGAATAAAATCAGTAGCCACTATTGTTTCTTGTTTAAACATCCTTAGATGTTTTAATCCAAACAGCCTAATTAAGACTTGTGCCTACCGTGCGCACCGAAACCCGATGTTCGTATCCGAGTTGGCTGGAGAATTGTTCAAATTCAAGGCAAACACTCCAGCGTTCGAGGTATTATCCCAATTCCCGCCACGAATCAAGGCCCACTATCACTGCACGATTTTATCCCTACCTAAATATTTTCTTTCGACTTTTAAATTAATGACTTTTGCCAACCTCCAAATAGCTTTCCTATTTCCAATATCTTCTCTGAAACAATTCCGTATTTCTTAATACTAATAAACTTCAAATCTTTTGCTAAACGAAAAAGTACTTTCAATTTATCAACATCGATATCGATTCTTTTAATTAGTTCTTTTTTTTCTTTAATATCTCCCGAATTAACTTCTATTATATTTTGAAGCATTTCCAAAGTAATATTTTCGATATGCTGAGCCAATACAAATCTTTGACTTTTAGGAAAGGTGTTCACCATCGGATACATATAAAGCATGAAGTCATATATCTTCTGAAATACTACTAAATCGTTATACATTTTTTATTTTCTGTTTTTCTAACTAATTTTCTTTTAAAATGCCTCTCAAAAATATTCATTAAAATATTTTTGGAGATAGCCAGACGACCCCAGGGCTACCGTGCGCACCGAAACCCGA
>Ga0172381_10000611_pt1 | contig 43433 bp, 41 predicted proteins | sample Leawel6488metaG_FD_119754 | JGI IMG/M metagenome (GOLD analysis project Ga0172381, IMG submission 119754) | Leachate microbial communities from a municipal landfill in Southern Ontario, Canada - Leachate well 64-88 metaG | ecosystem: Engineered > Solid waste > Landfill > Unclassified | place... | reverse complement strand
GGGCGCTGTAGATGTACCCGCGTGTTACTCCGGTGTTCTTCTCCATGATGTAGCGGGAGCCACGTCCGGTGATTCCGAGAACGTGAATATCTGCGTTTGCGTTCGTGCTTCCGGAACCGACAGCCTCACCAATGTATGTTCCAACTGGCTGATAGCCAGAAGAACTGAGTCTCTGAGTCGACATATTTGAACCCTGTTACTTTGTATTTCGATATGTCATTTAATACGATATTTTGATTGACTTCTCCAAGACAATGTTCGGACGAAGGAAGTTCTGTGAACCTTGAGTCGTGTTGTCGACACCGTCGACGATCTGCACATTGACGGTTCCTGGCTTCTTCGCAAGTAGCAAATACTCTGCTGGAATTTCTCCTGTGGTCAACGTCGCCAAGGCGTTGTCCGATACGATAACTCGTTGACTTTCGCGCAATCCGGATATGCGTCCGAGAACTCGTCTTCCGACGAAGACGTTGCTTGGAAAGTCGATTGCGGCATCATCGAGATCTTCGATGCCGATGGTATATTTGTTGTCTTCGAATGTCAAATACAAATTATCTTCGAAGAGTGTTGTCAACGTGATTGTGGAAGACCAAGCTAGTTGCGTTACTGATTCACCGATAGGTGCCTTCTCCGGATTGGAGAACTCCGGAACCTTCGGAAGATGCAAGGCCCACTTGTCATAATCATTATGACCGTGGAGAACAAATCCAGTTGTTATTCCGGATAGTTCTCCGAACATCATCTGAATCGTTTGCGCGAGCATTTCAGTGTCGCGTTGCGATGTAGTTACGACCATGATGATGATTGGGATCTCACGCATTATGTGATGAACCGTAGTGAGAGATCCATTCGATAGACGAGCTGTTCCATCAGTGATGCCCAAACCGCTTGGCTTGAACGTGCATCCTGCGGTAGCGACCACGATGCAAGGCATAGAATTCTGGATCTCTTCGAAAAACTTGTGAACCGGAAGTTTAACTTTGGTCTTGTCCGATTCAGGATCGAAGTCCTTGTCAACGACATAGCGAGTGGATCCACGTCCGAACTGAGCAAGTAAAGACGATGCAACATCGTTTTTCGCTTCAACGAAGAAGCTTTGCATATGTTGTGCGATGGCCGTCTTTACAACACTCGAAATGTTTTCGTTCGAGTACGAAGCAACCGCCTCCTGCCTAGTCATAGGCTTGATGCGGGATAAATAACCGCGTGAGTTTGGAGGTACGGATTGCACGGACGTGGTCCCTTTGCTACGAGTGGAAACAAGTTCCTCTCTACTAAGAATTACTTGTTTAGTTACAACTTCACGGTACGGAAACACAAGTTTTTGCGTCGGTCACAAGGTGCGAATAAGCTTGTCGCAACTAGCTTCAAGTTGAGTAAACCTGCTATCTTCGCGATGCGAATGAAGAATCATCTCCGGTTCCCAACTCTCCTTCGGATTTCTCAGGATATCGACGTTATCTACGGCTTCAAACCCGAACTTGGACGGCTTGATACCGAAGTATTCGAAATACAATTCCAACAGTGTTGTCTTCCTGATGTGAAACAACGAAGCTATTATCACCAGGTGTTTGAACATCTTCTGCGCATGGAAAAGCAGAGTCCTGATATCGGTTCTGTACTTGGCTTCCAGGTCGATGCACCACTGAGGTTTGGCTAACTTACATGAACGTGAACACCAACGCAGATCAAGTTTCTCCACGGCGTGTTCGCGCGATGAGCATAGATTTCCGCAGTTAACGCATACTTTGGTTCCGTAGACGTAGTCGAAAGTATTAACTCGTTCCGACTTCAACGTCTGCCTCAGCATTTCAGCACGTATCTTGTTGAATACGGAATCCAAGCGCTTCTTGATATCGCGATCAGCTTTTCCAAACATCTCGGCAGCATCTGGTATCTTGACACTGTCGTCAAGCAACGACTTGTGATGAAGCATGCAGTTGAGCGACTGATCATTGTCGAAGTTGAAAGCGCACGATCCAAGTCGACATGGAGTTGTTACGTTGCATTGGAGAGTGTCGCAATAGTGACTTGTTCCCCTCTTCGCGTATTCCAATCGCAAGAACTGGATGAACGCTTTCCTGTCATTTACGCTCAGAGCCATAGCATCGTTCAAGTCACTTTCGACTGGATCTAATCGGCGCTTTTGTTTTCGCATCCTTTTCGCGAGCCTCCCAAATAGATCGCAATTGTTTCGTGAACTTCTTTAACAACATCGTGTTGCCACGCTTCTCCAAAACCCACTGTGCGATACCTACTGCGTCGAATTCATGATCCTTGATGAAAGCCTTCTTGGATGTCTTGGAGACTTTCCAACCGAAACGTTCAGCTTGCGTTTGCTTGACTTTCTTGGATCTACTGCGTCGACTCTTTGGAGTGTCGTCAGTAACGTCAAGACTGTATCTCAGCGCCATGTGATTCTTCCAAGTGGATGCTTGGACGAGATTCACTTTAAGGTTGCGGTCAACGCAAATCGAAATGATAACACCGATCATGATGTTCACGAACTCGGCATTGCCACCACCACCCTTTCCTGGTCTTTGCTGGAAACGTTCAACTACGATTTCTTCGATACCCTCATTCCGGTCGATAATTCTAAGCAATGCTTTCTTGAACGCACGTACCTGCGAATTAACGAATGTTTCTCGAATGTCGGAGACTGTATCCTTCAACATGCCAATTGACAGTATTTTGTTCTTCGCTACGATGCACCAAGCGAAGTCAGACTTGCCTGGATCTGCGGCTAGGATCTTCTTGATCATGGGTTCTCCGTACTTTCGGAAAAACTGAATTGCAATTCGCGTTTCACCTTCTTGATGCCTATGCGTACTTCCTTCTCGGAAAGCTTTGCCTTGGTTTCCAGAAACGTCGGAAGGTTATCAGTCATGTCTTTGGTAGTGATCGAACGTACGCGATTGATATCGCGTACGTCGAGTACAACGTCATTGTTATTATTGTTCTCGGAAGATCGTTTCACCTGGGGAACATGGGACACATTCAACGCTTCGAAACCCAAAGGTTCCAATCCGGTGTATCGTACCGAGTGTTTCGTGTCCGCGTACTTCTTCGCAATTGCTATGTCATTGGTTTCTAGGAGCTTAGGAACCTTCAATTCGACGAGTTCCACTTCGGATCCACGCCAACGCAGGAACCCAGCTTTCGAATCTTCATTATACTTGGTTTGCCACGGCGATCCGCAGTACCAAGCATTGTGTCCCATGCTTTGACGTTTATGAATGTCACCCAGCATGTAACCATCAATATCGTCGAACGAACTCAAATCAAGTTTGCTTTCGATTGGAGTACCGTTGTCGCTGATGGCGTTCGACAGAGCTTCGTGAATCACGGCATATGTTCTAGTACACGAACCCGAACTTGTCTTCAACAAGGCCTTGAGTATTTTCCTCAAGGCCTTGGTGGTAAGGTGCTGTTGACAAGGCACGCATAGGAACCTGTAACTCAAATCGTCTATGGTCACGATTTCCGTCTTGGGATCATTCGTCACGACATGTAGATTTTTGGTCATGTCGAACTTCGCCAAAGACTCAAAGCCGTGAATCATCGTGAGGCCACTATGATCGTAGTACTCATGGTTGCCGTTGATCATTACCACGTGGATGCGTGGATCCTGAAGAAGGGCGAGGATCAAAGCGTCACCGAGAGTTCTCTCGGTTTCTTTGATTCCACGCCCGTCCCAAAAATCACCACTGATGACAAGGATGATCTTCTTCGCTTTGATCGACAGCACTTTGCTTACGAACTCATCACAACATGCTTTAGTTCTACCTAAGTAGTTATAAGCATGTCGAAAGCCGCCGAGGTGCAAATCGGCGGCTTGTAGAATAGCGACATCGCTTTCGCGCATGAATCAATCTCCGTCATTATCATCTGAGGTAACAAGTCCCTTGTTCTGCGCTTGGGTTTCAAGCTGGAAGGCATAACCTGAAACAAGCTGTGCCTGGCAATGCTTCTGAAGCATACGCTTGTTCTCAGGCATCTCAACTAGAAGCTTGAACTTGTTCCAATCAAGCTTCCCTCCGTTCGCTCCAAGAAGATCAGGGATCTTACCTCCCTTCTTGGTACCGTCTACATTCAAGGTAAGACCTTCACCACGTTTGACAAGCTGTCCAGTGGAGCGAAGGTACTGGAAGCAATCGTATGTTTCGCAAACACCGTCTCCGGGTTTGCCGTCGTGCTCCATACGAATGCGCATCAACGCTGTGCGTCTTGGAGTGAACATCTTGTTCTTCTCGTTACGGATTCGCTGATAGTGATACTTGTCTTCACCACCATTGATAGATTTCTCTCTGGTGTAATTCTCACCTGGCTTCGCGGGCATATCCAAGGCTTTCGGATGCCTCTGATCCGTGTAGCTACGGCAATCGTTGTTATGCTTGAAGGTATCTCCTCCAGTCATGTAGACTCCTGAAGAACCCATCACGCCAGGTTTTGTTCTAACTTGGTTCGTGAAGAACAAAACAACACGCTTTGCAGATACACGCCCCTTAATCAATGGGAATCCCCAGGCGAACATTCTCGCAGAAGCAGCCATTGCTCCAGCCTCGTCGTTATCATCGTTGGCTTCGGGAATCAAAGCGGCGGCGGAGTCGATGAAGTAAGCAGCTTGTGCAGATCCGTCGTACTCCTCACGACGTGAAATCTCTCCAGACTTGTCACGCCAAATCTTGTAGAAATTTCCTCCGCGATCTTCAATAACATCAGGAAGTAGATCAAGACTTCTCTTGATGTGCCTGAACACGCGCTGACCAATGGTCTCTTGGTAGTAGCGCATGTATGGGAGTCGAATCCAATTGCCACGCTCATCTTGCTCACCAACAAGGTCGTCGAGAACGTAGCCTGTGCGATAGCGAAGAATTCTGTCAACGTAACTAGAATTGAGTGCAGCTTCGGCATCATGCACGATAGGCATTGTTCCAGTTGTGATCGCAGATGCAATTGCGGTGAACATGCGAGAACTGTTGTGAACAATAAATCCATTGGCAACGAAATTATGAACGTCAGGCACAGTAACGTCATAGACTGGTTTCCGCTCATGAATTGTCTTCTTTGAAGAAACAGTTACTGCAATTAGATCGTTCTGAATGATAAAATTCAGTGATTCAGCAAGTTTCGGCAGAACGAGTTCTAGTGATGAGATGTGGTCAGGATACTTGAGAAGCTGAGAGATAGTAACATTCTTGTCAAACCCGAGGCGCAGTCTCTTGTTTTTACCATCAACTTTGTAGATTCCGCTATTGGCACCAGCGAAAGGTTTCTTGAACTCACCAACAATGTCAAACGCCCAAGCGTATGACATCCAGCAATAAGGATCCGATGCTGTCCAGTAGGCAAGCTTGCCATTTGGATTTCTTGTGCTTCTATTTTTGCTGATCTTTTCTCTAGACTTGCCGACCATCCCTTTGAAGTGAGCGAGAGCGTGAAACTCTCTACTAAATGTTCCAAAATTGAGAGTGAAATAATCAAGTAACCCGGTGTCTGTTCTGACCTTGCTTTTACGCAACCCACTCGGGATACCAACAGCCAGCAGAAGTCGAGCTAGATCAACTGCAAGTTTTTTACTAGCGATACCTTGACCGGAGTAGTCGCATGTGAAGTATGATTTCAAAAACTTATCGATGATAATTTTCGGGGATTTGAACATACATGCTGGTACGAATTTGTTACGCGCGCCGTATCCAGAGTGGAGAGTTTTGTTTCGAAGAAACTTAGTCACACTAGCCAGTATAGTTATCTTATGATACTCGTAGCTCTTGCCTTTGGAATCGTTCCTGATATATATGTGCTTGGTGTAGCTATCTTTTCCAAACACACGACCCAAAGCATCACATAGGTTATCAAGAATTTTGAGATTCTGACGCTTACCAACGTTGATAGTGTACTGTCTTGAAGTCCCACCATCTGCAAGAACGATGCCAAGAATTTCAGCTAGATCATCATCAAGATGAATTTCCTTACCGTTATATGATCCAACACTGATAGTGTCACCAGTATTGAGCAAACCGCCACGCTTAACGAACATGATGTCGCCGCGCTTTACTTTGCTAGCTTCACGATAGATAAGTTCACCAGTCTTCTTATTCACAACGAGAACTGGGTGCTCTTTAGTGCAGTTGAGTTTATCGAAGTAACCACCAGAAATCTCAACGGTCTCATCAACCATGCGTCGGTAGATGTGGGAGACTTTCCTTGGGCCAACTGCTGTGTTAATAAAGAAGTCCCTGCGGATACCCTTACCCCAAGGATCTGATTTTTTGAAGAGCTTCTTGATAGGCATCATGCCATTACTTGTCTGAATGATTGTATTCCCATCAACACATTTTCCAGAACCTTCGCCTCCATATTCGACGGTCATCTTGCCTGGAGCCAAACCGCCACCAAGCATTAGGTCGTAATGCAATATGCCTGTTGATAGAGCATGCTTAATGTTACTAGTTGATTTGAGATACACTGAGTGACAGTGCATCTTGTCTTCAATAGCATCAATGCCTTTAGATAAAGAGATGAACGAGTCAGATGCGATAAGCTCAGGTAACTTAAGCAACTTGGTCTTGGCTGTTGTGATTGAGTCTTCTTTTGACCTCTTATCTTTAGCCTTCTTATCAGCAACTTTATCGTCCACCACCTTGACCTTCGACTTCTTCGACTTCTTCGATAACTTCACTTCGTCATCAGAGTCAGTGGTCTTCTTCGATGATTTAACATTCTTGTCAGCCTTCTTGGCTTTCTTCTCAGGACCCTTGTCTTTGGTCTTCGACCTGTTACCCTCGAACTTCACTGCCTTTTCTTTCTTGCTCTTCTTCATGTCGAGTTAGATCCTTCTGAAGTTGATGTAGTGATCATGAACATTACCGCAAGCTACGCATTTGAAGACGGACTTCTTGATCTTGACGTCGTACTTCCACAAAGCTACGAGTTCTCCGCAACTGCACTTGATCAAGGCGGTGAGCTTTCTTTTGCTCTGATTCCCCAAACTCAAATTCGGTAGAACTTTCAGTTTAACACCTGATGCGGTCAGTTTGGGGCGAATGCCACGGATGATCGTATTCGATTTCCAATAGGCTTGCTTGCCTCGTCTTGTGTTCTTCAAAACGAGTTGGAACTCACGTTCCTTGCCTTTCGCCTTGGCTGTGATAGTTAGGTGCTTCCGTCTCAATTTCTTCGGAGCTACATTAGCTATCGCATCGGCAAGCCTCTTGTTGGCAAGCTCGATGGATATGAGTCCTGAGAACATCGGGTTGCTATCAAGATCAGTTAATGTTTCCCGATAGGATGTCTTGGTCAAGCTGTACACCGATGCTCCGAAATCGGTAAGATGGAATCCTCCACCTTGACTGATGCGCATATACTTCTTGGAAAGCAGACGACAAGCGTCTTTAGCCAAGGTGCCGAGTTGTTGGTGTTCCTTGGAATGATGCGACCCTGGTTCATCTGATCCAAGATTCCTCATCGTTATGTTGAACGTACATGCCACTTGAGTTGCCGATGATCCAACGTAACTGAAGTCGATGCCACTTTGGATGGGAAGGTGTGTCCCAACCAAAACTTCCTTCTTGAAACACAACCCGTGACCTAGCCCGCTACTTCCGACAAGTGTAATTCCCAAGTCGGTCAGATCTCGGGTCAATGCATTCAACACGTGATCGTGAACATCGAGGAATACGTCAACAAGCCTCTCGTTGTATTCCAAAAGTTCCGAAGCTCCTCGATTCAAATCACATAGGATTCCTAGAAGATCAGTAACAGCTTGGCAGTCTTTTTGGTCGGCAACACTCTTCGGATAGAGGCGGGCTATACAATCCAAGTTGCTCTTGACTAGATCTGGCATCTTCCTCGATGATGTATCCGCGAATGGGTTCGAGATGAAGTTCATCGCGGCCAGAGCTACCAAGCGATCATAACATGCTGGTCCTTGCTGTTCCATGTGCTTGAGCATCAAACCCATGCTGGTGAGCAGTTTAGGTATGTTGGAACTACCAAGTTGTTGCTTGGTTTGAAGATCGTCGATTGACTTGTTCTTCTCGATAGCATGTACAACGGCTTCTACGCTTGATTCGTTGGTCGTGTAGTTCGAAAAACATGATGCATCTTGCAGAGTTACCATGGCACCGTCGGACATCTCGTAACGCAACGACAATTCAGGCACGTCGCATTGAGTGATCAAAGCCAAAGTTTCGATTGCCAGCATCTGCCCCGGAGTGATTCCGATGCGCGTCGAGAAAAGCTCCGATAGATCGTGCGACATGCGAAACGACAAGTAACCTTCAAACTCGCGTCGAATAATAGCCGCTGATATGAGGGCTTGAGCAGTACTGCACTTAGTCCCTTTCAATCTTATACTTTCGAAAGGAAGAAGCTCCAACTCGAAGCCGATGAAGTCCACCACGAGATAGTAAGCGTCGATATTGGTTCGCATGCAATATGTTAGCAACGCTTGCGGATCACACTTGCTCGCCAACATGTCCAGTGGCGGGACGAATATGTAGGCGTCGTATTGGAAAGGATCACAATCGTAAAACAACGATGCGTCTACGGTGAAATTGATGTCAGTGTAATCTTGAATACTCTTTATGCGTCGCGTCAATGATGCGGGTTGGTGCCAGTTGGGAACGCAAACACACGTGTAGGTATCATCACCTTTTGTCTGAGTCAACGTCCGATCCTGAGTACCTGGATCCCTGAGTCGAGCGCGATATTTCGGTATCTGATCATGATACACTACAAGTATGTTAGCCATCGTGTGAAACCAGCTTCCCCACAGTTGATCGTATGTTCTCATCCCCTATGACACGAGCGGTTTCGATTCCGACATCGTTGTAAAGGATCAGAACTGGGATTTTGTTAATTCGAAAAGCGTTTGCTTTCTTGACGTCAATCTTCTCTTCGACAAGTTTCCAACCTTGCGTAGTTCTTATTGTCGACAAAGCTCCCATTAACTCTTCCGATGGGCGCTTGGAAAAAAGAAAGACAGCGGTGACATTACCCACCGCTGTCTCCATGCTATCAATGTCGGTGTTACCCAACGTGATGCTCATTATTATTATCGCTTCGATTTCTTTTTCTTCGACTTGGGCTTCTCGTCCTCATCTTCATCGTCATCTTCATCGTCATCTTCATCGTCATCGCGGGACTTCTTAGAAGACTTCTTCGACTTGGGCTTCTCGTCCTCATCATCGTCCTCGTCATCATCGTCCTCGTCACGTGACTTCTTCGAAGACTTCTTCGAAGACTTCTTCGACTTGGGCTTCTCGTCCTCATCCTCATCTTCGTCCTCATCCTCGTCGTCCTCTAGAGGGCGACGTTTGGAAGACTTAGCTGGACGAATATCTTCATCTTCATCGTCATCTTCATCTTCATCGCGGGACTTCTTAGAAGACTTCTTCGACTTGGGCTTCTCGTCCTCATCATCGTCCTCGTCATCATCGTCCTCGTCACGTGACTTCTTCGAAGACTTCTTGTTACCATTCTTAGGCTTGATATCTTCATCTTCGTCTTCGTCTTCGTCCTCATCCTCATCTTCGTCATCTTCAGCGCGATGAGATTTCTTCGATTTGGACTTAGGCTTCTCGTCCTCATCATCGTCCTCGTCATCATCGTCCTCGTCACGTGACTTCTTCGAAGACTTCTTGTTATCCTTCTTAGGCTTGATATCTTCATCTTCGTCCTCATCTTCCTCATCTTCATCTTCGTCGATGATTCGAGAGGTCTTTGCCTTGGACTTCTTGTTCTTCTTCGAAACACCTTCCGTACCGTCTTCAACTCCGCAAATATCGAAGTAATTCTTGCGCTCAAGACTCTTTCGATCACCTTCAACATCACCAGGAATAAAAACCGTGGAGAAGTCGATGATCTGTTCCTTAACAACAAGCTTCTGCTTCTTGTCCAATGGCATCAACTCACTGAACTGGGCATTCCAATAATCTGCGGCCTGCTTCGCCTTGTCGTTGTAACGAATTGCAATGCTGAATCCGTTCTTGTTGTCGGCGGGATCACGACCCTTCAACGCAATCATGCTCTTGATGCTGATCACGATGCTCTGCTTGAGCTTGAGAACGTAAAGGTCTTCACTCCACTCGGCGTCCTTGCCCTTCTTCTTCGAAGGAACCTTCACGAACGCATTCGCGTAGTAGGTAACTTCTTGTCGCGCAAACCCTTGCAGTTCACGGCAGTAAGGGCATGTTTCACCAGTACTCGACTCAGTGTCGTGGTCGTAGTCCGGGCATGGGAACGAGTATGCGGGAGGCATATCCTTTCCAAGTTCCTTCTCCTTGTAACGAACTGCATCTTCCGGCTTCACATAAACCCAATGCGTCAACACCGGATATGGATCGCCAACAAGGCGCACCTCGACATGCGTGCCAGCATGCTGCTTGAAATCGAAAGCTTCAAGCTCTTCATCCCAGCGCTTGCGATCACCAAAAGCGCTCCCACCAGCAGTGGACCACTTCGACTTCTTTTCGTCGTCTGCCATGTTATCTCCTCTTTCTTTGTGTTGAAGCCGCATCGGCACTGCGGCGGTGTGCATGTAGCATCTGCCTCAAGGATTCTCGTTCTATGTCTTCACTTGTTCCGAATTCCATTCCGTCAACATCGCAATCGAACATCAAAGCAATCAAAGCCTTGTCGCGGTTCGAGAGTACGTGCTTGTACTGGAGCATGAATGTATTTACGGTTTCTGTATCCATGAGCGAAGTATCCAGGTATGCTTCATTCCCGGCACCGTAATCATCGGTCATTGACTCGTCAATCAACGGTGACATTCCTTGCATATCAGACAACGCCAGGGAACTAGCAAGCTTCTCAGATGTTATTCCGATCATCTTCGCTATCTCCGGAACCGTCGCAAGCGGCGCTCTTTGAATTTCCCTCTCGTAATTCCGCTTGTGTGTATGAACTCTGTCGGGAACTCTGATTGGGTTCGATACTTTCCGAACCCAAGCAAGCATCTTGTTTCGAATCCAAACGTCGACAATACCAGCGAAGGAACCCATAGTAACGTGATATCTACCGACGGCTACGTTAATTCCTTCGACACCAGCATCCAAGTTGTCCAAGAACGCTTCAGGATCTCCGGCGACATATTGTTTGGCGAGCACCCCGATCCTGCGAATGTAAGGGCATGTCATCTTGTCAACTATCTTGTCCACTCTCTTCGACCAGTACAGGATCTCGTTCGCCATCCCGTACATCATATCTGAGTTAACACCAAGAGCTTCTTCGATTTTCGAACATCGTTCCTTGGCGTATACATAATCACCATCATCTTCGAAGATTCCGGCATCGGCGCAGTAGTTCTCGACCAGCCGTGTCAGTTTCGTAAGAGAACGCATCCAGTATGTTCTGAATAGTGTTACTTCGTTGCGAACCTTGTCAACCCAGTTCGTCTTCGAAGAGTAGACCCAGAACAACGACGCAGGCAATATCGAGTCATCGTGAAGCGCGGCATAGGAATTTCTGTCTGCTGGGGATTCGATGTATGATTCCACGACCGCGATGTATTCGTCACGGAACCAGGAACAGTTGGCATCCACGTATTGAATAACATTATACAGACAGTCGTCCAACTGGTTCGCTAGAAATACCGCATCAGCATGTTCCAGCAAAGGGTAGTTGTGTGCGCCGCGCAACATGGCGTCAGCGTGTTCGTAAAGTGTTCGTCTACCTGCGTTCGTTCCAGTCACGGCATTACCGGACTTTGGTTTCATCGATGTGCCCATTTGTTCTCCAACAATTAGTAACTCTTAGTAAGAAGACTTATGGAGGCTTTTCATGCTTAGGTTGAAGCAGATCCTGACAAGAACACCAATCGTCGTACACCGAAGATCGAAGCGATGCATCGCCAAAGTAACAGGAGCGGACATCTACATGGATGATGCTGGAGTATTCAGATTCCTGCAAGGTTCCGTCGTCGACCCACCCGCGCCGGGGCCTTGGAAAACTTCACGAGGTCCGTATCGATGCTTGTGCAAACTCTACTTCAGCGAAATAGCACCAAGCAATCCGAAGGTTTTCATTTGGTGTGATTGCGAGTGGTTCACATACAACTGCGAAACGTCGTTGGCAATACGTGGAAGTTCCGCAATCATCAACTCGAATGGAAGTCTTCCCAAAGTAACAAACCCAACAGGTAAACCGCAGGTATGCAAACACTGCTTGGCATTTTTGAGAAAGGCCGTCGACAGGAGAAGATATTCGCAACTCAAACCGAACAAGGCTCCGTCGAAATTCAATCTGCTAAAAGCGCTGTCGAATCTCGATAACAACAACTTGACATCGAAGCGAGTGTTGAAAGGAAAGTTCCCGAAAGTGTTCAAACAAAACAGACCGAAGTTGCCTATGCGTACACGATCTTGAAACCTGGAAAAGGGGTGCAGTGGAATTCCACTGCACCCCTTTTTATTGCTCAAGCGTCCGACATTCCACGTGTGGGAAGTAGACAACATACTCGTTGTGAGTTATCTCGTAGCTGATGTTGTTTCCGCCGACGGTCAAGCAGAGCAACCATCGCGGTAGTTGCGGTTGCTTGACTTGATCATCCAACGGCGTATCAGAGAAGTTGCAATCTGGATCAAATAACCCAATAGCGCTACTATCTTCTTCACCGCTATCATCCAACTCGATGCATAAGGATTGATGAGCTTTGGATACACTGCTCAAAAGCATGAGCATCTGTTGTCGCTCATTCTCCAAGGTGTTCTTCAAAGCGGTGGCTTTGTCTTCGAAACTTATTCTGTCCGTTACCAACTTCGGAACTGCGGCTTCAACCAACCCGAACACGAGCGATCTGTTGTTGAGAAGAGTTTCCTTGTTAACATGCCGAAGCCCAAGCGGACCCCAAAAAGCATTCCATACGCACATTGCTTGATCCAAGGCGTCTTCCATGCTTTCTACTCCGGTTAGCATCTCCAAATCTTGAACTCTACTGTTCACGTTCAATCTCCAATTCCAAAGCTTGCAGTCTTGTTGTCAGCGCAGAGATGGCCGTGTTCGTGGTTGAGGTGCAAGCCGAGATCACGTCGCGGTAGTTCTTCTTGTTAACAGAGCTGAGAAGCATCGCATAGATATCGGATTGGATCTTCTTCTGAGCTTCGTCGTCGATGTCGAATTCATAGTAAAGCTTGGACAACATCCTGACATACGAGTGCGCCGCTGTCTTCAATTCGGCGGAGTGTACGACTTGAAACGTGTTCTGAATCTTCTCGAAGAACGAGATCAACTTCTTCGTCCTGGTGAGGAGCGAAGTCAACCTGTTGATGTGGGCGTCCTTGTCGGCAACCAATCTAGCCATGCTGTCGACCTCCAGAGTTATTACCGTGTCCGTCACCAATCAAAGCGTCAAGCATCTTGTTCTTCTGTTCCAGGGGTGCGAAACAAACCATCTGGTTGTAGGGGCAGAACGTGTTGTCGGTACTTGATTTGCAGATCTCCCCGCAAGCCAAGTAACGTCCATCGCGGATGTTTCGTGTGGTCTTGCTTACGAGCTTCGCTTGATCGTCGTAGACGGAAGGTTCGTACTTGAGCAACCAACGCTTGTTGATCCTGCAATCACCACGGTCGAAGTACCAAAGAAGTACATAGGGATGGAACATGCTCTCGTCCCAACCCAACCACTCAGGAAGCAACCTTCGATAGGTCTGGATCTGGTAGTAATGGTGATTGTCGTAACCCGAAGACAACCGCTTCTCGAACTTCTTCGAGCCCATCTGCTTGAATTCACTGGCGAGGAACTTGCCCTGGAAATAAGTGAGTCCGTCCAAGTGACCAGAGAAGTGTTTCCCGGTAACGTGAAGCTCGTGGTAGTACGCAGGCTCATGGCAACATTTCACAGGTCCGAACATTCCCTTGTTATCGTCCTCGGTGCAACCTTCGGGATACAACTTCCCGCACTTGCGGCATTTGAACTTACCCCAAAGCTTTCCGGAAATTCCCAACCAACGCTGAAGCGTCGTGTGAAACGCATCACCACCTGTGGTGTAGAAGTCCGACATGTACTTCACTTCTTCGTAACGTGGTCGATCACGAACTTGATCCAGCATATACTTCCTGGGACAGAACGGAAGATCGCTCCCGCGAAATCTGGTAGCTTGAGCTTCCATCCTGTAAGCTATGGCGGAATTCCAAGCAGTCATGGAATCGTACAAGTTGCCAATTGAGAGATTCAAGCTTTGCTGTTGGTTCATTTCATCCTGCCCTTGTCTCGCCAATGCGGCGAAGAAATCCCTGTTGGCTTGTTCGATATCTCCGGAGTTGCCGGAGCTGGAAGAATCCGGCAATGTCATTTGAAACACCTTCGACGTTTAGTTGAAAAACTTGAGGGCTCTTAAGCTTGATTGCTTTGGAAGCTACTGACTATTTACGGAATCGCAACCCAAGCGCCAGCATGCCAGGTAGGCGTGCCGAGATAGGGGTGGCCGTAGGTAACATAACGATTGAGAATTAGTCTCAATCGGGCGGGAAAGGCGTTGTAGAGAAGTTACTTCGACAAGAGAAACCGGACAGGGTAAGGATAATTTTCAAAGGATGAATTACCGCCCTCTTGTCAAATGATTAAAAACAGAAAGGAAATGAAGGCAAGCTTGCGAAGCCTTCATTTCCTATTGGTGTGAGCGTAGCGAAACACCAAATAATAGGAGTAGCTACCTGGCCTAGGCGGTTTGATGGTTTGGGGTGAAGCAGTGTGAGGGGTTTATCGACTAACAGCGAAAATTGAGCAGAACTTCCCCGATAAACCCTCCAACTGCTTGACTTAGAAGATTGCGTGACGCCTCACCAGGATCTTGATTTCTTCAGTACCTGAAGAGTTAATGGAGTTTCGCTTCGCTCACTCCATTTCCTTTCCATTTTCCATTTTTCAATTATCCTTACTCACTTCTAGTTCTTGTTGGTCTTCATCAGGTAGACAAGACCCAGAAACCGACTTTCCTTTTCGGGACGAAGTCCCACCGTGAACATGTCGGTAACACTGACAGGGTCACCGGTAACCATATCGGACCTAGACCTTTTTGAACTTACTGAGTGGTCGAAGGGGTCGGAATGGATACTATATCCCCCTGCTAAGGGATAAAGGGACGTTAATGGCATTCAAGAATGTGTTACCGAGGGGTACCCAGCGAGGCCAGGGCGCACCAATGGGGGCCTCGGCTTCGTAGATTACCTATGATAGACACACTTGATGGATTCGCTACTTTGCCAGCCACATAAAGCGAAGACTTGTAAAGGGAATCAAGCAGATCTCCCGACAGTTTTCGCGAATCCCACGTATTTTACAATGCCATTGCAAGATCGTCCAAGGACATTCGAACCACAACCAAGTTAACGGTATGGGCTCTCATTCCCTTCTACGAGATCTGGTATCGCTGACCCGCTTGGGAATCAACAACCCTTGTGGACGCATCGACTACCCGTAGTCACGTCCGCCTTTGACTTTCGTCTTCAAGGCTACCTCATAGCTTCTCACTTCGTGTTGCTTTTACGTGTACTTGCTCACCAAGATCGTCTTCCTAAGAAGAAGAATGTTCACGGTCTTGGACCTGGGTTCCACGGTTGTTACATGTACTCGAATCCTAAATCAATGGTCACGACCACTTTGTTACGCTGTGCTTGGGAAGATTTACCCTACTATGTAGCACATACTCTTTTGGCAAAGGATGTTGGATGGTTTGTTTAATGCCACCGCGTCCGTCTAGCGATTTTACTTTGACTTTCTATCTGGTGTTTTCCACCCGTCGCCGACCTTCGTGTCGTAGCTCCCTGTAGGAGCACCCATGCGGTAGATAACACATGGCCTCTTGCAATCAGTATTCCGAATGCAAACTACAACGGACAACTCCTGTGGGACCTTGCTTCAGGTATTTCGCATAGGTATTCCCATGCCCACATGTCGCGCGACACCAAGTTTCAATGACGTGTTGAGTGACACACTGCGCACACGCCGCGAACTTCTTGGTCACATGCTCTGATTAGCTATTTTCGCATATGCCTACTCAAGTGCGGATTCGTTCGATTCTTTCCAGTATAACTGCAATCACTAAGCGACAGTCGATAATTGGGGCCGTATCCGAGCACGCAGTTCGCACCACGTCTCCGATTGTGTCGCCCATGCATTGACCATTCCAAAGTTCGACCAGTGCCGTCCATTGATGTTCGTCCGACCTTTTTCAGTAATTAACCTTCCGGAGTCGTACTACTCAAGCTTGGCAACGTACCAAGCGCCATCAATGTATGTTGTTTCGGTCGTATGGGCCGGTATACAACCACTGTAGGTTCAGCTCTCATGTTTTGAATGAAACATGTTAACGGACGACATGCCTGCACTCGCGATTCGTGCATGTCTCCCACCATCGCTTGTTGCTTCACCACCCCTAGATTAACCGAAAAGGGTAGCCATTGCGTTCAGCGAGTCTCCGATAGGCATCATACCTTTTTGCCGTGCCTATCCAATCATCTTCTCAGGTTGTTGCATGTTGGCAACAACGTCACTGATGTGGGATTTCCGCCCACGTGCCAACCCCACGGGTGGAACGTTAAATAGTTGTTTCTCAGTCTAGAGATGTGTTCGGCTTCCTCGAACACTGGTGGTTTTACCGCGCATATAGTTACAGTGCGTTCAAGATCATGGTAAGGCTATCTGTCACCAAGTGTGTTGACGCTCCACCCTCAAGTTCATACCGAACGCCTTACATTGACAGCGTCGGACCCTGTTTCTGGTCACAATGTGTGTCATCGAGTGATGTTCTCTGCGATTATTGAACTCAACCCAAAGGGAGATTCGATTACGCGCCTCAGTGGAGGTGCCACGAATTTTATGAGCATACCTCGGCTCGTTACACCGTCGCAGTACTTGTACTCTCGATGAAGCTCCACACACCGCAGGATTAGCATAGGCGGTTTGCTCACTCTGAATTACAGTTGCATTTTCTCTTCTCGGTCACAACAAGCTTTTGACTATTATGCTTCCGAGCAGACAAGCATCAGGTAACGCTGATTGGCGTTGAAACTTGATACCTGCCATCTTTCTCCTACTTGACCCGACGGGGATCCTTCCCTCAATTCGGACCATGATCTTTTCACAAGAACGAGACACAATCAAGATACCTTGGATGCGCGTAGGCGCGTTTCCGCACAACTCGCTTAGTGTTCGCACGCAACCGTAGTCGATTGCTTTTGTAATTGAACCTGATTGGTGGAAATGACGTAACCGACCAAGCCCAAACCGAACATGTGATCCACTACAGATCACCCGAGTCCTACAAGCTCTTCGCTTTCCCATCTTTGAGTTACGAAACTTTCATGTAGGCTATCTTTTCACCACACATCCATTGAAGACTTATGCTTCCCAAAGTCGCATTGGGTCGCTGACTACCATTCCATTTCTGGGAGAGCATCACTTGTTGACGTTCCTCTGACAATCAAAAGCTGGCTCATGTCTTCTGGTAAGCGCACACTACTCCAACCCGGAAAGCAAGGATTCTATCCCTCACGTAACCTGTATGATGAACTTCTCTTGCGTTGTTCACCGTCCAGACACCCCGGAGCATGCACTGTATCGATGCCTTCGATTTCGCAGACCTCAACCCGGCAAAGCGGTCGTGAGAGCGAGTTTCCGTCGAGTTAACTGGAATCGAATAGACATCTTCCATCGTTCGTCAATAGGATTGCCGAAAAGCAATCTTCCCATGCTGTGTGAAATTGCTCCCACACCCGCGCCGAGCCGCAAGTTTTTGAGTTGTGTTCTCTTATTGACTTGCGTAGCTGGTTAGTCTTGGTCGTACGACGCAAAACATCGTACGTACCGTTGGATAGACCTTATTGACTTATCGATCATCTACCTTGGTAGACTTAAATGGGGCTCGAACGTGTCCGCCGGAGCCCCATGTTTTAGCGAGGAATTGAAATATCCCTCTCACTAGGAATTACTTGTTTTCTCCCTAATTTACACCCCTACGAATGTCATGCGATTACTTTTGAACTTGATGAAATAGTTGACACCTTTCTTCACGATATACGTGTGTACGCCCTTGCGAGAGAACTTGGGGATGTTTGTTTGCAACGATGCACCATACTGCGACGCCTTTAACATGGACAGATTTTCACCAACACGCATTAGCTTCGTTTCTCTAAGTAGAGTTTCTTCAGTATACTCGCCACGCTTCAACGATTTGCGCTCGACAGTTCGATACTTGTTCTTCACTGGATCGGATGTTAGGGTGGTAGCAAGTTTGGTCTTGATTATCTTCAATGAAAACGAAGCCCGCGCTGTCTGATATTTGCTGCTGATAAGCTTGTTGTTACGTGCGGTTTCTAATCCAGTTCGCAACCAAGTGAGAGCGTTGTGATCTGCTCCGGTATCCGATGCAGCTTTGTCGACGCTTGATCCCTTCGACAACATATACATCCCAAGCACCGATGTTTTGAATTCAGGATGTTTCACCAAGCCACGTATAGCACCAACCAAAGGAGTTATGTCAAAGCCGATCTTCTTGGATCGCTTCACCAAACGCTCGATTTGCACACTCACGTTTGAACTTTTGAACGTGCGTACCAAGTTGATACCAATGCCCATCAGATTTCTTCGCTTCTCTGTTACAGCTTCCTGCGAAGCGAATAGACCGAACATGTACATGGCGACTAGAGGTTTGATTTCATGTCGGTCTGGGTACTCATTTTGAAGTTTCAGAAGTTCTTCAATGAGGCGCGTGTGCGTGTATTTGGTTCTATCTCGTTTTGGCGTATCTGTCTTAATTCGATCTTCGGGATTCTCAGTCACAGAGTTCAAGCATTCGATATCGTTATCATCGACCCCTTCTGTTTGCGCGGCGAACATCTTCACCAACATTGAAGGCAAAGTTTTCTGATACTGCCATACTGCGGTCGTGGTAGAAGCCTGTGCATCGACGATATCGATGCACGACTTCGACGTGAGTGTGGACGCGCTGTCAAATACGACATTTAAGTGCTTCGTCTTGTCGAAACATTTATGTCTTGTTACCGAGGACAATCCTTTGCAATCCGAGAATAGAAATACGCGCACACGCTTTCCGACTGGTTGAGTCAGCGAAGCTTCATACACCTTGATATGCTCTCCACGCTCGGAATACCTTGGGATGATTGATACTGCATACTTCGTTCTATCCAAAGTCAATCTGATTATGTCCGGAGACCTGTAGGCGAACCCGACGATCATTGATTTCCCTTTCTCAGATTCGTAACCTTTATGGAACCTTGTGAGTTTTCTCTTGTGACAACCACTTCCGTATCGAAGATGGCACGTGGCATGTTCAGAGAGTGCGATATTACGAAAAGTGATGGCTTCCTCTTCCTTAACATTGGAATCAGCAGTTCCGCTATCAACGACCTGTTGACAGGATCCAACCCGGATTCGAGTTCATCTAGAAACAGAAGGTTGCTACGTTTATTCTCAGGAATGATATCGATGAGCGTCATGATCAACGCGATCATGACTCTGGTATGTTCGCCCCCAGACAGTCTTCGAATGTCATAAGATCGCTCATTCAATTTTCCCTTCTCGTCGCGAAACCCTTGAACAACCGTGAAGCCTAGTTTGTTTTCGTTACCGTAGGTGTCGATACGAAATCCTCGCTGTGTGAACATCAAAGCGACCCACGTCGGCAATCGTTCCTTGATCGCTTCTATGATCTCACGAATCTTCTTCGTCTTCAGGCCGTTCTTCCCATAAGCCAAGCACAAACCTTTGAATACTCGCTGATCACGCTCCAGCTTGCGAAGCTTTTCTAGTTTCTCCTCCAAGTTATCAATGCGTTTCTTCAGCGCGAACGCATCGTTGATCGTGGCTTGAAGTCTCTCGATCCTCCTCCCTCTGGATTCGATTTTGTCATCAACACTTCGAAGTCTTGCTTCGAGATCTTCGATATCAAGGTTGACTTTACCAGGCTTCTTCTCAGGAATTGATTTCATCAATGACACATACTGACGCAACATGTCCAGGGATGCTTGGACTTTCTTCTTTTTCTTCTTCAGTGTGTCCAAATCTTCTTGACTATAGGTTTCGGACGTTCGAAGCGACTTTATCTGAGCTTCAATCTTTTCCAGATCAATCAGCTTCTCATAGATAACTCGAAGGCGTTGCCTCTGATCACGATACCCCTGGATCTTGTCAGCCAGCTCTTCCAATGTTCCTTCAGTTACATTCAAATCGATCTTGTTTTTTTCAATCAGATCTTGCGTATCGCAGAACAGACGATGCTTCTGCGCAATCTTGTGATGTGATTTGCGCTGACGCTCGAAGTCAACCATCTCGGAGTTGAGAGCTTTTATTTCCTTCTCGACACACTTGACATCGACCTTCGCTCCGCAAGTTGGGCAGCAAGTTAAACTGGTATCGATGCCTTCTTTGATTTCAAGCCTAGCTATGATCTTGTCTATTTCAGCTTGGCTTTCCTTTTCCATTTCGGAATGCTCTTCGTACAATCGCTTGGCTTCGTCATAGTCAACATCAAGCAACCCAACTTGTTCAAGCTGTTGCATGTTAACTTTGATCGTCTCGACGATGTTGCGCTTCGATGCTAGGTCGCGAAGGCATGCTGTCTCAGTCGAATCCTTCGCCGATAGCTTGTCAATGGAACCCTGGAGTTGCTTGGCAGATTTCGTCAAGTACTTCTCCGGAATACCGCCGCGCAAGCTCTTCCGTTGTCTGCGCAGAAGTGCCAGCTTCTCATTGACTTCGGATGAACTCTCGACTTGCGCTATCGTCTTTTCCAACTCGGATTGTTTGCCGAGAAGCCTCTTCATTTCATGTTCGTAGTTATCAAAATCGAGTCGAGAGGTCGCTTTTAGCTCGGCGATACTTTTAGTGATCTTCTCATATAGGCGTCTCTCACCAGATGCAGTCTCGTAAGCTGTCTTTTCAGAACGCAAACGCTTTCTAGCAGACCTGCTGGCATCGAGTTTCGTCTGCGTCTTCTCCAACAAGAGCTTTGCTTCGTCGATATTCCCCAAAGTGCTTAAGCTGGTCAGAAGCGTCGACTGCTCAACACCGTAACCTCGATATTCTTCAATCTGTGATTCGACATCTTTCAAACTCTGCTTGAACTTGGCGTACAGCTCGTCGTAAACACCGAGACCGAATAGTTTGGATATGAACTCGACACGTTCTTGCGGACTGCCCTTGAGCAGGACATGAGTCGATCCTTGATTGATAACAGTTGATCCGACGAATTCGTCATAGCTCATGCCTATCGCGGCTTGCGCGAACTCTTCGCGAAGCTTCTCTCCGGAATTCTTCATGCCAAAAGGAACGCGCTTTCCATCCGGACCTGTCATGAAGCAGTACAGCCCATCTTTCGGAAAGTCATCATCCTTACGAGCTTCGTAGATCTCGTAAATGTTACCGTTCCTTCTAGTCTTCAATCCGAGGAGGAATCCTTTGCCATTTATCGACTCCGCGACGGTTTCGTACTTGGTTGCTTTTGTTCCATAAGCAATTCTCTGCAAGCAGTGGGAAATTTGCGACTTGCCTGATCCGTTTGACGATTCCTCGCTGGTATCCAGGTTGCGTCCAATAACATTAGTGAGGCCTGAACGCTCAAGAGGAACTACGTGACGACCCTTGAAGTGGTATGCGTTCTTGATTATCAGCTCGACAAGAACGGTGCCGTACGAGGCTAGACTTTGTTTTGCTTTTGTCTTCATAGAAGATTCAAATCCTTCGAGGCATCGCGAGTACAAACAAGCTGTTCAGACATAATGTACTTGGGTGTGAATCCAGCTTGCTTCAACGCCGATTTGTAGGAGTCTACTGGACGGATGAGTCCAGTTCCGTTCTCTTTTTCAATCAAGTCGACAACAAGAAGGCCTTGCTTCATGATGAATCCAAGAGAGTTAAAGAACTCCGCTAGATCGGCATGATGGACAAACCCAACCATGGACACGATGATCACATCGAAAGAACCCGGCTTGTAAAGCATGCAAGGTTCAAGCATCCCATCTCCGAACGAGATTGAGTTTGACAGCAGAGGGTGTCGTTGTGAATACAGAGTAGGGTTTAATTCCAGGCCATGAACACTGCACCCGTGCGACGCCAAAGGTAACAACTGATGACCACACCCGCAACCAATTTCCAAGATACGCAGTCCATCCAAACTCTTGAAGTGACGAGACAGAACTTGGATCCTGGAGGCAGTGCTCAAGTAGATCGGCCACGTCTTCACGTAGGAGCCAATACCCAAGTAACTTTGAAAGTCATCGGGGTTGCATTGGTGGTTCGAGCTTAGTTGCAAACGATGCCGCACGGCTTGGCAGTATTGCTGTGTCAGTCGATCCCAGGTAATCCAAACATGCTGATTGAACGTCTCTGTCCAGTAAGGTTCCGTCTTTCCCGAAACCAACTTCGACAACTTGAATCCGGATTCGAGGATTTCATTTGGCGTGTAGGATCCACGCATGTCGACACCGATGCCGAACCCAGTAGCGCACACGGAACCGTTGCGTGTTGGGATGGAAATTAGGTCACTCATTGTCCCCACCGTTGAATAGATCTACGTATTTCACAAGCAACCCGATGCTGGCGTGTTCTGCATTAACTGTATACTGAGAAACCTTCAACTGAACTGTAGCCAATTCCGATGTCAGCTTGGCAAGAGCCTTCACGTACGATTTGTCAGCCTTCGCCAACTTGATGATCTTGTCCACATCGTACTTGGCGTAACCTGAAGGAGCGAGTTTGTCGCTGATCAGCGTATACAGAATGTTCGACAGCAGTTCCTGCGCCGACTTTAACATGTAAACCTTGTTCGGCGATTGCTTCAGAGCTTGGAGCATCCGCACCTTCTTGCCGCAAAGCATAGACGTGCAGAAGTCTACAACAAGCTTGTATGGAGGCATATCAAGCATCTCGGCAATCGCTTGCTCTGGCTCCGCTTTGATGCTCTGCACGATCTTTGGGTCGAAACGCATTTGATCTATCACGTAGCTCAAGCTGTTCAAGCAATCTCTTGTATGGTTACCGCAACTGTTCGCTATTGCAGACAAAGCGTCGTTCGGGATCTTCACACCTTCGGAGTCGACAACCTTGCGCATGATGGTCACGTTGTCATCGCTCTTGGCTGTTGCGAACTTCACCTTGTATGCTCTCGATAGGATCGTTCCAATCAATCCTTGGGCATTGGTCGTCAAAATGATGATGATAACATGCTCAGGTGGATTCTCATAGAGCTTCAATAAAGCTCCTTGTGCCTGTGGTGACAATCCTTGGCACTCGTCAATGGCGATGAATCTCAAATTGGTTCTAGGCTTGAACTTCACGAAATCTTGCAATGCCCTAATGCTATCCACTCCACCGAAGGACGATCCATCCATCTCCAGATAGTCGGGGTGTGTCGGTGGATCATTGAACATGCTCTTGCATACTGAACACTTGCCGCACGGATTCGCACCGTTGGGATCCTTGCAGTTAACTGTTGCAGCAAACAATCTCGCCGATGTAGTCTTACCGCATCCGTGCGCACCTTCAAATAGAAAGGCTTGCTTCAACTTGCCTGACTTGAGCATGCCGCGCAGAGCGCGTGTAGCTAGGTCTTGACCGATAACATCTTCCCAGATCTTAGGACGCCAAACAGTAGCGGTATTTCCAATGACTTTGTATTTGCCAGGGCTCGACATGACTGTGCCTTTCGTGAACGGTGCTTCCATCACAATATCTATTTACGGAATCTTGTTTGCGCTAGGTGAAGCTTCACAGTCGACGGGAGGGAAATGAAAAAGGGGTGTTGGCTTTCGCCAACACCCCTTAGTTAATCAGGAAACACCACCCCACTTGTGCAAGAATTTTTGACCCTTTGGAGTCAAAACCAACCCATTGCCTTCAGTGGTACTGGGAGCTATCAAGCCTTTGCGTCGAGCTTCGTTTTGTGTACCGGGATCAATAACTCCGGTCTTTTCGAATTTACTCAGACTGATTGCAAGTTCTGCATTGACGTGCATTTAATTCCTAATTGTTTGGGGATGCATGGAAGTTACCTGCCATGCATCCTTTGTTTTATTTACAGCGTGGCGAGGAAGGCGTTGAATGCGGCCTTCTGCTTCTTGTTCAGACTCTCGATGGAGATGCCTTCAGACTCTTCCTCGGAATCGTCTTCCTCCTCAGTCTCATCTTCGTCGTCGTCATCGGACTCGACGACCTTGCTACCCTTCTTGCTACCCTTCTTCGACTTAGGAGCTTCTTCCTCTTCCTCGATCGCAGTCAGGATAGTAACAGGCTTGCCCTTCGCAGTCGTGAGTTCTTCCGCAAGAACGAGAAGAAGTTCCTTCTTCGTGGTGACGACCACGAAAGTCTTTCCGGCCTTGTCAGTCGCACCGACAACCTCGACATTGCAAGTCTTCGGATCGTAAGTAACGTCCTTCTTACGCTTGATATCGACCTTCGCGCCCTTCTTCCAAGCTCCGCCGCGAGCCTCGACGATCTCGTACGCAGTAACGCCATTTGGAAGAACGTAGGTTCCCTTCTTCAGCTTGGGCTCAAGAGCTTCACTCTCTTCCTCGGCTTCGTCATCCGACTCTTCGTCCTCTTCGTCGCGAGACTTCTTCGACTTGCTACCCTTCTTCGACTTGGGAGCTTCTTCCTCTTCCTCTTCGTCATCGTCATCGTCATCGTCATCATCGTCGTCCGAATCAGAATCCGAATCATTGTCGTCATCGTCATCGTCATCGTCATCGTCATCATCGTCGTCCGAATCATTGTCGTCATCGTCATCGTCATCATCGTCGTCCGAATCAGAATCATCGTCATCCGACTCTTCGTCCTCTTCGTCCTCTTCGTCGCGAGACTTCTTCGACTTGCTACCCTTCTTCGACTTGGGAGCTTCTTCCTCTTCGTCATCGTCATCGTCGACGAGGTCTTCATCATCCTCATCTTCTTCGACGTTACGACCCTTCTTGGCAGAAGCCTTACCCTTGGTCTCGGGCTTCTTGGCAGACTTCTTGGCGAGCTTCTTGTTGCTGATGATCTTCTTCATGGTGTTGTTCTCCAGTCCGAGTGTTAGTTGGGTTGGATCACTTTCGCCCTCGGACAATTGGCGTGTGATTGTGGATAGCAAATTCTCAAGGATCAAAGAGGTCTCGGTTTCGATGTCAGCGCATTCCATTCCCCTCCTGCGCAAGTGTTAGTTTTGCAGTTTCGTGTAGATTGCAGAAGTTTTAATTTCGGCTACCTACTCCTTTCGCCTAATATCTATTTACGGAATTATTTCAGGTTACTTGAACCAGAAGCGAGCACCACGGCGCTATTGTAGTCCTTCTTCAAGGCGTACCAATCTAGGAGCCTCTTGAGCTTTGGGATATCTCCACGGTTCGTAGTGTAGCGAACCTCAATCTTCGTGCGAAGTTTTACCAAACGTTCCCGAAATATCACGTCCTTTTCGTACCCTAGCAGAAGCACTAGTTTGGACTTGGGATTTTGTTTCAGGAATTTACGGAGTTCGCGGTAGAACCCATAAGCGTACAGGCCGTGGTCTTCCTTCGTCTTTTTCGTAGCTTCGAAGATCCGGTGCAGATCGAAGTAATGACTGTCCACCTTTTGTGATGCCAATACATCCATGTACGTCTTCTCAGACAGACCAGGAACGTTCTCGATGTTATCGGAAGTATCACCCAGGATCGCCTTCACCAGAGGGAGCTTCCTCGCCTTGGTAATCCCGTACTGCCTCATCAAATCAGCTTTGCCGTATTCTTCACCCGGCTTCGATGTGATTACCACGCTGTCGCTCATCAACGCCCAATCGTCGTGGTCTTCCGATACAATGTAGATGCGTTTGGTCTTGCCGTACTTCTTGGACATCACGGCAAGAGCATCGTCGGTTTCACCATCACCGTTCGGTATCTCCAAAGATACGCTTGGAAAGCATTGGAGAAATTCCATGCCGTCTTCGATTGGATCGCGCGTCTTGTCCACTATGTTACCGTCGACATCCTTCACTTCGTACGAAGTGTATTCCCGCGCCTCACGTGTAGCCTTGTATTTGGGATACATCTTCTTGCGTACGCCGGAGTTCTCGTGTGCCGACAGAACTAGAACGACACGCTTGTTCTCTTTCAACCCATAGTGCATCAGCGCGGCGCGTACTTTCTGCAACGCCAAGTAGATGTGACCCGTCGGGTACTTCTGCGCATTCTTGGCATTGGCGGCGAAGCCTTTCGCAAAGTAACAGCGAAGCATGAAGTTGTGTATATCGAGAGCGACGATCACTTCAGCTTTGTCAATCGTATTTACCAGAGGCATCCGAATCCACCAATCTGACCAGTTCGGCCTCTCGTGTTCTGCGCAGTTTCAATCCGCGCTCGGCATGATCGTTACTCATGTTCTGAATGACATTCGCAAGTTCACGGTACCGCTTGTTCGCTACCAAAGGTCGCAATCTAAGGATTGCTTTATTGTAGGGGCCACGGTTCATCGCGCACGACAACACCGCAGTCTTGATCTCTCCAGGGGCGGAGTCGATACCTGGGAATTGCGACTCCACGTACAACCACATAATGCGAAGCATTCGATTCTTGGTAACGTGTACCTGATGCTCGGTGAGGCGAACCTGATGTCTACTCGACCATGACTCGGCTTTACCACCGCGAACCTTCGTTGCTTCAAGCAGAGTGCGATATGTATTGCCTTCGACGACGCCACTGAAGATCTTCTTCACATTCACGATCCCGATATTTGCCAAGTCGATGCCGCACCCAATTGTCGGACCACTTTGATAACCCGGCCATACCAACGTATCCGTGCATCCTTCGAAGTCATCTATCAACCCTACACTGATGTCAGTCGGGTACGATTCCGAAACAGACGCCACAGGACCGTAAGCCTCCTGATTATTTACGGCAATTTCCGACGTGTTGGTCTTGCCGCTTGTGAGCAATGCTGAAAACAGCATCACGAACGTTGTTGTTATTCTCGCCAATGTTCACTCCTTTGTTCAAGAAAGATGGGCGGCAGGACTTTGGCTTCTAGTCGAGCCGCCCCGTAGTGTGACGAGTTACTTCGCCACGATTTACTTGGGAATAGTGACCGGGTATACCGACTTGGCGTCCTTGCTCGCCAAGCACTTCGATGTTTGTGTCGCATCCATGAATTTACGTTTTCCTGATTTCAAGAAAACGATGTTCCTGGAATCCAACACGTACAGCTTGTCCTTGTAATACTCTTCGGCCTTTTGCGGCGACACTGAACTTCCATCCGAAGAGCACAATTTCTGACCTTCGTGGAGGATTAGCGCCTTCTTCGGTTTGAAGTTCACAAGCTTCTTCCCAGCGACGTTCGATCTTGTTTCCGAGATCTTCGAGCCTGGGATGTAAGCGAACTCTTCTTCGGACCTACCCCAAACCAGCACCTTGGATGTATCATTAAGAGCGTTACCGTAGATCAACTCGGTGGCTTTGATTAACGGGAACTCTGCGCGGCGCTGTTGCATCGGTGTCTTCACGCAGAAACCATTCTTGCCGATGCCGATGATGTGTGAAGCTTCTTGCGGGGCAATGCCTACGCAATTCACGTAGGCGGCACCTGCTTTGCCCTGCATCTCACCTGGACTCAAGTAACAAACGACACCAGTCTTGGAGAAGATTACTGCACCAGCAAATGTGCCTGTCGCAGACAGATCAGCGTTCGTCGATCCCTTTTCATCAAGGTGAGAGAACAACTTGCCTTCTGTACTTACGGCAACGACAACAGGATCACCAGTAGTTTCGAACTTCGACAGTTGAGGACCACGTGTGCCGATCTTCGTGCGTCTTTCATCGAAGTGTTGCTCAAGCTTCTTTAGATGCCTGATAACAACCCTAGTCAAATGAGCGAGATCATCAGCTACTCGCTCAAGCTCAGCCTTGATCTTTGCGATCTTCGACTTCTGCTCATCAACGTTTGCTTTCTTCAACTGGAAGACAGGAATCGAACCAATGAACTGCGCGTCTTCCAAACTAATCTTGAGCGCCTTCGACAAATGCTCGGCTGGATCAACCTTCGACTGCTTGATTGCATCAATGACCGCATCGATGTTAAGCATACCCTTGAGTCTAAGCTCTTCGCGTCTAAGCGAAGCATTGAGGTCAGCTTGCTCAAGCTCAAGCATCTTCTTCTCTTCACCCTTGCGCCAACGAATCCATCCGCGCATGATAGACAGCATCGTCATTGACCGTAGGTCTGTGCGATCCGCATGTCTGACAGTAACGTTGAACTGATATGACTCAGCGCAACGAAGCATCTTGACAACTTTCTCCATCGAAGTCTTGTTGTCTACACCGACGCGAACGACCACGATCTTGTCGTTCTCCGACTTCTTACCTGCTGGAAGCTCGAAGTCAGATTCAACGTACTTGATAACCTTCTTCTCAACCATCTCACCAGCTTTTTTGAGGAAGCTGTTGATGGAGAAGCCATCGGGAAATCCATACGCAACGATATTCGTGATGTCGCCGTCTTTTTCAAATCGGTATTCGCAAGCGTACTCCAAACGACCACGACCAGTTTCGTATAGCTCCTTGATTGCTTTAGCTGATGACGTTAGAATACCACCAGCGCGTTGATCTGGACCGCGAACGAACTTCAAAATTCCATCGACTGTAGCTTCCTTACCGGACTTAGCTACGTAGATCAAAGCTTTTGTAAGCTCCTCAAGGTTATGTGAAGGTATATTCGTTGACATCCCGACAGCAATGCCAGAAGCACCATTCATCAGCAAGTATGGGATGCGCGTATTGATAATAACAGGTTCAGTGTCCGTTGACGAATAGTTCTGAACCATGTCAGCTACAGCGATGCACTCAAAGTGAGGGTTTGCAAGCTTATGAAACTTTGCCTCAATGTATCTAGGGGCAGCCGCAGAACTTATTTCTGATCCAAAGTTACCGACACCGTTTATCAGAGGGTATCGAACATGAGTCATCTCAACGAGCGTTGAAAACGTCGAAGCATCACCGTGCGGGTGATATTTGCCGTTGGTATCACCGACGATTCGTTGACACTTAATGGCATTACCAGACGGAGTGATACCAAGTTGTTTCATCGCAAACAGTACACGTCTCTGCGAAGGCTTGCATCCATCGCGGTAATCTGGAACAGCGCGATCCTCGATAACATACGTCCCATACTCACGCATATTGTCTATGATCTGTGGTCCAATGTTCGCTTCTACGACGACAGCGTCATCAATAGGCGACGTTTGATCTTTACGGCGCTTAGCCATTAGGCAACCCCCTTGATTCCGAGCATTTCTTTACGGTGTGATACTTCAGCACCCATAATGTTACCGACGACAATCTCATCGGAATCTGTCAATGCCAGCTTCACAACAGATCTTGTTTTGGGATCCATAGCGATGTAATTCAAATCAGCAGCCATCGCTTCTCCCCAACCCTTCATTCGCGTAATGATTACGTGCTTCTTATCTTTCTCAGAGAACTGTTTGAATACTTCATCGTGATTGTTACCGAACTTCTTAATACCACGTAAGCTTCCAACGAAAAGCGGTGAGTTGATGTAGAACGTATGCCCTGTATGTATCCAGTCGGGCAGGTACTTCGTGAACAAAGCCATCAGTTCAGAGTTAATATGCTTGCCGTCAGGATCAGCATCAGGCAAGAACGACACTTTACCAACACGACGCTTCTTCGAGTCGTACTTATCTCCGGGCAAGCAACCCAATGCAGTAAAGATTCCAACAACCTCTTCATTCTCCATGAACTTAGCGAATGGAGTACGAATTGGGTTAGGGATTTTCCCTCGTAGTGGTAAGATCTCTTGCCAAGGCATACGCGCCTTCTTTGCACTACCTTCTGCTGAATCGCCTTCAACAAGAATCAATTCTTTCTCATCCGGCTTGTAACCGTGAGCTTGACACAACTTGCCAGGAAGGATACCACGTGATGTAGGATCAACGAGCTTGATCGACTTCACCGCTTTGTTGTTTGCGAGGAAGTTCTCTTCGTTCGCTTGGAACTTCTTTGCGCGTTCAATCAAACCAGAGATCAGCCCCTTGTTCTTCTTTACGAATTCCGCGAATGCTGGAGTGATGATCTTCTTGACTTGAGTAACTACCTCTGTGTTCGAGAGGCGATCTTTGGTCTGACCAGCGTAGATCGGATTCTCCATACGCCAATTCAAAGCGAGGCGCATACCCTTCAGGAAGAACTTAGGATCAAGCTTGTCTTTCTCAGACAGTTCACCCTTCAAGATGTCCAAGAATGCGGTACGTGCTCCCTGTACGTGAGTACCTTCCTGCGCAGTGAACGAAGAGTTAACGTAAGAGAATGTCTCAGTGTCTGCATCGTCTCTCCAGCAAACAGCGATGTCAATCACCTTCTTCTGCTGGAATGAGAACGGCTTGCCCAAGGTCGATTTGGCAGACTCTTCGGTCATAATCATATCAATCAGACCGTTATCGGACTTGTACTTCTTCACTTCACCATCAACATCAACGACGATGGATAAACCTGGATTCAGCATCGCGATGTGACGCATCTCGCTGTGAATACGTTCTCCCTCAATAACAACAGAACCGAATATCTGCGTATCTAGACGAAATTGAATGACCGTCCCTTTGTCGTTCTTCAGAGCTATCTTCGACTTAGGTGCTTCAGGTTTAGGGTCGTGAACCTTTACGCCGCGCTCGAACCTTTGTGTTACCCACTTGCCTGAGTTCTTCGACCAAACAGTAAAATGTTCTGAGACAGAATTTGTACAGGCCGCGCCGACACCGTGAGTTCCAATAACACCACCAGCATAATTTTTAGCATCGAACTTTCCTGACCCGTGCAAAGTAGCTAGTGCTACTTCAGATGCGAACTTGCCGTCCTTGTTTTTTCCCATAGGCAAACCGCGACCTTGGTCAATAACAGTTACTAGGTTCTTCGCGGTGTTGTAAATGATATTGATCTTCTTACCGTGACCAGCCATAGCTTCATCGAAAGAATTATCAGCGATCTCTTTGAATGCGCGATAAGCCCCAGCCTCATCGGCGGATCCCAGATACATCCCGATCTTAGTTCTTACGCACTCAGGATACTTCATCTCACGCAGCGAGTCAGCACCGTATGATGCAGTCTTCTTTTTGACTTCGATACTTTTCTTTGCCAATTTCAACTCCTATCGCTTCGTTGTTCTGTTATTGATCGCGTCGATAATTGTTTCCATATCGAAGATAATCTCTTCCAAACGCTTGCTAGCTTCGCAATCTGGATTCCTGCCGGAGGCTGTCTCGGCAGACAGCAAGATACTTCGAGCTTGATCGGAAGTTACCGTCGATCCATCACCTATCTCGCGCCCCAACGAGTCCAAGACATCGTCCGGACACGCAACAAACAGCATCAGTACTAGTGAATGCATAAGCATCATAGACTCCTTATATTGATGTGTTATTTAGTGGGAGTGGCAGGACTCGAACCCGCAACCTCGTGCTTATCAGACACTAACAGGATCATAAATCCTGCGCTCTAACCAATTGAGCTACACTCCCGAAATAGCAACGCCGCCCTCACTTGCGCGGGAGCGGCGTCGGCGTAACAAACTTACGCGCGTCCTAGGCAGTAGTTATGCCGCCTTCTTGTGCTTCTTGTTCACTACGAGCTTGAGCTTCTTGTCACCCTTGCTCTTCTTTCCACCGCGAGCTTCCCGCATGCGTTCGGAACGTTCCTTCGAAGCGGCTCGTCCTTCCTTCGTGAGTTCGGCGCACTGGATGCGTTCGACTGCTCCATAAGCGAAGTGGTCACGGGTGTTCTTGTTTCGCGAAACATAGGCGAGGATGAATCCATTCTCGTCTGCGGATTCAAGCTTGCCCTTGATCTTGATAACGCGATTGATTCCGATCTCGGCAGTGATCGTATCGCCCTTGTCGAACTTCGACTTCGTTCCGATCTCGTTCTTCGCGTAGACGGGAACCGTGAAAGGGATCATGTAGGTGTAGGTCGATCCACGGGAGTCCATCGCGATCTTGTAACCGTTGCTCGTGACCGCAAGGATTGTTCCGGTGATTTCTTCCGTGCGCGCATCGCGAACGCGAACGACGACATCTTCTCCGACGAGGCTTGTGATTCCAGACTTGCTCATTTTGTTTCTCTTTCGTTCAGGTGTACTTGGGTTCACCAGTTGGGTTTTGCGAGACGAGGTGTTGAATCCCACGATTGACAAGCAATAAGTAGATTCCCTCTTCCTACATAGATTTACGGTATTTGATTCGATTTACACGTCATTTCATTAGATCAGTCAAAAACACTGGGTGTATGTCGACTTTTCCGTTGATGTTACGAAGGCATGTATCCTCCGTTGATTGCTTTCCAGAGCGCATCATTTTCAAGTATTCATGGAAGTTTCGATCCGGGAAAGCCGCTAGAACAAGTAGATCCATATCTTGCGCTTCCACAGGAGAGTCTTCCAGATCAGTCACCAGGACCAATCGGTGTTGATTTAGAGCGCTGGCGTGCTTCAACGCCAGGTTGATGTTGGTTCTATTCGTTGTTTCGAACTGCGTCAGATTCTCGTCGATCTTCGTAACAACAGACGAGAATGCATAGATGTTGTTCATGTCGATCAAAGGGCGCATTGTTCTGATCATACTTCGAATTACCGGCCACCACACATACATCGAATACGAAACGTCGATGTAGAGGAAGTACCGCTCTTCCTGTTTCTTCGTAGGTTCCATCTCCACTTCGAACATCGATGGCATGTAACCTTGAGCGATCTTGGAATAGTCGTCTAGACTCAATGAAGTTCCCGGTGTCGAAGCCTGGAACTTGATCGGCATCGCATTGTTCATCGCTTCCACAAGTCCAGACAGATTGAACTTCTCCAGCGTACTGTGCAATGCAGTCGAATCAATGCTTGTCATTTCGTAACCAAACCCAAGGCGAGGATCCTGCGCTATCACGTTGTTCAGGTACTCGCCGAGGGCGCTGTCGACATCGATATCTGGAACCGGGATGGTATTCAGATCCTTGCTTAGGTCGTCTTTGGAGTTCCCCTGGATTCTTTCATTCTCCTCGTCACCATCAGTATCGCTGTTAGTTACGCTAGGATCCCAATCTTCATCTGTGATGATGCTCTGTCCTTCACCAACATTACCCTCGGCATTTCCGTCGTTTTGACTATCCTTGCTATCTTCAAACAACGCTGTCAAAGCTTCCGCGAATGTAACTTGCTCTTCGTTCGTCGGAGGTAATCGCCCTAGCTCAATATGAAAAGGTTCCTGACCTCGCATCTGATACAGTCTATGGAATAGCGAAGCCGTCTTTTCGAAGTTGATGGAACGCAACATTGCATAAGTCGCATCCGGATCGAACCCGTGAAGCAATGCGCTCAAAGGGTGCTGGCTATTCACGTGGATTCGTTCCGGGATGATCGACGCCACGTAACACCTGGTGATTGCGGAGCCCCACATACCGACTGCCATCTTGAGCAGACGCCTGTGATTTCGGTCCTGGAGATCCATACCCAACTGCCTCACAAATACGTGCTGTGTTCTGTCCACTATCATTCTAGCTCTCTCGAACAGCACAAAGAACATCACATCCTGAATGTTCCTCATCTCATGAGCAATTCGGTGCGGTATGCAGAGGGTCTTTGTCGAACTTCTGACCTCGCAAAACAACGACTCTTCGTAGGTAACTTTGATGTTCGATATGACATGCACCAAACCGAGCATCATCGGATCGTCATGGTAGGTTGCAAGGTGTGTTGTGTAGAGATGGTTCATCTTGTCGGACACCAAGTCCAAGTCGCTAGATTCGATCAGCGCCCGCACTTCGATAAACGGATCACCAACATGTTCCTGTAAATACTTCTCTCCGTACAAGTTACCTGGATTGTCGTCGTCGAATATGAATTCCGATGGATTCATCATCGTCATCCTCTCAACAAGGTTCTGCAATAGTCTAGGATAAGGGCTTTATCAGTAAACGTACCTGATGGGTTGAACTCCTTGTACGTCGGGCAAAGCATGGGGAATAGCGTATAACCAACATCAATAATTGCTTCACACACTTTCATGCAAACGTCTTCCTTGATCAGATTGTTCGCTATACGCTTCCTGCACGTGAACTCCAAGTACCGCGCCAAGGTTGAGGCCCTATCAGAGCTGGTCGTCTTAACATCATCCATCGCGTTGTTAAGAACATCCTTCAAGTGATTGATGGAGAAGATGTCCGTCTTCTCGTCGCGAAGCATCTTCGTGATAAGGTTGATAGGATCGCCGATTGACGCAATGATCAACGACGAATCGCCACTCACGTGTCTTTGAAAGACAACACGTGCGGCCGCGATGACTGATTGGTGATCGTAACTGCGTGACAGCATTCCGAAGTAGTGGGGGATATGGCCGAGAATGATCTGTTCGATTGTCGATACTAACGTAGCGACCGTGGTTCCACTGACACGAGCATACGCGCATGTCCGAGAAAGCATCTTCGCCAAACGCTTCGCTTCACGCATCGAAAGTGGAAATGTATCTCCGTTCGATCCGTCATTCATCTCACGTAACACCTCTTTGGTCATATCGCTCGCGAATTTCATGTCGGCTTCGGTGATCTTCTCGTTGCACAAGTTGAAGAAGAACTTGCCGAGATCCGACACTTGCGTTCGCAAGTGGGACAGGTGCTCTTTGTAACGCTTATCGCGATCTTCCTTGCTCTCCTTGGGAATTTCAGGGAAGTCGAACCCGTTGAACAAGGCTTCGTTTTCCATCATGGCATCGAACATGATGGAGTTCGGCTTCGGTGTTTCAACGAAGAACAAGCGAGCCGCCAGTTGTGGCTGAAGATAGAAAGCTTCATACTTCGCAGAAGGGTTCGCATCTGCGAATTGCCAAGTTATGTTGGTCTTCTTCCCGTGAACGGATCCATCGAGGATGATCTCGTTTAGCTTGGACTGAAGCATTGGATTCGGTCTGTTGATTTCCGACCAGAGAATAACATCCTTGTCCCATATCGATTGCGGATGCTTGATGTACCGAAGTGTGCCTTCAGTGAGAGCCTTGATGTCTGTTATACCGAAGATCTCGTCATGCTTTACATTTGGGCAATCGTACTGCTGAAACTTCTTCGACACACCTTTGAGTGCGAACGCTAGTCGTTTGCACACCGAAGTCTTTGACCCCCCGTGATTGCCGACGAAGCACACGTTGACGTTTTCCGCAAGAGCAATCAAGATGACAGGCTCAATCCTGTCCCAACCAACGACACCTAGAGCTTTTTCAAAGAGTGGCATTTTCCTCACCTATGTTATTGTGTTCGGGAAACAAAACGAGCCGTGAAGCATGCTGAAATATCAGGTTCTTCACGGCTCACTGTTACTCTGTCTTTGGTGGCTTCATCTCGAATACACACCTTCGCAGTTCGCGAAGGTTTTCCAAGCACCCATCAGGGAAGCGAACTTCCTTGTGTTCGCCAGCTTGAATCGCAGTGTCCAGCGCAGACAACGTGACCTTGCGCTCTTCTTGCATGAGGATGAGCGTGGTCTTGTAGGCAACATGCTTTGTCGAGTCTTTGATTTTCATTATTCTTCGATCTCCACTGCATGAACGGCCGGGATTGAGACCTTCACGGACCTGCCATTCAATTCGCCGCGAAGGATAACCTCGCGGCCCTTCTTCTTCACGAAGTCGACGACGCGAGCCTTCACGTCCTTGCCGTCGATGGGGATCATCACGATCTGCCCGAACTTGTAACCCATGCTTCGTTCCAAAGTCTTCGCCGCGCGCAACTTATCAGCAAGAAGAACAAGCACGTCGAATTCCGAGATGTTGAATGTCGACTTGACGGTATCGAGGGTTTCAATGAAGTGTGATGGTGCTTTCTTCTCGTTCAAATCGAACTTCGCGCAAGCAGGATCGTCGGCCTGTGCTACAAGATCCTGTGGGTTATCGCTCTCGTACTCTTCGGGTCCGAAGAGTTTCGGGCAACGCTTCTTGGTGCGTTCCATCTTTTCCAACCACTCTGCGGAGTCGCGAAGCTTGTCATCCCACTTGACGAAGTGCTTGCAGGACGCGCAGTTGCATCCGAATGAAACCGATTCTGCGGAAGGACCCGCGTCCAAAGAATCCAAATCTACATCAGATTCTTCCTCTCCGTCTGTATCGTCGGCGGCGCTGTTATCGATGTCATCGTCGTCGGATTCAATCTCATCGGTATCGTCGTCTGAGTCGTCGAGAATTTCGTCGTCATCATCATTTTCTTCGACGGGTTTGACCTTCTTCGACTTCTTCCGAAGCTTATCTTCCTCCTCTTCGAGCTTTGCCTTCTTCTTTTTCTTCGACTTGAGAGCCTTGGACTTCGCAGGCTTTACCGACTTCGATTTAGACGGTGTAACCTTCTTCGCGGTTTTGGATGGCTTACCGCTTTTCTTCGCGATCATCGTGTGGTGCTCCTTCAATTTGCAGTTTCGTGTAAACTCGCGAGTGTTGCATTTACCGAGGGCGTTTCATTCCCTGATAAGAAGTATTTACGGAATTCAGTCTGCTTTGCGTCCAGGCAACCTCCTGGGGAACATGGTTGCATCGATTTTGCGTAGAGTGTTGATACGTTTGTACGCTACGTGGACGTTCTTCAACTCAGCAACTTCCGCGATCTTCTCGATGGACGCTCCAGATAACCAAAGCTTCGAAAGCTTCGCTATCATCTTTTCGTTTCTAGGCCTTCCTGCTGGCATTGGCTTTCTTCTTTCCGGACACAGTGCAAACGTTGGTGATCGTCATTGCATTCGAATTTGAGTCTGTATGGCGCTCGTATCTCCTCGCGATCAGATCGTCTTCGGATCAGACTGTAGTCGAAGTAACCGTCGTACTCCCTGAAAGCCCTGGGGTTGTTTTTCAAATCCGGGAGAAACAACCCATCACCGCAACTGATGTCAATATTGAATTGATGCTCCACAGTCTCAGGGCAGTCGAACATACGAAGTATGCCGTTCAAGTCGTCCCAATTAAGTACGCATGCATGTATTGACATAACTCACACTGCCACAACATGAAGTGTTGTTGCTCTTTGGCTGTAATTGAAGTAAGTGACGGCTTTACGCACCTTGTTGGTGATACACCACTCCCGAACGTAAGCGTGAAGCTTCGGATTTTTCGTTATGTCAAATTCACCTCTGTAAAGATGCCAAGCCTCCTCTTTTTGAATCGGCTTCGGCAACTCTTTCACGTCGATACTGAGACTCTTCGGAGGCTTCGCCAACTTCGAAATTCTAGGACCAAGCTCAACGTCATCCTTTGTTAACTCACAATGCCGACCGGATATGAAGTTGGCGAAGTTCTCAGCGTTGAGATAGACCTGAATTTGTCCTCCGGGGAGGTTCAAGCTGAGCAAGAAGTCTTTATCGTGGCTATTGTTGCTCTGAATGCGGCCTAGGTGAATTTCGGCGTTGCATCCAACCCTGTGTGGGTGCTTTGAAAGTAGTACTGGTTCTTTCATGTTATCGCTCCATGTTCTTTCGTGCGAAATACCACACGGCCTTGGTTTGAAGGTAATTGTACTCGGCAGACAATCTCACGAACTCTGGATGCAGAGCAAACAGGTTGTGTTTTGCCTTATGCACCCTACGGAAGAACTCGCAGAACACACGCTCTACATTTCGAGGCATTGTAACTTCATCACGCTCAACGTATATGTCTCTCAAAGTCTTATCAGCAATAGGCTTGCCACAGACTTTGGCTCTGCAACAAGCGAGAACAAGACTCTCAAGCTCCTTTTCAGTTTCACACAGATCGATTTTCACATCACACCTCCATTGTTCAGTGTGCCTAGATTACGTAAACGTTCAAGCAGAACAACGTCTGAGCAGAAGTCACCGTTGTACGTAATGTTACTTAGATGCATCAAGTTCTTATGTGACGCCAGCGTCAACCTTTGGTATTTGTAGATGTTCTCAGTTATGGAAGCTGGCCTATACTGATCTCTTCGAACAGCATCAAGCGCAGATTCATATTTCCCCACTGTTGAGAAGCAAGCTGGTTTTCTTCCCTCAACTAGAATCACCGCTCTCAGATCCAATTTGTTCACGTATGCAAAGCTTGTAAGCGTCGCCATTTCGATGACACACTTGTTTGTTAATCTCCTCTTCAATGCCTCGTAGACGAATGGCGCGTTGAAAGCATTCAAAAGCTTGACGTTCGGGAATCCCATTGCGTACTCTGTTGAGCTGAACAGATAGTTCGACATCGTATCCGTTTGGTAGATGCCGTCAACAAATGGCTGAATACGACTTACCCCAAGGAAGTCAGTAAGATTTTGTCGGTAACCTTCGTCAGTCAGAAGATCTTCCTTGAAGATCAAGTCTGAACTGAGGTAGTCGTAGCCAAATGTGGTAGCTATCAGTTTGGCTACGTGCGTTTTCCCGCTACCAATGAAACCGCAAACGCCTATCCTGTCATACATAACGTGACGTGTCCAAACCCAAAGCTTCCAATGCGCGAATGCTCGAACTTGATACGTGCGACCACTTTGCATCTCCAGCTAGGAAGACGTACGGAATGTTGACGCCCTGCTCTTGAACGAATTGCTTTTGGCGCAACTCCGACTTGAGATCATCACCGTCACGAACACCACGAACCAACGTTACTGATTGGTTGGGTTGAGAGTAATGCTTGTACAGATCGATGATACTACCTGAAAACTCAATGCACTCCAAGTTTGGGTAGTCGTCCAGTACGCAATCTTGTAGCTCCAACGCCTTTGAGACTAAGCGCTTGTCTGGATTTTGACCGCGTGCGATAACAACCTTGTCGAACATGGCGCACGCTTGATCAATCACATCTTTGTGACCGTTGTGCAGCGGGTTGAAAGATCCGGCGTAGATGCCGACGCGCAACGCTCTGGACACCATGATGCTTCTCTGAAGCTCGATGTCACCGTGTTGGCAACAAGCATTAACGACTTTGAGGTGTGCTTCTACGAAGTCAGCGTACGGAGCAAATTGATACTCGTAGTATATCCGTGAGGCATGATGCAGGCGACTTGGCAGATCGCCTAAAACGGCAGACCTATCGTAGATATTGAAGTTACGAACATAGTAAGAAGCTTTGGAATCGTCGTGAAGCTTCGTACCTAGTATCAACTCGGTAACTACACCTATGAAACGTTCGCTGCACCTGCGCACAAAGTCGGATTTCATGAAAGCATCGAGTGACCGTTCCTCATTATCAGAGCGGCGTGGGTTGTACACGAAGTCGTGATACAGGTTCGCAATAAGCATCTCACCGCGCAATGCATCTCCGTACGCTCGGATACTCTTGGCGTTATCTTCGATATGCTTAATCGTATGGAAGGATCGGTGCTTTTCTGAGTAAGCCTTGAGGATCGAGTCGATGTCTCGATCTGAGATCTGTATGTCTGAGGCTATAGCTGCGAGAGCCATTGTTATCACTCCTATTTGCTGGGTCGGGGTATGTTGCGTATAAACTCTGCGTACTTGTGAAGCAAGTACGTCGCTTGGTGGGCATTCGACACTGTCTTACCTGCACGTTGTGCCGTAGCAGTACGCTCTCCGAAATGTTCGTTTGCGTACTTGACAGCTTTTGCTCTCAGCTCTTCATTGTCGAGCGTAGTTGCTTCGGCATAGAGGATGCACTTAGCATCAGCATGGCTCCTGTTAAAGAGTTCAGCAAAAGCATGTATGATTCTGCTTCTGTTCATGCCACGTTTGACCATTTGCGGCACAGCCTTTCTTTTGACTGTATGTACTTTAACGCTGCGTTTGTTGTTTTACACTTGTGTTTGTGATCTCTACTGAGCAAGACTTCTGATCTTCCAAGTAGTACGTCTATGCAAACTCTGAAGTTTGGGCACGCGTGGTTGACGTGGGAGTCAACAGCTTGTCTTAGAACCCTTCGACGGTAACGAACAAAGTTTGTTGTTCTTCGGGACATTAGAGGTCACTGTCCGAATTCAAACAGCGTGAAACCCTGCGATGTATGACAGTCTCAAGGAAAGCACAGCAGAACCCACCGATGTGAAGTTGCACATGACAACTGCACAATGATTTCCCGCACAGGTTGCGATCAGTGGGATTTGGAGTTACTTCATGTTCCACGTGTATTTTGTATGGTGTTGGTACAGACATAGTCAATCTCCGCGTGTGATGCTGAGCATCATTCGTTCGATTTGATCTTGACTTGGCTTTCGGACGCCCATCTTATTCAGCAGACGAATGGCTTTCATCCTCAGTGCTACACGATCAAGCTCTGGATTCTTTTCTGGCATGAATTGATCGGAGGTGCTAGATAACAATGCCATGTAAGCCGGAATTAGCAGACTTCTGAAACCCGGCCGCGTCTTTCTAGGATGCCTTTCATCGTCGCTTGATGGATTCAAAGCTGGAACATCGTTCTCGTCGCTGTTCATTAGAAATTCTCCAATTTGAAGATTGTGAAACTGAGGTCATCCTCGAATGATAGGGTGGTAACGTTAGGGTCTGCTGTGAGATCTTCGCAACAGTCGTCTTCGTCGAAGCAACCATCCTCTTCGTCTTCGTTTTCAGCTACATGCCCTTCGTAACGTAGGACACCATCTACAAGCTCGGTCTTTCTAAGATACAACTTGGCATCGCTGATATACTCACCTTCGTATAGTTCTAAGGTGGTGTGAATGAAGCACAGACCTGTGGTTGACTCAAAGGCAACGAACATCTCCTTATCTAGTGAAGCGATGTTCGGTATGAATGCCTCAATGTAGTAGTACTCACCAGAGGTAATCTCATTACGCATCTTGACAGTTACGTCAAGCGTCATCGATTTGAGCTTGATGATGAACTCCGCCAACTGCTCATCTGTGCATAGCTTTCTAGTTGCGTTCATGTCAAACTCCTTAGTCAGTTTTTCTTTTAAGCACGCCTGTGGGCAAGCTGCTCGTCAGTGTAAGCGAACGAGAACTTGCTCTCGTCAATGCCAGCGAAGAAGCCAAAGATGCGCGAGAAGTTATCGACATCTTCATCGTTGTACTTGCGGCCAGCCTTGAAGCCGTTTACAGAGTGACTGTCGTACAGTTCCTTGATCCAAGCGTACTGCTCGTTCGCAGCAACTGTCTTCGTGAGCGCACGTGAGATCTTGTTACGGCCGTATCCTGTGATCTTGGTGATGTCGGTGCCGAACATACCGAAGGCGCTCAAAGCGAAGATCAATCCAGCTTCGCCTTCATCCTTGAGGGCTTCGAGGATACGACCGACACAATCCATCTTTTCAAGATCTTCCTCTCCTTCATCGCGCCGGAAAGTCTCAGCCAGCTTGCCGATTCTTTCAATCAGTTTCAGTGTTCTGATATCGACAGGTTCGGCTGTCGACATGTTAATCCACTCGGTAACTGCAGTGCTGATTGCATCGAGCCTGTCGAGAGCATCGGTATGGGAGATCTTGTAGTTGCCACCAAGCTCAATTAGCCCGTTGTCGGTTCTAAGTGGGTTATTGGTGAACAGCATCCTCTCCATGTGTTTCGGCTCATCGACAACGGAGCGCATGAGAAGATCGTACACGGCATCTTCCGAATTGGACTGTTCCAATGTGCGCTTGATAACACTACGCTCAGGAATGCGAATCAACGCCATTGTCGCATCACCCCAGCAAGCGCGAATCTTGTCCATCTCATCCTTGGCTTTGATATCCTTGCACACACGAATGGTTCCATCGCGAAGCCAAGTCTCGACTGTCGAGATGTACATGCGCTCTGTTCCGAACATAGGAAAGATCGAGCGGAAGCGAACCTTGTGACCATCTTCGAAACGTGTTTGCTCATCGTTCTCGATGATGCAGGGCACAGACTGATGTTCGTCGGAGCTTGAAGTGTAACTCAAGATACCAAGCACTGAACGCCGGGGCCGCATCGGAACGAAGAAGATAAGCCCTTCGTGTCCATGCTTCCTAACTAGTTGGATGAACTCGGTGTCTTCAATTGAAGAGAATTTGAATCCCCAAGCTCGACTCGTGTTAAGAGTCTTCGCTGCAGCTCTGTACAACCTTTCCACGTAGGCTGTAAAGTGTAGGCCGAACGTCTGAGCCTTCAGGCTAATGTTCTTGTTCTCTTTGTAGAGAACGATAACAGTTGCAAGAAGGTATGCTGACACGATTGCGAGGACGAATGCGATAATTGTAGCGCTCATTGTGTTACTCCTTCACTTCCGTGAGCATACGCTCCGCGAAGATTGTGAATTGGTTGTTCTGACCGAGACGCATCTCTGCAACACCGTGCATGTATGCGAGTTCGACAGACTTTTGATAACTCGAAGTGCTGTACCACTTCTCAAGCTTCTTGGAGTACAGTGCAGACAGGTACTTGTACGGACCTTTCTTTGCTGCATGTATGTCTTCGAGGACTGCGATCTGATTGATCTCGTCAAACATAACGACATGCACACGGGTGTACGGTGGATTGTTCAGATCGTCTTCGATCTTCCCATTCCTCCTCTGACCAATCTCCACATCTTCGATTTGATATGCGAGTCGAGCAACAACAATGTCGTTGCTGTTTTTCACAGCGTTTCGAAAAGTTGCTGCAATTACAGCGTTATCTTGCTTAGGCATCTTGAGTCCTTATGTTTGTGAGTTAAAGATTGAGAGTTTCTGCGAGTCGAACAACACGTCGAGCAGATTCAACGTGTGTGAGTTTGGTTGTGACTTCCAGCACTCCATAGATCAGTAGAGAAGCTAACGTTGCGACGAAGAAGAATCTTCCACCGAGAACAGTGATGAGGCGCTTGAAGTTCATGTTGTGTTCCTTATGTTAATTGGATTGGAGCCAACGACTTCGCGATGGCTTTGAATATTCGAGTTCTGCGTTGCGCTTGAGTCAGCGGAGCACGCGGTTTAATCTTGCAGAGCACTTTGCTTATGTTAACGTACTCATCACAAGCTTTACCGTCTCTGTAGACGGTACCTATCATGTCACCAAGCTCGGGAAATACAACACGAGCGTTTTCGTTCAGTTCCTTCCAGAGTCGTACTTGGTGAAGTCTCTCTTCACAGGATTCGCAGTAGTCATCAAACCAAGTGCCGATGACGTAGTGAAGTGTTGGCTTCATGTTACTATACCTCGTTGTGTAGACGGATGATCGTCACCATGAACTTTTGTTCCTGCGTTCCGACATTGAACGTCGTGTGATCACCAGCCTTTGCATTCCTGAAGAATGCTTCTAGCGGATCGAACCTGAAACCGATGTCTTCGATGTACGAACCGTTGTTGGAAAGATTGATTTCGTTCGTAACGTGAGCACGAACGTCATCGCGGGACTTGCGGATCTTCGAACCGTGGACACTCGAAACGAAGTAGTGAGTGAAGTCGCCTTGACCAGTACGGAGAAGTTCTTCCGGAGCCTTCTTATGTGCTGGACGTTTCACAGTCCAGATTGCGATCTTCTTGTACACATCGTTTTCAGAGTGCAAGCGAAGACTGTACACACCGAGATCATGAATCGAAGCGATCTT
>Ga0172381_10000610_pt1 | contig 43474 bp, 69 predicted proteins | sample Leawel6488metaG_FD_119754 | JGI IMG/M metagenome (GOLD analysis project Ga0172381, IMG submission 119754) | Leachate microbial communities from a municipal landfill in Southern Ontario, Canada - Leachate well 64-88 metaG | ecosystem: Engineered > Solid waste > Landfill > Unclassified | place... | reverse complement strand
GTGGATTGGGATTCGTTTTATGAAGCATGCTTTGAGGATGAGCCAATTCAAGAAATCATTGATATGATTAATATTTTATCAGAAGAGTATGCCATTATCTTTTGCACTGGAAGGCGTGAATCTGTAAGGTACAAAACGGAAATCTGGATAGATGAAAAAATGTCGCTTTTTTCAGACTATTCTCTTTTAATGCGTAGTGATGGTGATTTCAGACACGACCAAGAAGTTAAGCCTGAACTTCTAAATAATTTTTTAACCGCTTACGCAATCGATAACGGCAAAGTAGCTCTCATATTAGAAGATCGTAACTCCATGGTCAAAAAATGGCGTGAACTTGGGTATAAATGCCTCCAAGTAGCTGAGGGAGACTTTTAATCGATGGCACCCGTAATGCTATTTGATTATATTAGTCCGTAGCGGAGGAACATAGAATGAGCATAAAGGAACTAGAATCAACAGAAGCCCACCCAAAAGGTGGAGTTTGTATTCGGGAGTTTTCCCGAAAAGGAACAAAAACTTTCAAATCAGAAGGAACGGTTTGGAGGGATGAGTTTAAAACCAAGAAAGATTATTCTATTGCCATTGATGAGATGAAAGCCAAGTTAGGCAAGGAAGTACAAGCCAAAGCCAAGGGAGTGAAACCTATGTATGCCATTGAAGCACAGGGAGAAACTACCCTGGAAGCGGTTGCAAGGGACCGTATTCGGAAGAGCGGTGATTCTTCCATGCTCTGCTACTTCGAAGAAATAATAAAGCTTTGCGGAGACACCCAACCAGAGAATTACCGCAAAGCGTATTATGCCACAATTCAGTATTTAGAGGATACCAAAAGCCCTAAGAACGGGAAGATGAGGGCGGTATCCACTATTAACCGCTACAAGTCTGTTTTTCGCATGATATTTAACCATGCTACTAATGGCATGGATGAACCGATTGTATTCGTTCCTGTGAAGATTAAATTAAAAAAAGAACCAGAGCGAGATCGTGTGTGGACTCCTGCACAAAAAGAAAGAATTTTTGCGGCTATGGAAGAAATGGATTCCTGGTTATACTGGCCAGTGTACTTTTCTTCATTCAATCCTATTCGGGCATCAGATCTATTCGGGTTTGATGATCCAGAAGATTTTAATCCTGGTCTACGAAAAGATGATTTCAAAGAGCTAAAAAATTGGGTAGAGTTTTCAGCTAAAAAAACTTCTGAAGATAATGATCGGCCAACCTATTTAAAACAGATTGATTTTTGTTTGGTTCGCTACTTTAAATCATTGCCACCAGATATTGATTACTTGTTTCCAAGAAAGATGCCCGATGGATCTTATCGGCCTGTTTTAATGAGCAAAAAAGGCCGTGAGTACGATTTGGAATGGGAAAGAATATGCGAAAAAGCTGAAGTAGTAGGATTGCGCTGGCACGATCTCAAACACTGTGCAATCACTTTCCTCTTAGATCACGGCTATACCAAAATGGATTTACAGCAATGCGGAATACAGTACAGCGAAGCTATGATCAATAGGTACTATCACTTTGATGCTGACAAAGCCCCGGTCATTAAGGGATTCGAAAAGCCAGGGCTTAAACTTTTTGAGAAAGAGGCTTGAGATGGAGAAAAGGTTTTGCAGTGGTTGCCGTCACTTAATACCAACAGAGGAACACCAAAAAGGCACCGCTCACATTCCTCATTGGTGTTTGAAGTACAAAAAGAGAGTATATCACCTAAACGATCATCCGAAAATTAATCGGGTGCCAGAATGTAACGAAGCGTAGACAACGTAGACAGAAAGGGAACTATGGAAATAAAATTTGAAGTATCTGATAAAGGACAGTGTTTAACACCATGTCCAAATTGGGCTAGCGAGTTAGGCTATATTGCAAACGTAGGGGCTAACCATTGCAGCAAATGCCCGTTTAATAAAGGTTTGGATTACGAAAAGCAAACTGTGGAGTGTGACTTAAAATGAAAACAATCGTTCTTTCGGATGAGCAGTATGAATCTTTAATGATGGTTTTTGATGCTTATGAGCCAGAGTGGGACAAAGATGAATATTTTGATTTGGTTAAGCATATTCAAAATACCCACATTCATTTAGGATCTCAAACAGCACCTATTTCAGAACCCAAACCAGAGGCGAAGGTTGAGGAGAAGTGCGGGAATTGCAAGTATTACCATAGCTATTCAGGATCTTGTAGAAAATCTCCACCCGTTCCGCGTTTTGATAAAAGCACTGGTTACACAGTAACGATGGTAATACTTGTTTCCCCTTATGAGTGGTGCGGAGAGTTCAAACAGAAACAGAAAGAAGGTGTGTGATGAGTTGGATAAAATTAGAACCAGTTAAAGGTGGACCGGCTGGATGTTCTGTGTGTGGATACAATCACGAAATCTATCCGTTAGATTCTATCATTGCCGCAGGGTTCGGGTCTTGTAGTATATCCAAAGATGATGAAGTTATTTATAATGAATGCACAGACCAAGAAGAATACCCTAAACTACAAAAATTTGAAGATGTCGCCGCTACTGATCCAGACCACGATTACAGACTTTTACTTGTACTCCCACTCAGAGAAGTTGAATACCAGAGACAACAAAAAGGTAAATGGGTATTAATTAGAGCTGATCGAGGCTTTGCTTGAAATGTCTACGCCAACTTGTCTACGCCAGATTTTCGTGTCAAGTTGGTTTCCTCTAAAAACCGCGTTTTTGATATGCCCAGGGCCAGAATCGAACTGGCACGACCATTACTGGCCAACGGATTTTAAGTCTATCGACCTTGATATTATACTAATTCGTTAAAAATCAACAGCTTTAAAACGCTCGAAATACAATCAATTTGGCTACTTAGTATAACGATCGCTTTAAAACGCTGTGGATGTCTGTGGGGAAAAATCGGAAATTGTCTACGCCACTGTATGCGGCGTAGACTTTACTATGCAGGATCAAACTCGATATGGATGTGATCGTTTTCGAGGACTACTTGAAACTCCGATCCTAACCGGGATTGGATCTTATCTACAATAGCGACTTTGGTTTTCTCATACTGAATATCTCTGGTTCTGATATCGATTGCGAAACCTTTGTAGTGTAGAGAATGTTCACCATGCTTTGAATCCAAAGCAGAGGTAATTACACATTCAAGGCCAAGCTCTTCGTATACCTGATCGGCAATGGTGATGGCGGTTTGCATTACCGGAGCGAGTCCGTGCAGCTTCACCCCTTCTTTAATTTTAAGCATTATAAACCATCCCGGTTATCAGATAACATCTTCGCCCCTAATCTGGTAATGAATGCCATGCAAAAGGCCAGCATCGTAGTAATAGGACCCTCCTCAACTTTGTTCCAGATCTTTTTGCCAAGTTTGGAATTCCCGAACGTAGAAATTACGGTCCCGACAAGATCGCCAATCTTACCGCCGTCCTCAATAGCACGCCCTTTCGGGTAGAACCGCAGGAAAGCAGCAACCGCAGCGGTTACCGCAATACCCACGATCCAAGGCACCGTTGACTGGTCCATTAGACCGCAAACCTTTTCCGGAAAGCTTCGATGATAGGAACTACAAGCATGTCATCAATCTTATTTTTGCTGGATTTTACCAGGAAAACCAAAACTGAAAGAGCCGCATTCCACATGGCTTTCTCGTCAGCTTCGTCAGTGGCACGCACCAACGTTTCGACGACTTTCTTACCGCTTTGTTCTACCGCAACAGCAAATTTTGACTTAGCCATTTACTGGCCTCCTTAAAGTGAAAGTGAAATTCCGAGATGCAATGAACTATTTCTTCTTTTTGATGGCGCAACCAGACTCCCGTCAGCATACATTTTAAGGCCACCGAGGTCAGGGCCTAACGTGTAAAGCGTTGCTATTTCTGGTTCAGTTAACGCTTTTTTATAAAAAACCCCGTTTGATATTGAACTACTAAAAGGCAGTGTATCTGAAAAACCGTAACAAGGTAACACGCCGCTAATATTTGCGATGTTGATAGGAGTGTTTAGTATAGCGGTTGTAGCTACTAAATCTCCGTCAACGTAAACTTTTTGTGTTAGGCCCACAGAATCAAATACACACACTACGTAATGCAAGATATCTTTTGCAATGGGTGCTGGGCTAGCAGTAACATTTGTAACTGTCGTATTACGAGTTATAAATAACAGATTGCCTGCTGCATTAATAACCGCAGAAAATCTCCAAATTGTAGCTGTGGCCCATTCACCGTAGATACAACAGCTATCTTTTGAAATAATACACCAACATGAAAATGAAACTTGTGCCAAACCTCCTAACGCGTGAGCTGACAGGCACAATGCATCATTAACGCCATCAAATAATATAGTCCCGTCATCTCTATATCCATAACCAGATTCGCAATTTACTAGAGTAGCGGTTCTATTTATACCCATCGGACCGATATACAAAGGCACAGTCCCTGCATTAAAAGATGTAGGATTTTCACCATTCTTTAAACATGCTAGTAACAGAGCATCTATAACGTCAGTTTCATCAAATAACCCTATCATTCTATCGGGGATGTAACCATCAGGAAGAACCATTTTATTTTTTCCTCAATCCGCTCTTCACGGATTTTTCTTTGTAGTTATCGACACAGTTTGATACCATTAACTAGAACAGCATCACTTCCGTACACCTGACACGTTGTAGCAGTTGTTCCGGCTGTATACCGGTAAACCTTGGTGATTCCCCGTATCGGGTGGAGCATGCCGGGAGCTAAAAACAATACCGAGGTTGTAGTTACACTTGTATGATCATATTTCTGATCAACTTTGACAATGCCTTCTACATCCACCATGATACCACGAAACCCCTGTCCGCTCTCACTGATAACTGCATCGGCAGCAGTGACATTAACAACTGAAAAATTACTTACGCCATCTGTTCTTACATTATTGTCCATGATTAATTTCCTTTTGAATGAATATATTTAAGCTCTGTTCTCAATTCGCCCAGGGCAATTTTTAAGTCAGTAATCGCCGTTATGAGTTCCTTATTCACCGCATTTTGATCTCTCTTAGTTTCGAACAATTCCTTTTTACAAGTATCAATCTGCGTAACAGTGTCCTTCTGCTGCTGTGCGTTTACTCCTGAAGTATACACGAATCCGGCGCTGATTACTAAGATGGTTATCAGTGTGGTAACTATCCACTGGTAATCAATTGGGGGTTTCTGTGCTGTCATTTGCTTGCCTTTCCAGTGTTTTTAGTAAGATAGTCTGCTATATCCTTCATCCGTTCTAACTGATCTTTAGATAGATTTGATTTTGGAATGTTTTTCATGCGTTCAAGAGCCTCTTCTATAAGGCCTTTATTACTAAGAAAATTTTCGATGTCAGCACTAATTGGAATGTCACTTGAAGTTGGCTTGTCAAACATTTTTATTTGAGTTCCTACTCGTTCAAGCCGTTGCCCCATAGTAGGAATCTGCCTCTCAATTTTCTGCAAAGCATCACCAACCATAGGAGCTGGCAACGCTTTTCTATCATCAAATTGAGCTATAGGGTTTCGTATATTTTCCTTCGACAAGTGAGGGTATTGTTTGTTGACATCTTCCGGAGAAGGAAGTCCTAACCTTTCAACTATTGGTTTATCAAATTGCCTAGCTCCAGATTCGCCAAGATTTCTAATTTTAGCACCAACTGGTATTTCCATATTGCTTATAGGTTGATCTAGTTCTCCAAGCTTTTGGTATGGTAAATACCTGTGTGCTGCACTCCTTGTTTCTGGTGTAATGCCTTTTCTTTGATATGTCGGAATGTTCCAGTCTTTGGGAAGATCAGCAATCGTGTGACTTCCCATTGACTCTGGCTTTTTTACACTTGCAAGAATGTCATCAATCGTTTTAACTTTGTCACCTTTTAGCGATCTAGCAGTATTTAAAACCAGATCTCCACCTCGCCCACCTGCAAGGCCTTTCTTAACTGCAAGCAATGGTAGAGCGCTTGGATTTGCAAGGGTTCCTGCACCTAAAACCCAATCGGTAAGGCTTATTGCATCTCTGTTTGCAACTCTTGAGGCTGCTGCTGCCAAGGCTGCTTCCGCATCAATCAATTTCTTTGCTTCAGTATTAAGCGCTTTTATATCAGGAGAGACATTCCCAATCTCTTCAACTAAATTGAGGTACATTTTCTTTCTAATGCCGCGATCAAGTATGTCATCAGTTGTAGATCCCGGGCCATTTTTAAACAAGTTTCCATCAGGATCAAGACTTCTTTTAGCTTGTATCAACATATCAATGGTGTGATCTTGGTCCAAACCTTCAACCGTTAAATCTTCCACGATTCCATCAATGATTGACTGAGCCTGTTTTCTTTTTCCTGCTGGGGCCTTTTTTACATCGATTCCTTTTAAAAGCGATTTTACAGGATTAACCTTAGATGAAGAGGGGTCTGCTGCAATATCTAAAACTATTCCATCAACACGATCAAATATTTCTTGAGATAATTGAGCAGCCCTTTCTGCGCCGCCTTTATTACCACCTTTAGTAAGACCGTAATCATAAATCGTATTTGCAATGTTTTGCTTTTTCTCGATCAGATCTTTTCCGTATCCTTTTTTAGCGATGGTATCTTTAATTTTAAGATCACCAAGCTTAAAACCTTTCCCAGCTTCCTCAAGCTTTAAACCTGTTCTTAAAGGAGCCTTTACAAGTTCCTTGCCTGCCATAGTGCTTAATTTTGCCGCAGCTCCAATGCCTGTAACGTTTCCGGCAAGCTGTCCTACATCACCAACAAATTCCCCGGCAGTTTCTACAAGTGGATACTGTTTCTTGATCTCATCGTATTTTTTTATGACTGGAGTAATTGCCTCACCAAGTGCGGCTGTAGAGTTGTCAAAATTGGCTTTTCTTGCTCCCCCTGCATAAGCAGCGCCTTCAAGCACCCCTTTGGCTAAAGGCTTTAAAACCTTAGTCAAAGGCTTTGTTATCGGTTCAGCGGCTTTTCCAAGTCCGGTAAGAGGAATATCGACAAACGCATTGAATTTTTGAACTGCATGTTGTAGCGGGTATTTTTCATCTTTAAGAAGCTTTGGAGCGTATTCTTCAGCCTTGTCATACATTGCTTTATTTATACCGGAAAAGTAACCATCGTCTTTTTCTGGTTCAACAGTAGAAGTATCAAGCTCTTTGTTGGTATTAGCAAGCCGTAAGGAGTCTTGATACTCTTCCTCTTCAAGTTCCAACAATTCCAGTTCTTCTGCTTCAGTAAGTGGCATAATTTACCTCAGCTTTCCTGCTAATTTTTTAGCGTTTAATTCAGCAATTCTTGCTTGACGTTCTTTGGACCGTTTAAGAGCCGCTGTTGTTTCATCTTCTACGAGAGTAGGATTATACTCTGAAGTTGGCTTTACTGGTTCTTTTTTACCAACGCTCACGCCTCCAGAAAAATTCTTAACATCGTATCCGGCGTTTTTGAGGGCAGACCTTTTTGCGACATAGGCATTATTAAGCATTGCGCTAAGTTGTTCGGTTTTAAGCTTCGCAGATTCGTAAGTGTCTCCCATAGTAGGAAGAATTTTTGCATACTTTTCTTCATCTTCTTTTCTGAGCACTCCACCCTCAAGAGCCTTACCAACTAATTGCTTTGTGGCTGCGACAAGCTGTTGTTTGCCTTGTGCTTTCCAATCGTAAGGATTGACTTTTTTCCATTGTTCTATCGGTCCTTGTGGAGCATCTGGATTGTTTAAGCCTGTGAGTAATTCACCCATTTGACTGATTGATGCATCAAAATCGCCAAGGCGTTCAGCCGATGTTTCAGAGAGTATTGCACCCTCTTCTTTTGTAGCTTGAAGACCCGCTTTTGTTTCTTCAATTTTCGCTTTAGTCCTTGGTTCTATCAAAGCAAGTTCTTGGTTAACTTTTGGACCTGTTGATGAATTAATTGTTGAAGCCGCAACAGAACCTGCCTTTTGACTTGCTTCGTCAATTCCTCTCTGAGACAACGGGTATTTTGTTCCTGGTGCATAAACCATCATATAATCATCAATCGCAGCATCCTTTTCAGGCCCATCGGGAAGAGTGGCAATCTTATTCCAATCTTCACGCTTTCGCGCTGTGGTAGCACCTAAGCCAGAGGATCCGCGATTGTTTGCAATGTTAACTTTTGTGGCATTTGCTTCCGGGTCAGTGACAAAATCAGTCATAAAACGATCAACCCTCTTATCCTCATACTTCGGCAATCCATACTTCACCGCAACGTCTCTAGGAGAGGATAATTTATAGTCCCCCTTCGGCACACCTGCCTGTTCTTCAAGCTCGTTCAAGCCCTGTGCCTGCTTATTGCGGTTCATTTCAGATAAAGCATCTTCCAAAGCCTTGTTTATTTCAGCATCCTTTTTCTTGGAAAGAACATCCTGGTTAGATTTGAAATAAGCCTGCACTTCAGGCATGCTTGCAAATGTGGATGTCAAACCCAAGTCTCTTGCACTCCGGTCCGCATCAAAACGCGAAACATCACCAATCCCTTCAAAGTTTGATGGTGCTTTTTTAGTGGATGAATCTACTTTTGCAAGATCCTCCGGGGAAAGGGACGCAAGCCAAGAATCAGTTCTTTTCTGTGCGCCCTGATAATCTTCGCTGGCATTCATACTTTTGCTGTGTATGTCGATAGCACTCGCCGCTTTTTTCTGCTGTCTTTCAAGATCATTTAAGTATCCTGCCAGCGCGAATCCTGATAACCCTTCCATTGCTAACTCCTATAAAAAGCGTCTTTCAGCTTCTGGTTGTTAAAGGAAGCCATTGCCTGCGCCCGTTGATTGGCAAGTGCCTGAATCGCAGATTGTCCAGATGATCTGTCAAATTCGTTTTTGCGCTGGTCTATCTCTTGTTTTTTAAACATGGAACTAATATCAAATTGTCTTTTATTTTCAGCAAGTGCATTTCTTGTATTGCGGTTCTGAAATGCGCTGTTCATGTTTGAGCTAAAATTTTGATGCAGTTTATCGCCTAAATTGATAAATGCATCTGCCATTGCCCCGCCACCTGCACCCATACACTCTCCCTTTTTAATTAATTTGTAATCACGGCATTGTAGCGTAAATTGTTATTGTTTTGCCAGTGACCAAATCTACAGCGTCAAATCGTTCTTCATCTACTCCGAACCGTGTTTGCCTTACCGGATCTGTTACCCGTATCAGTGTCTTTCCGAAGTATGTTATAGGCGAATTTTTTTCTGGAAGATTTGAAAACTTGTTAATATTTTTACCTTCTTTTTCTTTGTAACTTGCAGGACTCCACGGTACAGCATTGTCAATAGATAATGCCATTTTTTCAGGGTCAGCTTTCATTTGTTGATACGTAAATTGCCCGGACACAACTTGATCAACATAATCTTCCTGTGAAGTCTCACCAAACATCGATTCATTGTAAAATTCGTTGAACCCTTCAATTGATGGATGAGTTAAAAGATATTGCTCTTTTTGCAATTCAAAATCGGTAGCGATAGCCGCTTTTGCTTGTGCATAAGCATCAACAGGATTGTAAGTAATGCCTTGGCTTGCCAACTCTTTTTTCAAGAAGGTTGCCGCCCCATCTGGATCTCCGGCATTCTTCATGGCCTCATAGGTAGCCCACTTCTGAGCGTCCTGCTTCAACGCAAGCTCTGACAGTTCTATAGCTCTATCCTTTGCACTCTCTTCTGCAATCGCAGAAATTTCCTGGGCTTTAAGCTGTGTGGCATATTCAAAATCTTTTGATGCGGAAGCCTCGTTTATTTTTGCCTGTAAGTTCATTTTTGCAGCTTCATAGGAGTTTTCGGTCCTCATCTTTTCAAATTCAAGATTAGCCTGCAAACCCATAATCTGTTTTTCTCTGGTGAAATCTTGGCTTGCCCTTGCCTCTTCTATGTCAGCCGCAATATTCGCCATCTTTTCTTCTTGAGAAAAAGAATTATTCTGCATGTTGTATTCAAAATTGAATTTATCTTGCTCAAGCACTTTCGTTCTTCCAAAATCATTGTTTGCCTGTGCTTCTGCCAACTCAGAATCAAGGTATTTTAAGCCGGTCTGGTAATCCTGAACACTCAACCGCTCCCCGGTATTATATGACTGACTAGCGATCCTTTGAGCATCATCATAAACCTGTTGTGACTTTTGAGCAGAAGCTTGGATTTCGCCCCTTCTATTTTCAATATCAAGAGCATTCTGCCAATCTCCATTTGCAATAGCTTCCTGCTGTTTTCTCTCCAAGTCTGCTTCGATGGATTTCCAATCCTGCTCTTTTACGAGCATTCCTTCATCAATTTTACCCCTGAGAGTAACAACGGCTTTCTGAGTCTCTGCGTCCATATCTGAAAGAGTAACTTCAAGGGCACGATTCAAAGCATTTTGCTCTTCAGTCAGCTTCGTTCCTTGGTCGGTTTTATACTTATCCATTGCAAGCTGCTTTTCAAGGTTCGCTCGGGTTGCGTCAATATCGTTAGCCTGAAGAGATGCCTGCAGATCTCTAGTAAGTTGTGCTTGAGTTCCCTCAAATCCCTGAGACTGTATTTGTGAGTTTAAATCAAGAGCTGCTTTCTGTGCTGTAAGCTCCTTTTGAGCTACAATATCATTATTCTGGACTGCTAATTCTAGCTTTCGGTCTAAATCAGCTTGCTGAGACTGGTAGTCCTGCACATCTTCCCTCGTATCTACATCAGCGGTTCTCTGAGCATCACCCTCACCAGCCTGAAGCGCTTTAACCAAATTATCAATAGGGGTATTCTGGATTGTCTGGTTTTGGGTTTCTGTTGCCCGTCCTTCTGCAAGGGCGCTAAGTAAACTCTTCTGGTTATAATCACGATTCTCATAATCGATGCCACTTTCAAGGGTTCTGCGCTTGCCAAGGGAATCTAACTGATTCTGAAGACCTTCTTTTCTAAATTGTCCGGTATCTGCACTATCTGCAAATTGCTGTCTAAGAGACTCGAATAATTGAGCTTCGTTTTTATCGTAATTCGAAAGTTGCGTATTTTTATAAGATTCACCATTCCAGCCCAGATTGGGGTCCTGTAACAACCCTGTGGTTTTCTCATTAACAAGATTCTGTACTTGAGAAGTCTGCGGAGAAGCGTTTGCTTTGGTAAGCAACGTACTCATAGCCTGATCCCGCATGGTGTCAGGATTCTGCTGTACCGGTTGCGGAGCTGGAGCCAGTCCTACAACAGGCGCAGTTGATGCAGACTGCACTTGCGGAGCCACAGGTTGCACTTGAGATTGAGCAGGAGCAATATTTGGAGCGTTACTTGTAACCGCTGAGTTGGTCAATGGCACTATCGCAGTTGGATTATTCGGGTCCATGTAAGGAAGGTTTGGAGCCTTCAATTTATTCGGGTCATCCTTCACCGCTGAATTTGTCCCGCCTGCCGATGTATACGTATTTGCCATATTTGAAAATCCTTTTTATTGTATTACGCTTAAGAATGACAAATCAATTTGATACTCTGTAATACTTTTTCTGATATGCTGTAACGCTGATAATTTCGTCTTTGGATATCGTTACTGATTTCAAGTCGTTTATAAACTGACCAGTAACAGGCACTATAACAGCCTGATTGCTACCAGTCACTACAAAGGTAAATTTCGTATTCTCCGAATCGGAAGCATCAGGAAGCGTAACAGAAAAAGGCCCGGTCGCAGTATCAAGTAATACCACAACTTCGCCTTCAGGTTTGTACGCTCCGTTCAATCGGTTGTCGTAGGGGGTTAATTTGATTGTTTGCATGTTTCACTTTTTTTGGTTATGACAAAATATTTTTAAGGGTTTCGTTTTCTAATCGATAATCCAAGTAAATGTAGTATGAATTATGCCACCAACGCCGCTAGTAAGTGCATCTGTCTGAGGGCTGGCGTTAAGCACCATATCACTCCCAGATCTATATATAACTCCAGCTAAGTCAGCGCCGTTTTGCCGTAACCATGTTATAGACGCCCATTTTGTTCCGGGTAAGTACGTTGATGGAATACCTTTTAAAGAGGTTACTAACCCACCGGTTAGGGTTGCAATCAAGTCTGGTTGCGTAAAAGAAATAATTTTACCAACTTTTACTATCCGGCACACTGCTCTTGATTTATATGTCGACCCATCAAAAAGGCTATCATAAAAAGTAGTGTCCTTATGCCACCCAGAATTTGCTACGCTATCCGATACTGTTGCCGTAGCTGCATTACCTGTGCATGAACCAGAAGAGCCTGTCACATTGCCAGTTATGTTGCTCGTTACACCAGCAAACGTAGGCGAACTGGTCGTAAGCACTGCTTGGTTCATCGGGTACAACTCGTTTGCCCCGTTGCCAGTATTAATTGTGGCAGCTGAAAGAGGGCCATCAATTCGTGCACCGCCCGTTGCGCTTATTCCTCCTGCAACAGACCAAAGAGAATCTGGGGTGGTAGTACCTATGCCACCCTTGCCGCCAAAAGGGTTTAAAAGTAAAGATCCTACATTTGCAGCATAGCTTATGGACTGATTTCCCACTTGAATGAACGCCCTATAATCGTTTAGGGTCCCAGACGATCCAAGTGCCACCATAATATTATTTTCAACTAGCTTCGCAGTTGCAACTGAATTCCATGCAGTTGCGGACCCGTTTATGGCATTCACGTCATTAAGACTAACAGTTTTTCCAGTGCGAGCATAAATATTTCCCGCAGCGGTAACACTTCCGGAAATAGTCGCAACTGTACCGTTGTCTGAGATTATGCTAGGCCCATACTTTCCACTTGTCGCATGAAGCGACTTTAGGATTGTGTTCACTGCGATAGAGCACCTTGGTGCTTTTTTAGATAGGGAATCTTCAAGTCCTGCTTTTGTTAGAGTGCCACCAAGCCGGGATGAACCGAGAGAACTGTCTGCTATTGCATTAAGAACACCATCAATTTTTACATTTCCTGTAACATGTACTGTATCAATAATTGCTGTATCAGCATTAATTTTTTGAAATGTACTATCTTTCACATCATCAAATCTGATGAACTTCTTTTCTAATGTATCTACAAGCTTCACAGACCAATCAGAACCCCTTAAAAGGTTGCTGTTTAAATTAGTATGGGTTAAAGTGTCGGTTTGCTGGTAGACCTTGTACAGCGAATAGCTGGGTATTGCATTAACTCCGAACGATAACAAAGCCACGATTAAAAGTATTTTTGTTTTCATGATATATTTGAATTCTCCAGTGTATAGTGTAAAAGAATGTTGAAAATATTGAATGTTGGATCGTCACTTGTTTGAGAAATTTTTAGATAAACCATTTTCCCCTTTGCTTTTCCACCAGGCAACTTAATATCACTGCAAACAGGGTTTTGCGCTGGAAATCTTACCGGAAAAGTTATTGGAGCACTAAACAGAATTGGCATACCACCTGATTCGTGAACTGAACTATCGTAATAGAATCCACTATTATCGAGAAGACCGAATCGAATTGCACCAAGCGCATTCATCAGTGATAAAACGTAAGCAATATCAAAAATGGCAATTCCACGAATATCAACCGTTCTAGCCTTGGTTACTACATAGCACTCTTTAGGGGTGATGTCAGTAATAAAAGAACCGGTTACGTTGTAGAAATACCGGTTTACCTTCCCGATTTCCTTTAAAACTTGTGCTCCCGCATCGTCCTTGTTTTGAGCACTAAACAATTCACCGCTATTTGAAACGGTCATAAAGTTTACGCCTTCGCTCCATGACTCCCAAGCTGCTTTATAATTCTCGTTATCGACAATCACGATAGAGTCAAGGTTCAAAACAAGAGTGCTGGTATTATTCAAAGAGGAAAGATTATTGTCACGGAAAGAAATATGAAGTTCCGTCCGTTTTCCTTTTCTCCGGTATATTTCAAGGCATGGCAAAAAATTATCTGTAAAACTTATCCTGTCAATATCGGGCTTAATATCCTTGCTCAAATCCTGACTAAAAGATTTCCCATCGAAATACCTTACCCCGTCATTCGTAAGGCCCCAAACAAGCCCTTTGTACGGCTTATGCAGTCTTTGAGATAGAAAATAAAGGTATTCTTCCACCTGATCGTATTTACCGGACATATCACCATCTGAAATAGTGTAAACTCCGAAAATCGTATTGATGCACAGCAATCCGTTTAATTGAAAGCATGAAATAATATCGTGCGGCAATTCCCTGAAATTTTCTTCAGGAAATCTCTCGACATCATAAACATTGCCCGATTTTATGGACCAGTACAGTTTTTGTCCGTACCACCCAACCATTCTATTATCATAAAAACAAATTCCATCAAACCGAGGAATGGGATAATTTGCAACTGAAACGACATCCATAATCAAAAAGATGTTTTTTGCCGCATTGCTGTTTATCGTGAATGTAGTGGTCGTATTATTGTCTGTTTCGTGATAGAAATAAGCAGCAGTTCCTGAAGGCTCAATTACAAAAATCACCTTGTCATTCACCTGTGGATCCGCACTGTTTGCAAAATCGCTGATAAGTATTCCCTGAGTCCCGGATATCGCAACAGTCCCGACCGTCTGAGGGTATGAGTATAAAACGATTGTACCGCTCACCTTGCGAGCATATGCAGCATAAACGATGTAGTTACCCGCCGCAAGGGTTCCAGAAGCTCCTGCAGCCGATGCAGTCACACCAGAGGGAGCCGCAATACCTACCCTGTAAGCGGTATCATCAGATTCAATTTTTACAAGGTTTAAGCCAGATTGAAAGAAAAATTTTCCTTTGAAATTTGCCCCGTACCCTTCGGTATCAGCGGCAAGCGTATACTTTTCTGTGAGATCACCATCTGTTTTATCTACAAGATGTAACTTTGAATTACTTATTGCATAAAGCGATTCAAGAGAACTGCTTTTCTTGTAAAAATTTAACATCCTGCAATGTGCTGGCAAAGCCGGTTCCGTGTCAATTCCGACCCTGCCAGGCGCACGGGTGTATCCTATTCGCTCCAATATTACATTAGAACAGTCGTAAACCTGATTGTCGTTTATGGCGTTCTGTGGACGTGAATTATTCTTCCCGCCGCTCATATCGGAGAAATCAAGGGTATCGTTTATTCGTTTTTTATCCATATCAACCTGTCAGTAATGCGCTGTTTTGGTAAGGACTAGAAAACCGCCTTGGCGTTTGTCCTGTAAGAGAGTGGCCGGCAATCTTTACCGGATTTCCCCATTTATCTGATACACCTAAATCCATTTTCTGGTTTGTGTACTGGCTGTTTTTAATGAAAGATTCCAGTAATTCATTAAAAGCTTTCATAGTGTATTCGATAGAATCGCCAGTGGTGCCTTTATCTTCATGATGGATCTTTTGAGCAGTCCGAAACAGTAATTCAGAGGGGAAAAAGGTGTGAGCTTGCCCCTCTGCAATATTTGCAAGATTGTAAATGTACTTCAGATATAACGGTGAAACAATTGGCGCAGTAAATGGTATTTGGATGTACCAGGAATGACCCGTCTCGACAGTAAAACTATCAAATAACTCGTACTTTTCGGCAATATCATTCGCATCTTTGTAAAAGTGGTGCGTAGGCTTTCCAGCTCCTTCACTGTCCACATAAACGTCAAGAATTGTGCTGATATCTGCCGGAAGAGTAGCGATATAATTAGTTAAAATTAACGGTTGAACTTTCTTCATGTAGTCCCAGGGCCGATACATTGAAAGCCAGTTTTGCGCCCGATTTAACAAATCAAGTGCATAATTACTGACGTGATTACCAGTATCTGAGAATACAAGAGTATCTTTCAACCGATTAATAATAGTGTTGACAGGGTCATTCCAGAGTCCCATTATTTAGCCTTTTTTAAGCGTTCATTTTCTTCCTTGAGCGCTGCAATTTCAGCTTCATAGCCGTCTTTCATAGTGCTCATTTTTTCAGCTATTACATAAGCTTCCGGGTGTTCATTTTTGTTGAACTCTTCAGAACTCCAAATTGAGCTTTCGCCCTTCTTTGATTCAGCAGTCAGAAACTTCAATAGATCATCGAAGTAAACATTTTCCTTACTGAGAGCGAAAACACATTTGTATTCGACAGTCTTACCATGTTCTGTTTGCTTCGTGATATTTGGCATCAAAGAAAACTCAAATGTCTTTCGAACTCTTCTCTTAATACCTTTGTCAGGATCTGTAATTTCATATTGAGGGACTCTTTCTCCCTTTTCGGTCAGTTTAAACTTTCCGCTGTCATCAAGTTCATATGCCGGAAGTGAAAAAGTAAAACTCTTCTTGTAACAGTAAAATGCAACAACAGAAAGACTTTCTTTCGCAACTCCAACTGCAGACAAATCAATTTTCTTCGGTGCCATAGTAATTTTTTCCTTTTAAAGGTTTTTTATTTGTTTAAGCTAACGTATCGAGCGCGATCTATTGACAGATTGTTTAAAATAACATGCCCGCCGTTACCGGTATCCGCAACAGCATTTATCGTGTAATACGCTCCAATAGCTTTTCTTCCAATTGGTAATTCGATAGTGCTTCCTGTAGCGACCAAAACCGTATCAGAAGAATAATACCTACCAATATGCGTTTTAGCGGAATTGTAAACGTCAACTCGATAAATAAACTTTACACTGTCTGAACCATCTCCGGTGATTATACCGTTTTTTACAAGGTAAATCCAACCAGGCTCAAAGGTCTGTAATGACCACAACGCAACCGAATCACTTACAGCTCCGAGAGTATCAACCATCCCGCTTTTTGCCGCAATTTTAGCATACGACTGCATCTCGATATTTTCCCCGGCTGCTGCTTCGAACTGCGTTCCCGCAAACGATAAGCATACAAGAGCAAGTATTGCCAAAATTAACATCTGTACTGTTTTCACAATTTTTCCTTTCAAAAAGATAAAGGGGAGCGCATTGCTCCCCGCCAATTATTCAGTTACCCAGTTTTCCAGAGTCACGACATTCGCACCGCCAGACCAGCACTGTAAACCGACAGTACCACGGATTTCATCTGCCTTCGACATTGCAGAATTGCCCTGAATGTTTTCCTTAATTTGAAGATCAACGCCCTTTTTAAACCTGAGTTTGAAGTCCCCAGTATTAAAGAGCAGTGCACGGTTCTGCATGGCGCCCTGGTTGAACAGGTCGTGTAAAACCGGTTTGACGTTGTAAGCGCCCATCATGAAACGCTTAATGCGCACTCCGTAAGTGTCCTTCTCTCCAGAATCCTGCCACTGGAAATTCTTTGAAGCCTGAGCCTGGAGCCAGTTGTACTTTTTCTTACCGCAAAGCATGACAATCTCTTCATCCGGGTGCATTGTTTCAGGAACGATGTTTGCCACTTCAGTCTGCAAGCGATACCAGTCAACAGCACCGGAAAGATCGTGCTCAACTGCGGAATAATTCAGCATTCCACGAGTCGTATACATCGGAAGAGCTACGCCTCCAATAGTAACAGAGGTTGTCTCTGAAACAGCTCTCTGACCAAGAAGCAGAAGGTTGTCGAGGTTGCGCATTGCAAAATACAAACGGTCTTTTTTGTATCGTGCCCAGAGATCTTCCCCGTAATGAGGAGAACCGGCCGCAGTATCTGCAAGCTCAACAGCAAAACGATAAATTGAATTGAAGTTGTAGTTGTTTGTTGGTTCTTCGGTGCGGGAAACGTATGTTGCGCTTCCCTCTTCCTGGGTGTTACAAGCCATTGCAATCGTATCACCTTTAGCACATGTCCAAGTTCCACCAACGGCGGTAATAGTAAGAACAGTTGTACTGGTTAGGGCGTTTACAATGCCAACTTCAAGCGTGCGAAGATTCACAACGATATCTCTTACAACAAAGTTCCCAGTTGCGGCAATAACTGCGGTTCCGGTCTCCGCTCCAGCCGCACAGCCTGTACCAGCAGCAGTTGCGGGAAAGTACATGGTCGTTGGTACACTGGTGAACCATTCGAACTTCATCTGGTCAGAAGACTGCTTTTCAATAAGGCCTTTTCCGTAAGATGGATCTCCAGTCTTCTTGCTGATATCTGAACTCTTAATCATTGCACAGATTGGAGCTGCCGCATTGTTAAGCCGTCTAATCCAATCGCCCACGTCACGTTTTGGGGTTCCGTTCGCAGTGGTTGCCGATGTTACTACAGTACTTTTATTAACAGCCATATCTCAAATCCTTAATTTAAACTGTTGACATTCCGAGCCAACCAGCGAGTTCTTTCGGCATACCATTGCCGCCTTGCTGACTTGGCGTTACACTTTGCGGGGTTTTGCCCCTCATTGTCTGGCGTGTTCTTTCTTCTGCAATGGTCGATTTTCGAACCGCTGCATTATTTCTCGCAAGATTCTTGGCAACGTGAAAACCAGATACGTACTTTGCAATTGTGGAAAGAATTTCTTGGTTTTTAGCAATCTTATTCCAGCTATCGGTAACAGCTTTAGAAGCATCTGTTACCTGACTTCCCTCACTTAATAAATCGACAATCGCCAAAACCAAATCACGACCGGGACCGGGAACAAATTGACCTTTTGCATCATTACTGCCAATCATCAGTTTTTGAAACTGTTCTTTACCGTTATAATTTTTGCTTACGGTAAAAACCGATTTATTGACAGCTTCTTGCAGGTCTGCTGAGGCTTTTTTCTCTGCATCGTCTTTTCCCTTTGATGCAAAACTATCTTCCCATAGTTTAAGCTGCTTCTCTTTAACGAGGCCATCGATTGAACCACTACGCTCTCTTATCAGCTTATCAAGATTCACTGCCCTTGGATTTTCATTGTTCCACCGTCCAGCCTCAATCATATCTTCCCTTGCCTCAATGAGAGGATCGAGAAGATTTGAGCGCAAAACAGTTTCATACTCAAGCACCTGTTCAGAAAGCGATCTTGTTTGTTCTACTTTCTGCTGTTGTGCTCCTGGAGGGAGTTGATCTTGTGCTGGCTTGGGTTGTGCCTGCATAACTGACGAAACGTAAGGCTTATCAATTTCTTTTAGAAAAGCACTGCTTTTTAACGGGTCGTAATTTCCATTCGTATCAAAGACTGTATCTGCACTTTGCTTTGAACCTTGCGATGTCTGCTTTGGCTGTTCTGGTGTTTTCGCGGTTTGCGTTTGGTTGCCAAGTATTGCATCGAGTTCGCCCTGTGTTTTGACATAAGATCCATCTGCTTTTAAAACCGGCTGTCCGTCTGGTCCGTAAAAACCATCAATACCATCTGAATACCAATATTCCTCGGCTCCCGCCATTCGGTCTTGCAGATTAACATCTGAAGACTGGGAGGAAGAACCACTATCAACGGATTGACTTGACGAATCGCCAGAATCACCACTAGATCCTGTATCAATAATTTCTTCTGACATTTTTTTCTCCTTGGAGTTGTATTTAAAGGCATAAAAAAAAGGGCGTTACAACTTTACAGCGCTGTAACACCCTTTAATTCTTGATCTTTGTACTTGTCTGGCCGGACGCATACAAAGACTGCCAAAATTTTTGATTAAATTATATCCTTCCTGCCATTCTCTTAACGATCTCCGGCATCCCTTCCTCTTCATCCTCTGGAAGTTGAGGTTTCCCCATAGGCTTTACAGGAAGTTCTGCAGGCATCTCTTCCGCACCTGGTTCAGTCATTTCCCCTTCTGGCATTTCGGGTGCCATCTCACCTTCACCACCTCCAGAAATGGCAGCTTCGACCTGAGCAGTCAATTCTTTTAACTGACTAAGTATTTGAGACAGAGGTTCTTGATCGATCATTCTGAGGTTTCCTTTTTTCGATGTTTATAAATTTGTTTTTGTAAGAATTCGTTACTTCTGAGATTATTCCATCTCTTTTAAGGCCGGTAACGATATCCCAATTGATAATCATTCCACATTGGAACTTAAATACGTAAATGATATTAGGTTTATTATCGCTAACCACTTTGTACTGTCCGAAACTACCGTATTTCTGAATGTTCAAAATATCTGGTATCGCACTTTCACATTTTACTTTCGTAAGAAGCTCAATGATCGGTGCATTAATATCTTCAGGCAATGGAATGCTTTTTTTCTGAAAATCATTCTTGCATTTATAGAAATCGTACTCATTAATCATTTTTAACACTCCCGCTAAGGGTGTAACTGTTCGATATGTCTGACATCTTCAATGCAAACAATTCAATCATTGCAAGTTGTCCACGGGAGAAATCTGCATTCTCTCCGGTTTTGAACTTTGCAATTACAGCCCGCTCAATATCATTTAGAAACCATTTGAAAAAGCGATTAGTCCAGACCGAATTTATAAATCGAGCATATTGCTCCGCTTCATCTGTTTTTACCGGGGAAAGAAAGGTAATGACTTCACTATTTTTTCTTTGAAGCTCTTCAATGAACTCCATCTGCTTTTGTATCTGTAAAAGATACTTATCTCGTCCAGAGATCCAGTTAAAAAACTTACGAACTAAATTCATTGCGCACCTGCCATTTGTGGTTGTTGAGGTTGCAGCTGTTGTTGCGGTTGCATGCCTGCCGGCCCGATTGGTTGCTGTTGCTGTGGTTGTTCCTGGTAATAATCATCTTCATTGCTGTACCATTTATTCCCGGATTTCAAAACATCTTTTATTAGCCGTGAATAATTGATATTGTTAAATTCTGGCCGTCCAGTTCCAGCCCAATTTAACATTTGAGTCAACCGGTTCGTTTGGTTTGCGAATTGTGTTTGGTCATTGAGAGTTAAAGAAGATTCCACAATACCGTCAAATTCTCCCATGATCCGGTGTTTTTCCATCACCTTGTATTCTTTATTTACTGGAAGAGTAAACTCCTCATCAAGCATTATTTCCAGAATATTCGCCGATACTTCCCCGATATGTAAAAGTCCATACTGAAAATTATTCATCATATCAAACTGAAGAATTTCACCGATAGAAGCCACCATCTGAGCCGCTCCCAAAGTGCTGTTGTTAAGCCCGCCCTCGTTATACTTATTTTGCATATTAACGATAGGGGAACTTTCCTGTGTTGACTGCTTAATCTCTCGAATCATCCAGTCAACATTATTCAGGGAAGTATCTTTTCTTTGAAACTGATACATTGAATCAGAAGGTTTCTGGTTGCCATCGTAAGGAACCAACCCGCCCATTTGGTGCCGATTGTTCCAGTCAGCCAAATCAATAGCTCCACGGGGATACATCGTTACACTATCCATAAGCTTCATAGTGTTTTCAAAGCTGGTATTATAAAGCCAGTTTGAAATATTCTGGTGCGGAATAATATCTTCAACGTCAGAATTTCCCCACCAAACGTTGGGGCGATTAAGAAGCGAAGCGGTTGAAATGGGGCGTTCGTTATCATCAAGACCGGATTCATTTATCTTAATAATTTTATTGTCGATGAACTCAATGCAGTATTCAGTTGAATCGTCTTCATTGCCCTTAAAAGGCAATGTTGTATACATTCTCGAAACATCAACCTTTTCCCTGGAATAATCTTTCAATTCCCCTTCACCGGTGCCGCCGTACCAATGGGCATCAGTTGTACCCTCTTTGCACTTCTCGATTACCTCAAGAACATTTTGACGAATATAATTTTCATCATTCAAAAGAGAATGCAAATAAGAGATCGGCCAACGATCAATAATTCCTTCGTAAGATCCTTTGCAGTAAGGCGTTTTTTCAGGATCACAGAAATAGTTCAGAACATGTACCGGATACGTTCTTGCATTCTGCTTCCTGGCCTGGGTGTATGATCTCTGATACGGGTTCAAAGCTTCAGGGTTATAAATGGTTTTCTTGCCTAATGTTTGCCCTGTCTGTTCTGCATACTGTGTAAAAGTAACATAGCTGCCGTATCTGGCCGCAGAATCAATCATCCACCTGAAGCAATCTCTTCTGAAGTTTGTACTAACGAAATTTCTATTTACAAGCATACTTCTGTTTTTTGCATTATCTTCCGGGGTGCCACCGACAGCAGTGAAGGTAATAAGCGGTTCAGCCTCGAAGTACTTTCTCACAAAAGAATTAATCTCTCTCCACCGCTTCCGAACTATTGGCATTGCGATCTCTGCTATAAATCCGGCATTCTGAGGAAATACCAAATTAATAACATCGTCAATTATTTTTGTCCGATTGCCGAGTGTCTTATGCACCTTTGAATCGAAATACATCTCCTTGCGATCCACACAAAAATTCGTGATCGACTGTTTATATTTCGAATAAAGAAATCTTCCCCGGTCCATTCCTTCAGGTGATTCTATCATGAAACCATCCTTTTGCGTTCTGCCATAATCTTTTCTTGCATCTTGAGAGCCTTTTCACTTGCAAGATCTTTCTTAGATCCGTCATTCCTGCCAAACAACATAGCGGTTGCAACAGTCTGATTTCCGGTAATAGATTCAGCCTTCGCAAGTCTTTCTCTCAAGGCAGAATTTGCTGCTACTTTATTTAAAAAATCTCTGTTAGCACGCATTGAAACTTCGCACCCGGTAGGGTCCAAATCGTGAATGTTGTATAATCCATTTCGCTTTTCCATCATTCAATCTCCATTTCATACAAAGAATCGAGATCATCGTTTTTTATGTGCACCAACCCTTTGCGCAAAATATCTATAAACTTTTCTTTTTCTTCGTCAAGCGTATAAATGTAAATGTACCGCAATTGCTTTAAATCTACATTGCCATATTCAGACACCGAAACAAGGATAGTGTTATGATCGAAAGGAATTTTAGAAATTTGCTTTTGAAATTCCCAACCCGACAGTTTTTTGATGTTCTTTTTTGAATTAATCAATTCATACTCACTGTTTGACGTGTAAAAATACTGTTATTCATAGGCAATGCCGCCATCTGGTAAACTGGTTTCTTTTTAGTCTCACGGTACGGGGTGTAGTGCATAACCGACATCAAGATTCTTAATGCATCCGAAAAGTCCTTATGCTTTTCATCTTCAGTATCTTTTTCAGAACTATCCCGGTGCAGCTTCATCGAAGTAATCAAGTTCTCACAATGCGGAAAAATATAAAGACTGGGTCTGTTTATCGCACTCACTGGAATTTCGTCATTATATTTCATCAACTCATTTACAGTGTTTCTCTGAACGCTTAAAATGTTTCTTTCAGGAAGTGTCCAGATCAAACCGCCGTTCTCCGGTCTTGCCCACTCCTGCACTAACCCCTGAGTATCAGAACTCCAGTCAGAACCGCCCACACCCTTCGCAAAATAAGGATCACACGCTCTGGTGATAACCTTTACGTTTTTATTCTGGTCATGCAAACAAGTGGTTTCCAGAACGTGAAACATCCCGGTTAATTGCTTTTGAGTTAAGGAACACTTTGCCGTTTTTCTGACTTCGTAATAAAGGCGGCTGTGAAGGTCTGCTTTGGTAGGGTATTCGTTGTAAATGAAATAATCAAATTCTGTTTTTGAACTGTTCGTTGGAACTTTGCACCCGAAAAGAGTAGCAGGGTATGCAGTCTTGTGTGGGTCCATCCCGACAAAGAAATTCCCGTTCTCCACCAGAAATTCAAACGGAACAGTTTTAAGATGAACCTTGTCGTTGAAATGCGGGTAAACTCTCAAACCAGTTTTCGAAGGTTCTCCTTCCCAGATATGTTTATATCCTTCAGGATCTCGCAGTTTGCATTGCAAAGCTGCTTTTTTCAATGTCTCGCTAAGCTCTGTGTTTTCCCACCAATACGTTTTAACCACTTTCGCATCAGGGGGAGGATTCGTGATAAAATATTCGTAGATAAAAGCATCTTCATCGGTAGTGTTAAATGAAAACCAGATTTCAGAACCTTCTTTGCGAATTGTAGGATATAAGTCATCAAACGACTTCGCAGAGAGATTTTCAGCTTCCTCTACCCAGCAAATATCAATATTTTCTTTCGACTTGATATCAAGATTTGCATCCCTGAGACCATCAAAAATTATCTTGGATCCCGTTTTTTTATTCTGGATTTTATTATTCGTGATATCAAATTCATCTGTCACGCCCAAAGCATCAATCCGGTCCACTAAAAGCTGATAAACCGAATCAAGAATACTCTTCTGAATTTCACGACAGCAGAGCACTCTAATTTTTTTCGACATACACAAGGCGATCAAGGCGATAGAAAACGTCCAGCTTTTATATCCACCTCGACCACCATACGCAACCTTGTACCGCCACGGCTCATTCACCAGAAACAAAAGTTTGTCGAAAATTTTAAATTTCACTGCTGCCATAAAAGTTATTTCCTGATTTTTTCTACAAACCAAACGATTAGCGTAGTTCCAAAAAACAAAACCCACAAACCCCAAAAAACAAATTCAGCGGCTTGAGCGATTTTATAAACCAAACTTTTCTTAGTTTGAATAACCACCGTATCAACTCTTTTTTCTACTTCCCCAGCCAAATACACCGTATCGTGTACTAGAATCGTATCAAATATCGCTTTAAGCTTCCACCGTTGCCCTACAATCGAGGATAACGTGTCTAGTGGTAACTTTGGTAGGGTAGAGGCTTCAACGGGCTTAAATGGCATTCCTAACTCGAATATGGGTCTTTCGGTATTTTCTACCTCTTTCACCTCTTCAACTTCTCTTGTTTCGTTCAAAAGTAGAATCCCAGCACTCTTTGGAGAGCAATTGCAGATGTAAAGGGTTATTAGAAGGTTCAGAATGAGGGATATGAGGACGCGACCACGGTGTAACATCCCTACTTCGTTTCGGGGGGTGCCGGGGGTGGGGGTGCCCGCCTGAATCGTTTGCTGCATCACATTTCCTCCGGATTGCTCTCGAACATTGCCAGCAACAAACCAACAACAACCAAGCAACAGAGTTTAAATTTGCTGAATATTTTGATCATTTTATTTTCCTACGGATTCTCAATCCGTTGAACTGATTTATAACTCTTTGATTTTAAAATACTTACACTTTCTTATCGCTTAAACGTATACATTTAGCGTATACAATCACTGCTTTTTACTCGTGTCCATTGAAATAATTGTAATCTCTCTAGTTAATGATTCATCACCTGAAGTAACGTCGAGCTTCTCTCCGTAGATCCTTGGGAGCAGCTTTATACAGTCCCATTCAATAATCCGACACTTCTCCTTAGCGATTTGGGCTATTGCGTTTGCTATTTTGGGGTTCCTTCCCATGCGCTTCTGTGCATCTTCGAGGATCTCTACACGTTCCGACAGCTTATTTTCGACATATTTGGATCGCGCTAGCATATAACGAGATGTTTTTTCAGGAGCGCTTCTCACAGCCTGATAGAAAGCATAGGGACTGACATCATGCCTATCCAGAACCTTTTTGAGACTGTCTGAAGATGCGGCCAGGTGATCACAGATCAGTTGAAAAGTTTCATCCGAGATGAGAGGTTTTTTATTTGTTGCCATGATAAAAGTGTCTCGAAATTGAAGTGTAATTGTTAGACAGTTATGTCTAGGAATGTAATAACAACGAGACAGTTTTGCAATGATTATTTGCAACTATGCAATTATTTGTTGCAATTATGCGAGTGAGTAATAGAAGTAGTATTGAGGAGTTATAACACGACTGTGTAATTAATATACAGTTAGTTTATTAATTAATTAATTAATACAATACACTCTATCTTAGTATTAAACTAAGAATATATAGATTATATATATTATATGCAATTTCCCTCTATGTAAACAGTATTTATTTAATCACTGGCACTATAATTGTAAGAGAAATAAATAATAAGAAAACATTTTAAATTATTTTCTTGCAATTGATTACACAATCAAGTATTATATAGGGGTGGTCAGGGTGATCACAGCGAAACAATCAACAAGGGGTTTGAAAATGACAGTAACAAAAAAATTTGCAGTTATTCAACGTGGTACAGTAATGTTTGGTATTGGAGATAGTAGAGAGGCTGCTATCAATGATTCAATCTCAAATCTGGAGTTTGAGGAGGAGGACGGTTTTAAACGCCCATGTAGAACAGCTGGAGACGTTGAATCGATGTTATCAACAGACCGAGTCGACGGAGCACTGGCAATAATCGATTCAAATGATGAGGAATGGTCTGACTACGTAACTGAATAAAACAAAACCCCCACAGCCCCACGGGGGTAAGGAGTGATTTAAAATGAGTGGATTTTTAATATCAGGCATACCACACAAATCAGAAGATTTAAAAAAATATCGATTTGAACACGAAACAAAAACTTATAATATTTCCCCAACAGATAAAAGCACCATTTTTAAAAGGGTGTTTGAAATTGGAAAATACGAAGGATGTACTATTATTGAGGATAAAAGCACCGATGCAATGGTTAATATAACCATTGAAAACGGCTTGGGTCATTGGTCTCAGTACATACGCATCGGTAATAAAGGCCATTGGTTTTCACCTACTTATGAGCGCATGTCTGCTAGCGAAGGGCACTTTAAAAACGATGGTGAGTTTACAGCATATCTAAATGAAGTTGAGGGGCAAATAGTCGAACATAATAATTTTGGACCGTACAAAATCATCGATTACGGAGATTTTAACAAAAACTAATCAAAAACACCCCTCTCCGGAGGGGAAGGGGGATTTCTTATGGATGATGATAATGAAAATTATACAATCTTTGAGTTTTGGGACACAAAAAAAATAAATATCGGCATGACATCTGGTAAAGACATGTTGGATGCAGTTTGTCGAATGTCAAAAATGTACCCATCAGTTGAATTCGGCAAAGTTGAAATTGCAAATTAAAATCAGATGTTACCGAAACCAACGGTAACATGACAACTAATAATGGCTAGTGGGTAAATTTAACAAATTCGGAAATTCCGAATTACTGTATCAACGTAACATGACAGGAGATAGAAATGGAAAAAGTACTAAGCACAAGAGTTGAAGAAACGGTCATCGACGAACTGGAAGCAGAAAGTAAAATTTCTGGCAAGAAAAAAGGGCGCATTATCGAAGATGCGATACGTTCTGAACTCAAAAAAATGCGATCCGAACGGCTGAAAAAATAACGGGGGAGAACTATGAAAACAGAATCAGCAATGGCAGCAAAAGCCATAAAATCTGAACTGAAAACAGCTTTTCCAGACATTCGTTTTTCTGTGACCTCTCAAATTTATTCCGGAGGCGATAGTGTTAATATTGCTTGGAACGATGGACCCGAACGAGAAGCTGTGAGAAAGATATCAAATAAATATCAAATGGGAGAATTTAACGGTATGACTGACAGTTACGAGTTCTCAAACAGAAACAAAGAAATACCACAAGTGAAATTTGTTTTTGTTACCAGACACAAGTGAAAGGGGAAACCCCTTTTTTATCCACCATGCTTTATTTTTAAATCATTTTAATGGGGGAACTATGCTAGTTTATCTTAATCAGCTTGTCGATATTGCTCATCAAATCCACTGTGTATATTCTCACAGTGACAACATCGTTCTTTGTGGTTTTTAAGGGGGTTTTATGCTTTTGTGGATATCGAGTATACATTACGATGATGTAACCGGATACGAAAAAGCTTTGCTTTGCCCATCGACACAACACGCGGAAAATTGGGCAAGCATCGAAGAGTATGGCGAAAAAAGATATTTAATTTCAGGCTACTTTTACGTAGGTTTCTAGGGGGTTTTATGAGTGCATGCGAAAAATGTTGGGAGGATGCGTTTCTCGAATCGTACGGTTCAGGACAAAGTCAAAGTCAAGCTTATCACAAGTTGCTTGAAGAGCGAAAAGATAATCCTTGCTCACCAAAAGAACAGGCTGGTCAATGGTGGGACGAAGAAAATCAATGCGATAGTAGAACGCTAGACCAAAGACAAAAACAGTCTAAATAAAAAACGCCCCATGCGGAACAGGCATGGAGCGCTAAACGGAGCATAGAACTAACGAAAGGAATATAATGCATACACAGGGACCTTGGACAGCTTTTTCTAGCACTTCGGGTGTTTATTACGTAGGCCCGAAAGCCGAAAGCGGGGAAAACTTTGTATCTCCGGTTGTTGCAATCACCAAAATTAATGCAGCGGTAACGGATGCGCAGCACAGGGGAAACGCTGATTTGATAGCAGCTGCACCGGACATGTTGTTTGAGCTTAAAGTAATTCTCAAGCGGTTTGAGATTGAACTTGAAGAAAGCCCGAAGTCATTTTTCCCTGGCCGCGCTCACACAAATGACATTCGCAGAGTAATCGCAAAAGCGGAGGGGTTTAATGGCTAAGCGTAAAAAATTCAGAGTTGTAAAAGGTGATGCATTAACACCCGCCTCATTTTGGGAACGAGCGTTAATAGACCCCCAAGATCTTTATAAGTATAAAAAAGATGGGTACGTATTAAGCGACTCACCGATGTTTGATTACATGTTTGGTAACATGTTAAATGTTGAAATTATAAATTAAACCTGACCCCGGAGCAGAAATGTTTCGGGGTTTTTTCATTTTTACAATTTTTATGTTGCATATCTTTTTTCCGTTAATCATTTTCTAAAAGTCACCTTGAATAAGTGACCGCATAGACATGGGGAGAAAAATGCTTTAGGCTGCTATTAAGATCTCCCCAGATCATTCTTAATAGTGGCCTTTTTTATTTATTCTTTTAAATCAGCGTGGCGAAAGTTGGTGATACGCATTTAATTGTAACTGTAGTCAGTTACAGTGTGGGTTCGAAGCCCACCGCTGATTTTTATTTGTTCTTTAAATCGTTTGCCAGAATCTTAATTGCACCGGACAGGGGTTAACTGTTGTTCTGGCAGACATTCTTTTGATTTTTCGGTTCGATCTCGATAGAGTGACAGCCTTTAAATAATAGCCTTGGGCGAGGCTTCTAATATCGCGTGAGTTATACGTACTGCTTCATTGGGTTGCTTGTGCGTATAAACAATTCGGATTTTTTTAGCAGTAAATGGCCATCCCTGAACAAACTTAAAAGGAAACTAAGAAATGGTTTCCGTTAAAAACCTATTGTATTAATCTGTTTTTTAGTGTTTTGTTCTGATCTTTTGTATTTGGGTTCTCTTTTTTTCGGCTTCGGTTTTATTCATTCTTCATAAAACATTGTATGTATTTCTTTAAAGCATTGAATTACCTTAGATGAAATGAAGATTAGTAATTAAAACAAACTTCTTAGTTTTAATTAATAAATAAACAGTATCTTAATATAAACAGATACATAAACTCTCGACCGGAAGGACTCTAACCCGCCTACCGGGGTGACCTACAAAGACCGAGATATTCTAGTCAGAGTCAAAGCCCTTCAGCCTAAAAACTGAGGGGCTTTTTCATTTTAACGACTTCCCAAAATCCCTACCAGACTACTTTTTCGATCCCGTTCATTATCTGAGTTAATCGTGTATGAATTGTTTCCTGTTGCCCTTGCCTCAGTATTTTTCCGAGTCCCGTAATCATACGTGCTATAACCGTCAGGCTTCTTTGTAGTAGTCGAGTATGACTTAGTACCATAGTCATACGTACTCGTGATACCAGAGGCGCTCCGAATGCTCGTAGAATAGGATTTTGTTTTGTAGTCGTAGGTAGATGTTACATTACCTGACTTTGTTGAACTCAGATACGATTTATTTTGATAATCATAAACCGTGGATCCGCCAGGGGTTTTGTTAACTGAATATTGAGCCGAAACCAAAACAGAAAAAGCTAGAACTGTCAGAACTGATTTAAACATAGGTTACTCCCCGTTAAAAAGTTTAGATTTAAGAGCTTCACGAAGAAAAATAACTTCCTCTCGCTCTCGTTCATACTTTTCTTTCCACGTTTTTTCTTCCTCAGTTACATTATCAAATTTTGTGCCGGTTAATATCCAGAAAACTTTATCAGGACTCAAATTTATTTTCACAATCGTTTTTTCTAGTGTTTCAGCTGCGATTCCTTTAATAGACCCGTTTCTAAGTTTTGACAGTTGCGTACTAGGTATTCCCGTAAGTTGTGAGAAATCAATGTCCCTTCTCTGGTTTGATAAATTCCATTCATCGACAATACTTAAAAAGCGATCTGTTATTGAGAATAGATTTTGTACAGGTGGATCTATCACAGATCGTTTTGAGCACATTAAAAAATCCCAAAATGACAAAAAAATATGCATAAATGACAAAATAGCTTGTTATGTTTATCACAACGTGTTATATTCTTAGTGCAATGTAAGTGATGTAACCGAGGGATTGCCGTCCCTCAGTTACTTAAAGCAAAAGAAGGACCGGTTTGCCACAACCACAATAAGCGTTCAGCAGAATGCCGAGCCATTATTGTATCCTCACTTTTCTGTTTTTAAATATAAGTCACTTGCGTTGAACAGTCAAATTGTTTTTGTACTTTTTTACGGAAGGACTTGTATGACAAAGAGTTATGAAAAGCGAAAAGGGGTTATCGAATCACTCGATAAGCCTATTTTTTCGAAAGAAAAATGGATTAAACTCCAAGCCGTTCTAGGCGTTTCCAATGCTGCTATTGCCCGTTTTCTTGGTGTTGCACCTAACACTATTCTTAACTGGCGCAAAACCGGACCACGATTAACACCTGTTCACCGATCCCGATTCATCAATTTAGGACTCAATCCCGGATATCTAGACGGTGTGGGCGAAATGCTGCTTCCAAAGTGCAAGCTTGAGGATGTTATCTTAGCTTTGAGGGGGAAGAAATGAGCCAATTGTTGAGACCGCTTGAACACGGAGAGAAGCTTAAAAAAGATGACATTTATTATTCACAGTACGGTTGCAATCAGTACTTGATAATCAATGACGAAAGAGTTTTTGACGAAACATTTTCAAAGCAGATTTTTCGCCCTGTAACAATCCCGCCCTACGAGGAAATTATAAAGAGTCATAGCAAACATTGTCAAAACCCCAGCACTAAATGCCCAACGTCAGATATGGCTTGTCGTGAATGTCTGTACAATTTTATTGTTGAGAAAGTTGAATTAACCAAAGCTAAACCGACTCCACCGAAAAAAGACAACAGTCTCAAAACAAAGTCAGCAACAGCGGTTTATTTCGCTCTGGTATGTTTTGTAATAGTCGGATACTTTTTCTTTATCACTTGTGTAAAGTAGAGGTGAAGCATGGGATTCACAAAACTTGATAGTGGAATTATACACAGCTCAATATGGTCTGAAGAATTATCTGTTAGGGTAGTTTGGATAACTATGCTTGCACTTAAAGATGAGAGCGGGTTTGTTGGTGCATCTGTATCAGGAATCCAAAGAGCTGCTAATGTTAGTATGGAAGAATGCTTGAGCGCATTAGAAAAATTACTATCACCGGATACTGATAGCAGAACAAGTGATTTTGAAGGCAGGAGGATTGAAAAAATAGATGGTGGTTTTATTGTTCTTAACAATGATAAGTATCGCATGCATTCTGATACTGTTAAAGAACAGACTAGATCTAGAGTTAGAAAGTTTAGAGAAAAAAATCAAAACAGTAATGATGTAACGCAGTGTAACGTTACAGGTGCGTTACACTCTGTATCTGTATCTGTATCTGAATCTGTATCTGAAGAGAAGATTAGAAACCAGATACCACCATCGATTGAATCTATCGTTGAGTATTGCAATCAGAGGCAAAACAACATTGTTCCTCAAAAGTTTTTCGACCATTATCAGTCAAAAGGTTGGATGGTTGGAAGAACTAAAATGAAGGACTGGCAAGCAGCTGTAAGAACCTGGGAATCATCTGGATTCAACGATAAAGGATCAACTAAAACAGGTCCTAAAAATTGTATTCCTTTACCGGATCAGCGATAATGACAACACTCAATATTGATCACTTGCTTTGTTCGGCAGATTCAGACATCGAGAGCGCGGTTTTATCTAAGATTTTAACCGCTAAAAAGATGCCGCCGGATCTACCGCACGATTTTTTCACAGGAGGAGAACATCTTTTATTTGTTGATGCACTCGACCAGTGGAACAAACACGGAGTAATTGATTCTATTGTGCTCAAATCAAAGCATCCTGAAGTAGTTCAAAGCGTTCTTTCGCATCAAGGAACATATAGCAAACAAGCCTTGAAAATCTTAGAGTCACACAGAATGAGACGGCAAATAGGGGAAATGCTTCTCACTGTCAAAGCCGCTGAAGATCCAGAGCGTACCATTTCTGACATACAGGCCCAAATAGCCCGTATAAGCTTCAAGGATGGTGAAGAGGGTGCTTACGATCAGGTGAAGCAGACATCTGAGCTTCTTGAGGTAGTAGAGAAGGGATACAAGGGACAATCCGATGTTCTTGGGTACTCTACTGGACTTACTGAACTTGATAGGGTTACAGGTGGAATTCAGCCTGGTAATTTTTATGTAGTTGGAGCACTGAAGAAAACAGGGAAATCAAGGTTTGCGGTTTATCTATCAATGCAGCTTATCAAACAAGGCGCAGGAGTAATGTGGGAATCCTTAGAAATGAGTCCTTTCGAATTGAACCGATGTGCTCTTGCTTATTCTGTGCGAATCAATGCTGCTTCAATCGGCAAGAAGATATCTGATGAAGATTACAAAAAGATCATGGAAAAATCTAGTAAAATGGCTGAGTTGCCCTGGCTCATTTACCGGGATAAAACAGTCGAAAAAATCAGGACTAGAATTTTGTATGAGCGATCCAGAAAGAAAAAAATCGATGTGGTTTTCATCGACTACCTTCAGATCATGCAATCTTCAATTAGGGGTGACAAGCGTTCGGATCAGATATCAGAAATTTGCTACGGTCTTGCAAATATGGGTAAAGAAATTAATGTTGCAATTTGGCTTTACAGCCAATTTTCTGGTGAAGCTGAAAAGCTTGAAAAAGATGTGATTCCGAATATGAAGTACTTGAAAGAATCACAAGCCCCTGCTGAAGCTGCTGATGTAATTATTACGATGCATAACTTTGACAGGGAGTCCAACCCGTACACTTCAGACGGAGCATATAAAAGGCAAAATTTATGGTTTTTGACAGTTCAACGGTATGATGTTTCGGGTGTTTCTTTCAGAGTATCAGGAGACTTGAGGTATTGTCATTTCTTTAATCACAGCGATCCTTACGGGAAAAATTAAATGAATGATAATCAACACGAATTATGTAAAGCGATCGTATCTGAATTGATCGATGTATCAAAAGATGAAAGTTACCCTGTTGAGTTCCGTGAAGATATCAGGTATGAATTGAATGAGTTGAAAGATGACGTTGAAAGAACTATAGCTTTATATGAATAAAAACAAAAATGGAGGGTATGTGAACATAACAGTTGAGAAGTTGAAAGAGTTTAATGTGTGTAGTAGCGAAATCGATTTTTTCGTATCGATAAACGAAAGTGATTTAAAAACAGCAATCGAAAAGGCGTTTAAATCTGATTGTAATCAGAAATATCAATATTGCAACTGGATCGTGTCGAGATTATTGGATCGAGATAATAAAACCAGATATGCTATTTTTTCAGCATTGCAAGTAATCGATATTTTTGAAAAAAAACACCCAGATGATATACGGCCGAGGAAAGCAATTGAAGCAGCTGAGAATTATCTAAAATTGAAAACAAATGATGCGGCTTATGCGGCGGCTTATGCGGCTTATGCGGCTTATGCGGCTTATGCGGCTTATGCGGCTTCTGCGGCTTCTGCGGCTTCTGCGGCTGCTGCGGCTTCTGCGGCTGCTGCGGCTGCGGCTGATGCGGCTTATGCGGCTTATGCGGCGGCTTCTGCGGCTTCTGCGGCTGCTGATGCTGCGGCTTATGCGGCTTATGCGGCTTATGCGGCTAAATCTCAAATATTCGAAACGATAATAAATTACGGAGTAGAATTGTTGTTAGCACAAGGAGAAATATGACAGGAGAAAAATACATCGACAATCCCCCTGAATGCACTTGCCACCAAATCGAGACAGGCAGGAATTCTGGAGGGTTTGTTGGGTCGGGTAGTTGTCAGGCTTGTTGGGCTAAGAAACGGGAAGCCCGAGACAAACAGATTTTGAGGAGTTTAGGATTGACACGGCAGGAAGTTATCAACATAAGAAACGAAAAGGGGTTATGATGAACGAGTTACAAACAGTAGAAAAAAACAGTGTTCAGGCAATGGTTGATCCGCGTATGATGACAGACCGAATCAATAAGATTCATGAGCTTGCAAAATCAGTAATGAGAAACGGCATTCATTTTGGAACAATCCCAGGATGCGGAGACCGAAAATCATTACTGCTTCCGGGTGCCCAGGTTCTTAAGGCTTCTTTTAAGATTGCATCCAGATACATAATTGAAGATTTGAGCACACCAGGAGAAAAGACTTTTCGAGTATCTGCCGAGATTTTTGACCAAGGCAACGGATCTGTTCTTGGTTATGGTGTAGGTGAATGCTCATCAAATGAAGAAAAATTTGCATGGCGCAAGGCTGCTTGTGAAGAAGAATTTGCAGCAACTCCAGAGAATTTAAAAAGAATAAAGTTCACTCAGTGGAATGGTAAGGTTACACAGACAAAGCAGATAAGAACCAATCCTGCTGATGTAGCTAACACCGTTTTGAAAATGGCTACAAAGAGAGCTGATGTTCACGGAACTATCAATGTAACATCTGCGAGCGAAGTGTTTACTCAGGATTTGGAAGATTTGCCCGAAGGAATGGATCTTGGAGACAATCCAAAGAGCACGAAGCCTGCAGTTTCACCTGCTGATATTTCCGCAGGAGCTGCACCAGTAAAACCTAAAGAGGAAGGGATGCCCACAGAAGCGGAACGTTCTTCTTTAAAGCTTATCTCTGAAGCTCAGGGTAAAAGATTTTTCATATTGTGCCGCGAGGCTAAAGTAAGGCCTGAAGATGTTTGCGCTTTTTGCGAAATACAGAACATTTTCTGGATGTCATGGGATTCTAAAAACCCGAAGAACTCCAAAAAGATCGAACTGGCATTACAGAAACAACCGGAGATTTTTGCACAGAAAGAAGTCAAGCAGCCCGCACCCGCAAAAGTACCGGAAGCCCCGGCAGTAATGGGGCAAGAAGATTTCGAGAAAGAGGTATTCGGCCTTCTCTTAGGTGCTCAAATGAGTGATGCAGAACTTGACTCGATGCTCGATGTCGAACACGATATCAAAGGCGGCATTAAGAATGTTCCAGCAAACAGGCAAGCAGAGATTTTAAACGCCTTGCTCGATAAAGCTGAAGCAATGGATCAAGCCGGAGCATAATTCCAGTCTGGGTTTTAAGCAGTCTTTTTACGGACGCAAATGTAAAAAGTGGCACCACTTTAAAACGGAGAAAGGTTATCATGGAACAGTTAATAGAAAAATTCGTAAATGATTTAAGGGCGGTAGCTGGTAGCACTGTTACCTCAATCCAAATTTTTGTTGGCAGCTCAAATTCTGAGATTGTAATCAATAAAAGAACTCCTGAAGAATTGAAAATAGCAGGTGTTTCGATGAGAAATATTTCAGGGGAATGGATTAAGTAAGTGGGATACTGGATTCAACCCGACCTAACCTTCAACGAGGAACACCACAAATACTTCTGGAGAGGGGTAGTGTGTCAAGGTGTTACCTCTGTCATGGATCGGGTTGGGGTCCGGGAGAACGATCAAAAACCGTTCATCCCGGTTGGTTGTCCAGATTTTGCGAAGACTGAAGATTCAAGAAAATGGGGTTCAGCTTTTCACTGGATAGCTGAAATTGTTCTTAGGGGTGGAAATCCAGTGTTCAAGGACGAACAGAAGCAAATTGATTCAATACCATGGATTAACACTTTTAGAAGGTTTCTTGAAGAAAATAAGTTCAAACCCTTGTACGACCAGAACGGGCACCCACTCATTGAGTACCCGATGTATAGCGTGAAATACCGCTATGCAGGGACTCCTGACTTAGTAGCGATCAATGATAAAGACGAGATAATTTTATTCGACTGGAAGACAGCCCAAAGCTATCAAAAGTCTTACAGCTATCAAACGGCAGCATATGAACAACTGGTGAAAGAAGTTTTTGGAGGAAAACTTTTCCCGATCAACAAAAAGATTATCAGAAGAACAATGCTATTCACAGCAAACGGATACTTGCCACCATTCGAGCGAAAGAACGAGTCGAGGGACTGGACAAAGTTTCTATCAATGCTAAACATTTTACGAGATTAAACGGAGCGAACATGAAAGTAACAAAGTTTTTTTACGTGTTGAAGAATAAGAAGGGAAAGTATTTAACCCCTAATTATATGCGTACTTCCAACATATCGAAAGCAAGACAGTTTAAGCAGTATGAAGCTTTGTTGTATAAGGCTAATTTCGATCAAATTGGCAACGAAGATAAAGTTGTCAAAGCACAAACAACAGTAACAACCAAAGAAGTAAAATAATTAACCGCCCTTGCCGGGGCAGAACTAGAAAGGTTTGCCATGAACGAATCACAAGTAAAAGAAGAAACGGTAGTAATACCGGAAGAGCACCTGAAGGTCATCAACGATACCGACATTGTTCTTCAGCAGTTTTCCGAGTTTATGGACGGAGAGAAACCAGAAATATTAATCACTACAGAAGCACAGTATGCAGGTGCAATGTCTGTTGTGATCGTTGCAAAAGAGCATGAAAAGAAATTGCTCGAATCAAAAGAAATTGTTGTTGGACCTGCTTATAAATCCTACAAAGCGAAGCTTGCTTTTTTCACTCCAAAAATGGAATCGATCAAAGAAAAGATTGAAGCTCTGGAAAAAGGCGGCCGTACATTCCGCAAAAAAGTTACTGATGAAGCCGCTGAAAAGCAGAGACTCGAAGACCTTGCCACAGCTGAAAAGAAAAAAAAACTGGATGATCAAGCCGCCGATGCATTAAAAAAAGCTGATGACTACCGAGATATTGGCCGTGAAGATCTAGCTAATAAGTGGGATTCTAAAGCCCAAAAGCTTGAAGACACTTCGTCTTCGACAGTCGCTCAAATCGTAACTCCGAATATCCCTAAAAATGTGGTTGGTGGATTCAATACTCAACCAAAGTACGCTGCTAGAATATTGCGTGTAGCAGACCTCTTTGAGCACTTCAAAGCAAGTTGTCCTCCTGATGTGCAGAAAGCCGCTCAGAAGTGGGCTAATGCTCAAGCACGTGCAGCAAAGGGAACAAAAAGCCTTATACCTGGCGTTGAGTTCATAACGGAATAAACTAACTTTCACTTTACACTTTCACGCCTCAAACTTTTGGGGCGTACAAGGGATACCTCATGCAAAAACAAGAAAAAATATTGTGGTTCGACAGCGAAACGGGCGGAGTAGAATCAAAGACCGATGCACTGATTCAGCTTTCTGCTATCATCGAAATCAACGGGAAGATCGTTGATGAAATAGATCTCAAGATGAAACCGCTTCCAAAGAAGCTTATTCATCCCAAGGCAATAGCAACTCACGGAATGACTTTGCAGGACATCGCAGGGTTTGAAGATCCTTACGTTGCATACCGTAAATTCTACGCTTTCCTTGCAGGGCACGGGCCAAAAGCCAAAGAAGACCGCTACATTATGGCGGGTTATAAATCTGAATTCGACTGTAATTTTGTCTATCAGTTTTTTGCAGATATTAACGGAATTACTTCAAGTGAGCGATATAATCCGTATTGGGATTACTGCCAGTTCAAGCCTATTGATTGCTTGTCGTTTGTAGTTGCAATGCACAAAGCAAAATTGTTCGAAGCCGAAAACGATAAACTTGGCACTATCTGCAAAGTGTTCGGTATCGAGATCAAGGCCCATGATGCACTATCCGACATACGAGCGACACGCGAACTGACACATAAAATTCTTGGCCGCTTATTCACTGGTTGGAAAGGCGAAGCATGGGGGCTTTTGGGACCTGTTAACGGAGTGGAGAATTTACTATTATGAGTAAGTTTATTATAGCAATCGACCCCGGATTAGTTGGGGGAATAGTTTTCGGTCACATAGATCGTGTAGGTGTCGCTGTTAATGCACACGCAATGCCTGAAACTGAAACTGATGTTGTTGATCTGTTAAGGTCAAGAATTATTAACGCCAGAAACAATGCTGCTGATATGTCGTTTGAAATTGTTGCGGTCATGGAAAAAGTAGGCGGCTATGTTGGAGGCGCAGGCCAACCAGGAAGCGCAATGTTCTCTTTCGGCAGGGGTGCAGGGATAATTTACGGATGTCTTATGTATGCAAAGGTGCGTATCGAGGAAGTTACACCGCAGAAATGGCAGAAGTTTTTATCACTTGGACACAAGGAGCACGCAAAAGCAACTCCTATGGTTAACCCTGCAATGGCAAAGCTTGAAGCAAAACGGGTTGCCGCATTGAACGCCAAGTATAAAACCGAGTGGAAAAACAAGCTTAAAGCGGAAGCGCAAAGACTGTATCCAGAGATTAAAGTTACTCTGAAGACAGCGGATGCACTTCTCATTTACGAATACGCAAAGCGGTTAAAGGGTTTCTAAACGAGTCAACAGACTCAAACAAATTCACTTTCTGAAAGGACTTATCATGAAGTACAGAGATTCAGTCGGAAACACGTACAAGGTTGACACTATCGGCCTTAACGCAGACGGCCATATGAACTATGGAGTCATTAACGTTGGCCTTGATGATGTAGAGACCAACGTTATGTCAATCGTTCCCTCTTCTAATAAGTACGAAGTAGAAGCCGCTCTAGTTGAGTATGCCAAAGAAAAGGAACTCATGCCGGACCTGATCTATAAGATCAAAGAGGGTGAAAGAGTTATCCAAGGCGAGGGTAAAATGGTAGGTGATTTCATCAAAATCAATGATGAGATCAAGGCCAAGGAGTTTGATAAATACCTTGGTCACTTGTCGAGAATTGCCACTCTGGAAGCATGCTCAAAATCTGAAGTGGAAGCCATCAAAAAATCTTACAAAGACAAGGTTGAAGCCGAGGAAGCGGAATTGGAATCTATTGAAAGTATTGTTCGCACTGGCACAGTGAAAGAAGAATGCCTTGCATCTTGGGAAAGAGATTTGGAAAACGGTATCATGCTACACATTCGGCACGATAATCTGAAGGTGCTTGCATGGCGCACTATGAACGAAACGGAAGCCCAGGTCTGTATGGATGACCAGGAAGCACAAGCTGACAACGAAGATACAAACGAATAACCACCGGGGAGCAATCCCCATCACTTTACTTTTTAGGAGGAATATTTTGAGCGACAAAAAAATCACGCCAGAAATGGTTGGAAACCTTATCACAGCATCACTGATTGAGTCCGTGAAGATGGGTGCTAAAACAACCGTCGTGTCGTGCACCCTACCAAACGGCTTTGTGATCGTTGAATCTTCATCGTGTGTTGATCCTGCAAATTATGAACATAAACTTGGTACAGAAATTTGCCTGAGACGCATCGAAGATAAAATCTGGGCTTTTGAAGGGTATCGATTGCAGTGTGAAATATATTCTGCAAATAACTAACAAACCACTTTCAGGGGGAGCGATCCCCCAAAGGATTTATCATGATAAGAGTACCAATGAATTTTGATGAGCAAGCCCAACAAACAACTGGATATGAAGCAGCGGGAACTGAGCGTCCAAAAGACCGTGTTGAAAAAGTACCAGAACCCACACTTCTCGAAGCAGTGGAAGCAGCAATCAACTATTGTGCAAAAGCGATCAACACTCTCGAAGCAAAAGCGGTAGATGCACGCAATGATATGTGTGATCTGTTGACTCTGAAAGAAGAACTATTGAACGACAAAATTCCACCATCAGCACAAAAGTTCCTTTTTAACCACTTAGAGGACAACCTTTAAAATGTTCCGATGCCCTGAGCAGGATTGCGGCATCACGTTACCGATCGGGGGCAAGTGCCCCTGTTCGTATATCAAGGGTAGAGAAGTCTTACTAGTAGAAATAGAGGAAGAAACTATGGCAAATACGATAAAGTTTGAAGGAAATACAGCGAGGTTTGCAGGCCAGAAGAAAGGTAAGCTTGTACACGTGGATATCATGCCAATCAAGGAGATTTCCACGGAGTTGCTTGAACTGGTAGGGATGGAGAAACCCACTACGAACCGCACAGCTTCAATATGCACGTTCGTAGGTGAGAAGGGTATTCCGTTCACTGAGATCCGCAACTATGGAGCATCGTTAATCACGAAGCTTAAAGCTGAGATCGGGCATGAGTTCATGATTGATTATCCGGCAATAGAGGTAAAAATAGAAAAACTTAACTTTGAAGGTGGCGAAGAATGAGTATTAAAACATGCGAAACTAAGCATCATGACCAGATAGCTTTTGACCCAAGTGATTATGATGAATGCCCTCTTTGCAAGGCGATTTATGAGTTGGATGAAATGACCACTGAGCGAGACAAGTACGAAACTGAAGTTGGGGAACTGGATGCAAAAAATGCCGCTCTTCAAGCTGAAATTGACGATCTTAAAAACGAGATCATCGAACTCAACGAAGCGGCTGATGAATAAAAAAGTCACTCCTCCCGTTGACATCGACAAGTTAATAGCTGAATGCAAAAAAGCTTTGGTTTATTATCCTGAAGGTGTCCACGCGGAGAAGGTGAAAAAACAGATTGAGGAATTGGAGAAGCGGAAATGAACAAACAAGTTAGCCTGACCAGGGCAAATAAAAAACTAAGAGTTGGGGGAAAGTTGAGTAGACGGCTTAAGAAAGCTTACCTTGGCAACAAATTAAACAAAAGTAAGCTTAAAAAGCTTCTTAAGTCTGTATCTTTTATCAAATACAAGTATCCTGACTCACCAACAATTTTACCGTATGAGTTTTGCCCTGAGTGTGGTTGTCAGCAAACTAGAATGACAAATTACCATGTTGAATACCCTGAAATATGGGTTGAGTGGTTTTGTGCAAGGTGTGGTTATCAAGTAGCTCAAGCAGATAATTCGCCTTATGTTCATGTTTTAGAAGAATTGTTTTGCGACAAACCTTACTTAGAAAGAGGATGAAATAATGGCTAGAGAAATTAAGTTTAGAGCATGGGACACAAAGTATAAACATATGAATATGTTTGAGTCTCACAAATCAGGCATAGAATATTATTGTGGAGAGTTTTCTGTGTCATCGGGATACGACAGCGAAGATCATCCAGTGTATGGAGAAACTGAAGCTGGAAGATTTGAGATCATGCAATACACAGGCCTCAAAGATTCATCTGAAAAAGAGATTTATGAGGGTGATATTGTAGAGTATTGTGCTTTGAAAAACTTTACCCAACAATCATTTGATGAACTACCACCAGAAATTGACGAATACATCATAGTTAAAATAATAGATCAGGTAATATTTGTAAATGGCGGTTTTGTTTTAAAGGGTAGTTACGATCCAGATTGTGAACTGTATTTTGGTTTGAATTGCGGGTTGAGTAATATTGAATCAATCAAAGATTGCGTTTTCGGTGATAATAGAAAAAACATTTATTCAGAAGATGAAATGCTTTGTGATATGGATGGCACAGAAATAAACGAGTCAATAATAGGTGTAAAAGTCATCGGCAACATCCACCAAAACCCTGAATTACTGGAGAATAAATAATGGCTTACTTTTCAAACGGATCTGAAGGCTCGATTTTCGAGGAAGAGTGTTCAGACTGCAAACTAGGGCAGGAACCTTGCCCAATAGCTTACGCTCAACTTGAGTATAACTACGAAGCTTGCAACGTTCCTATTGCTCGTGAAATACTTGATCGCCTCGTAAGTAATGAGGGTGTTTGTGCAATGAAGAAACTTATTAACAAGTGAGGTGAAATGATGGTTTTGCATTTTCACGTAAAATCAGAATATTTTAAGCGGATTCAGGCAGGAATTAAGCTGTTTGAGTTCCGGTTATTGGAGAAGTGGAGTAAGCGAATTGAGGGAAAAACATTTACCCACATTATTATTTACGACGCATACAAGAAAGCTTCTAATGATACAGTGATGAAATTCGAGTGGAACGGGGCACAAAAAAAACGCATTAAACTTAAGTTTTTCGGTAAGTATTCGGTATCTGTTTACGCATTTAATCTTGAAAAGAGGGTGGTATCATGAGCGATCTAATCACAAAAAGAGACCCCGTACAGATAGCCCTTGAAATTGCAGGCGGTACAAGAGGCCCTCAAGGATTTGACGATGACCCTTTTACACACCTTAAGGTGTTGGCTGATGAGGTGTTGCGGTTGAGGAAGGCCCCTGATTTTCACAAGGTTAAGGATTTGATAGATTGTTCTTTTTGCAATAATATTGCTGTTTGCAGAAAATATAATGGTGGAAATTGCCATAGGGCTTACAGCGCAATGATCAAATTAATGGGATTGTTATGACCAACAAAGACGAATTAGTATCAGCAATCCTCTCTCTTCCTAAAGACGTTCAGAGGGAGATAGCAAACGCATCACACCGGAGGGAGTCGAAGCAGAGGAAGAACGATCCTGACTACATCAAACGAAAGAGGGAAGCTGATAAGAGGTTTCGGGACACACACAAAACCATAACCCCGTTCTCTATGAGTGCAGAGAGAATGGAAGAAATCAAACGGAAAGCGAAGGGGGAGGAGTGAGAGTAAAATACACTCTAACTATTGGTCGAGAAACTCATTCAAAAATAGTTGATGAGGATAGTAATACGACTGAGACAGAACTTCAAGAATGTCTCAACAATTGGGTTTCTGAGAGTGTTGATTCATGGTTCGAGAAACTGGACAACTAGAATGACCGAATACGAACGCACATCCATCATCAAAGAGATCCTTGCCACCGTCAACACAGATGGTAAGGATTTCACCACCAAAACACTAGCCGAACTTCTTGACTTCAACAAGGCTGAATTAAGCCGCATAGCCAAGGACGGCCGTATCTACGGGACTTATATGTGCGGTTCACAGTACCGGTTCAAACGGGCTGAAATCATGCTCAGGAGAGCACTAGGGAAGAATCTTTTTAAACCTATTATTTGAAGGTAAAATCATGAACTCAATATCATTCAATAACGTATTAATCCCTACAATCATTGATGATAGCAAAACTATGTCAAGGAGAATAATTAAGCAGCAACCAACGCTTGTTAATGGTTGGTGGGAGTGGCCTATAATTGGTGAGAATGTAACCAAAGGAACTTATATCGGTTGGAGAGATGGGTATACACTAATTGGGCAATTATTTCCTCACTGTCCCTACGGTCAAATCGGTGATCTATTAAAAGTCAAAGGTCACGACATCACTCTTAAACTAACTGATATCAGGGTTGAGAGAGTGCGGGATATATCTGAGATCGAAGCAGAAAAAGAAGGTGTTGATTTTTTAAGGCACATACCAGACTGTGACGAAACGTTGACAGCAAAAGAATTGTTCATGTGTCTATTTGAATCAATCTACGGTCCCAACACATGGGATAAAAACCCTTGGGTATGGGTATTAACTTTTAAACGATTGGAAGCAATTTTAAAAGAAGGTGGCACGAATTCCGCAGGATGATGTAAATTTCGGAAACTATTGGAAACTATTGGAAACTATTGGAAACTTGGAGGAAACTATGCAAAAATTTTTAATCGTTGATATTGATGGGACAATAAGCAAGGTTGGAGATCGTTTAAAGTATCTGGAATGCAAACCTGTGGATTGGGATTCGTTTTATGAAGCATGCTTTGAGGATGAGCCAATTCAAGAAATCATTGATATGATTAATATTTTATCAGAAGAGTATGCCATTATCTTTTGCACTGGAAGGCGTGAATCT
>Ga0172381_10000609_pt1 | contig 43504 bp, 39 predicted proteins | sample Leawel6488metaG_FD_119754 | JGI IMG/M metagenome (GOLD analysis project Ga0172381, IMG submission 119754) | Leachate microbial communities from a municipal landfill in Southern Ontario, Canada - Leachate well 64-88 metaG | ecosystem: Engineered > Solid waste > Landfill > Unclassified | place... | reverse complement strand
TATCCCTCTCTTAAAAAAAGAATGTCTGGTTGAAATAGATCGCTCTTCCACTGGCTTTATGCCGTATGATGAATTTATCAATACGGTAAAAGATTTTTTCAAAAAACCAGATAAAAGTTGTCGGGGATGGGAGACGGCGCATGCCGCTATGCAAAGGGTCTCCTCATGTGTTGAAGATTTAATGAAAAAATCCGGCGGGAAAAATATTGTCTTAATCGGCCACGGCACTGCTTTTGCCCTTTTGCTAAGTTATATAAAGGGCATTGAGCCTAATTTTGATCTCTGCCAAGATGGTGTGGGTTTTATTTCTGAAATTGACTGGGACAAAAAAGAAATAATTTCTGATTGGAGAAAATACTAAAACAACATCACTAAACACGTAAGATCCACCAGAATAGGTTATTTTCGTAATATTTAAAATTTTAAATATCTTTCTCCAAGCAATAAATCAAAGTGGCGGGTTTATATTTAATTAATTCTTAGGATATATTATAATTAAAGTATCAATATTTTTAATATGCGATTCAACCGCAAACTGATTATAATCATAACCATTTTACTTGTTTTAGCCTTGTTTGGTTTTCTTTTTTTTAAATTTAACGGCCGCGCGAAAATATCGGACTTTTATTTCAAAATTACTACCAAAAGCCAAACCGTAGGAGAAGTTACGGTAAATCGCGATTTGAATAGTATTAAAATTACTAAAATAAATGATCCTTTTTGGGATAATAAAACAATTTCTCCAATAATCGGCGACGCCTATAAAATTGATCGCCTAAAAAATGACGGCCGACCCGTGCATGTTGAATTCGCCTACGACCCCAATGATATACCGGCCAATATTTCACCGGCCGACCTTCATCTTTTTAAATGGCATGATGAAAACGGCAAAAAATATTGGTCGCAAATTAAAAGCCAAGTTGATAAAAAAAAGCATATTGTTTTTGCGGATTTAAACTCGTTTAGCGTTTTGGCGATAAAAGCTCCGCTTACCAGCTATCTTTCCAGCGCGGAAATAAATGAAATCAAAGATAGACTAAAAAGCATGCAAGAAAATCCGCCCTCTTTCGCCTGCGGATTTTTAGCGGTTATGGAGGAAGAGCTGGTAACCGATGAATTCGACTGGCAACGCACGGGCGATGACAATATCATAGAGATACACGATTGCTGGGCTAACGGCAAAGTGGAGCCACGCGCTGCTACTTTTTACTTCAGCCGCATCAAGGACGGCAAATCCTTTACCTACGTGGCTGATGCCCTGCTAGCATGGCAAATTGATCCAAGCGAAAGTATCACGCTTGACGGCTGGGTAGTTAATCAGGACGGAGAACCGGTTGAAAAAGCGCAGGTTATTGCCCAAAAGACTAAGTATGGCTCTTGGCAGCAAAAAACCACCACGGACAAAAATGGTTATTACAAATTAAAAATTCACTCCGGAGAATACACCTTTAAGGTAATTAGCCGAGACGCTAAATGTTCAATCGTCTCGGCCAATAACCAATTTTGCTATCAAGGAAATATCTGGGAAGAGCCGATAACCCGAAGCCAATGGCAAAAAAATTTCACAATGTCTAGGTGTGGCAATTACGAATTAACGATTACCTCAAAGATTATTAAAACCACGCCGATTCCCGGGTTGGCTCCGTCGGTCAATACCAGCGAAGTGCACGGTAGCGCCACCATCACCGCGGCTAAAGACAATTCTGGGGTGAGTGGTGATGGTAGCATCACAATCGATAAATTTACTAATGGCATCGCCCAAGGCGTGGAATGCAAGCAAACCAAACCTGTTCTTTACAAGTTCAAGGTTAGTAGCGATTCCCTATCAACTCGCGCGGACAAAGAGTTGAGCCTAACGCTTGATTTTAGTGAAAACGATTGGGATGTGCCAGAGGAAGCCTATACTGTGAATTTGATCTATGATCCTACCGACCCCGCTGATGCGCAAAACGCTAAAAAAGGCGCGGAAGATGCGAAAAAATACAATAATTATGAATGCGATTACACTTCATCTTGGGCGGGTCATCTGGGGATATTTATAACCAGTGACGAATGGCTGGGAGATTTTGTAGACATACACAGCGATGAAGGTTTAAATGGCACCGCGATTAGGTCTGCTACAATTTTTGCAATCAAAGATTGGGAAATCGTCAATCGCGATGGTGTTTGGGCGCGCAAATCTTACCAGCGAGAAAAAGACCTATACGGTAACAAACAATCGGCTGTCGAGGAAACTACTTTAGAACTCCGCCAGATTAAAAATTAATTATTATTTTTTATGTTTGAAAAAATTTGGACGCAATTTTTAATTTAAGTCTTATTTTAATCAGGACGGTTTTTTGATATAATATAAAGGTGTTTAATTATTAAATATATATCTATGCTAAAATTTTCTAAATTTTTCTTTTTTAGCTTGTCGTTACTGCTCGTTTTTACCCTTACCGGTTGCGGACAAAAATCAGCCACGACAAGCCCCACTAGTTCTAACGGCAGTCAAAATACCGACGAGAATACTTCCAAAAATGACGGCCAAATTAATGTTAAGCAAAGTTTTAGCGCATTAACTGAAGTGAAATTGCCAGATTCGCCGGCCTTGGGAATTGAGGGGGAAATCCGACCGATTCTTAAAAAGATTTTTGGTGATTTAAAGGTGACCGGTTACAGCAGTGAGGTTTACGGCGCCGGATCAATGCTAGTTGAGTACACCCCCTCTCAAAAACCAACTCCGGCCAAACTGCCTGAAGTTACTGAAGCTTTGAAAGATAAGGGTTATACTACGGACGTAGAACATGTAGACAGCAATATTGGCACAGCCATGTATGAAGGAGATAAATACACAATTACCGTCACTATCAATACCGCCACCCCTATCGTTGGTGTTTCTTATATTGGGAAGTAAAAAATCAAATCAAAAAATCATCCCATTCTTTGGGGTGATTTTTAAAAAGCCGTTTGAATATTTTGTTAAGAAACATTAAATAAGGAATACGTTAGCTAACGTGTATACCTGATTACGGCTCTTTCGAGAGCCTCCACCCATATCCGCTTTTGTTAGATAAATTTAAAATTTTTTATATGATAGAAATAGCGTATTTAGCAGATTATCCTAAGCATACTCACACCGTTGCCGAATGGATATATAATCAATGGACAGATAAAAGCAAAAAAACTTTAGAGGAAGTCACCGAAAATTTAAAAAAACGGCGTGTTAAAAACAAAATCCCGCTGACTTTAATCGCGCTCGCCGATAAAGTTTGTGTTGGAACGGTTACAATTTACGAGAACGATCTCGAAACGAGAAAAGATTTAACCCCATGGCTCGGCTCGCTCTGGGTCGCCCCCTCACATCGTAATCTGGGTATTGGTGCTGAACTCGTCAAAAAAACCGTAGACGTTACAAAGCAACTAGGCTTTAATAAATTATACTTGAGAACAGAGGAAAAAGCAGATTATTATTCCAAAAGAGGGTGGGATTTTATTTTTAATACTCGAGACGAAAAAGGGATTGAAACAGAAGTACTTGTTTACCAACTTTAAAAAAATTTAAACATTTCGCGTCAGACGCCGCACGCTAGGTTAAATATTTTGTAAATTCTTATGGATACTCAAAAACTAAAAAAATTTTTTGAATTCGCGACCGAACTGGAAAAATTGAAAAAAATTGAACGATTCAAGGGCCAGCATTTCTGGAAAGACTACCCGGAACTTACCAGATATGAATCTGTTGCCGACCATACCTGGCGTTTAGGCATGCTTGTTATTATCCTTACCGATCAGCTATCCCAAAAAATTGATCTTGAAAAAGCCTTAAAAATGGTTTTGATCCACGACTTGCCAGAAATTATTGCCGGCGATGGCAGTCCCCTTGGAGATGATGGAACGGGTCAAAATTCTTATGCTTTTAACCAAGGGAAAGCTCAGAAAAGGCATGATGAGGAGAAAGATGCGGCCACTTCATTATTTAACACGTTGCCAGCCGAAGAAGCCAAAAATTTTTTAAATTTATGGCTTGAATATGAGAACCAGGAGAGTTATGAAGCCAAACTTATCAAGTCGCTCGATAAAATTGAGGCTTTAATGCAAGTACTACATTACAGAAAAGGCCATCTTTATAAAGAACATCTCGAATTCAATAAAAAATACGCGCTAAGGGGTTCGGAAATAGATCCGGTTGTAGCTCAATTTGGAAATTTAATTGCTAGTGAAATGGAAAAAGAGTATAAAGAATTTACAAAAGACGTCACCTAACAGCGGCTAAGCGACATTGAGACGTCACCTAAGCCGGATATACTGAAGGCTTGTACTTAATATCATTTATATAATTAAAATATTTAATATGAGCGAGGAATTTTCAAGGCACGAACAAATGAGTCAATCTCTCGCCGAGATGAGGGAATCAGAATTCTGGCGAGAAACTGTACCAGGCATAGATGGCTGGACTTATGGAGAGATGATTGAAATGGCACTTCAATATGATGAATCGCTGGCAAATATGAACGAGGATGAGTGGAGGCAGAGATTTGAACCAAAAAATGGTTGAATTATTTTCCGTACAAATAGGGCTAAAGTTTTTAGTGCGTCACCTCATACGTTTTATAAGGTTCCCTCTCGACTCTTTCAAATGAACTTGGGAATATTCTGGGTCGCATACATTTCTATTCTTATAAAACTGAACCTTGCCGTAAATAATTATTCCAGACTATGATTTTAAAAAAAATTCTATTTATTGTTAATCAATTCTTTGGATTTTTAGTATTACTAATTTTTTTAATAATTTTGCCTGTTGTTTTTATTTTTCCTCGCTTCGTTGTCCAAGGGCACAATTTTAATACTTTACCAATTCTGGCCACTTTATTATTTTTCAGTATTTTAATCATGTTTATATTAAAACCAGTTCTTAAGGATAGATCTCCTCTTAAAACTCAATATTCAGGCGGTCCTGGCTTTTGGCTGGTAACATTATTTATCACCGCCTTTGTATCGGTATTCGGATATCTTTCCATCTATATCCCAATAAGCAGCCAATTCTTGGGAGAAATTGATCTAAAAATGCAAAATTCCATACAAATATACGCTAAAAATAATCAAGAAATTTATTTTGAATTTGATACCGGTTCATATACTACCAATGGCACGCAGATTGAAGTTATCATTACCGGACTGAACGATTGGTCAGCTGATAAAATATATACTATTGCTAAAAAAGATGGGGGCAACAATAGAGGAGCTACCATGAGTACCATTACAATTTTTGGCATGGCAAAAATACCCGTGGACGGAAAATATAACATTATATTTAACCAATTGGATAACCACGTACAGATTAAAAAGATAAGAATTTTTGAAAAATAATCACCAAACTGAATATGCTATACGCAATTAGAATATCACCACAAAAAACTTATTACTTCTTCTTTTTTAGCGCCGCTTACGCTTTTCTCAGTCTTTGGATTAGTTTGACTTATTTTGCTAAAGAAAATAATTTTTTCATGGCCGGTATAATATTTTATATATTTGTGATTATTTTTCATAGAGCCATGGTTAGTATCACTAATAACAATCAGGTCCCAACGGATAAAATAATAAAAAATAAAAGGGTGATAAGATTTTATGTTAACTTAATCATATTTTGTGCCCTTGGATGCGTCTCGATTTACTTATTGCAGCAATTTTTAATTAGCGTGGTTGACATCCCGCCAGAAATTTTTACGAGAGTTGATTGGGCTCTAAGTCTACTATCTTCAATTATTTCTTTTTTATTATCATTTTCTGAAAAAAAATCAATTTCATAAAAAAAGCGCCTCCAAAGAAACGCCTAAACCATTTGTTATAATTCAAAGACCAATACGCCGTTGTGCTTAGCAGCACGGCCATAGATACCATTCAGACCTTCGAGTAATTGATGCTGGCTAAACCCAGGCATAATTCGCGATGGATCTTCATGCTCAACCAGCTCAGCAAAAGAAAGATAATGCCTAACAGCTTTAATCTTTCGTCTGCATGTGCCGTTGAAAATAATTATATCCCCCGCCTTTATTTTCTGAAACGCCCTTGAGGCAAGTCGAACTTCCAAATCTTTGCTGCCGTCATGAATAAAACGCAGCACGAAATCTTTGACATACAGATCATATTCTGCCACGCCAAAACCTCCCTACTTCCCACTTACATTGGCCATTCAGGGACAATCTTTTCCCATTCCTCGATGGACCAACCAAGCTGGGTTCCCTTCACCACATACCAGGGTAAAGGATTCAGTTTGGGGTCAATGACCGGATTGTCAATCGGCTCAAGATGGTAGTTCCCCGGTTTCATGTCTACCATGGTAAATCTGATGGTACCTTCGGCGATATTCACCAGTGAAAAAGCTACAGTAACGACAACGTCAATTGGTTTGTAGCTGCGATGCATCATTTTGCCCTTTCGTGATTTGTGGCTGCGTGAGACAGTTTTAAATAACCTATCAAACAGCCTACCCTAAACACAGCGACCTCCTTGTCTTTTCGGCCTTCATGCCTAAAACATGATATACAATCTTACTTAATTAATGTATAATTGTCAAGTAAAATTTTTTTATACCATATTAACCATTAAAAATAATCTAGACTTATGGCCGCGCCAATTATACATGTTGTCTTAACCGAAAGAGTTTTTAAGGATTTTTTTAGTTTTCGTGATAAAAAGATTTTTTTGGTTGGCACTTGCCTGCCCGACATCAGATATTTAAAAGTTATTGAACGAAATAAAACTCATTTTAAAAACATTAAAATCCATGACTTAAAATTTGAAGATGATTTCACGGCCGGATTAAAATTTCATTCAATCGTCGACCAAGCCCGAGAAGATTTTATGGTTAAAAATGATGCTTATGGTTTGTTCAACAAAACTAAACTCTCGGTTTTAGCGCTAAAATTACTTGAAGAGAGAATTTTATACAGTAAAATTAATGATTGGCCAAAATATATAAAATATTTTGATGCAATCCAAAAAGAAGAAATCGATCTGGGGCTAATACCTAATAAAGTTAAAAATTGGCATCAGCTTTTACAACAACTTTTTTCACATCAACCAAACCGTCAATCAATTCAAGATTTTGCCTCTAACTTATTTTTTACCGACGAAGAGATTGACGAACTTGATAGAATTGCCACCGAGCTTGGCGGCCATCAAAGAATTATTGATATAATCAATAATTTGTATAATGATTTTGACAAGATACTTAAAGATTATTAAGATAACACAACTATTGTATATGCCTGATATTATCCGAAGAAGCGCCGCCCGAGCCGTTATCATTGACGATATAAGCAATAAAATTGCGATTATTGAGGTCAAAAACGGTGATTTCCATAAAATACCCGGCGGTGGCATTGAAGCCGGCGAGACGGCCGAAATGGCAGCAATTAGAGAGTCTTTAGAAGAGGGCGGCTGTGAGGTGGTTATCATTAATAGACTTGGCGAGCATGAATTTTTTGACCCAAAAGATAAAAATAATTATCACCATTCAATTGGTTTTTTGGCCAAAAAAATTAAAGATCATCCCGCGCCAGCCTTTACTCAAGAAGAAATTTCTAAGCACTACAAACTGCTTTGGCTGACTTTTGAAGAAGCCATAAAGCGCTTTACTGATACTAAAAGTACTGTCCCCTTTGAGCTGGCCATGAATAATCGCGATTTGGATTTTATTAAGATAGCTCAAGAATATTTAAAAAAATAAATTATAAATATGGATCCAATAATTTTTGTCGCCACCAAAGCCTTTATTATCTACAATGGCAAAGTACTAATTTTGCGCGAATCCGATAAATACCAAGACGGCTCGCAGACTGGCAAATACAGCGTAGTCGGTGGACGGGTTCAGCCCGGCCAGCGTTTTGACGAAAGCTTACTCAGAGAAATACAAGAAGAAGCGGGATTAAAAGTAAAAATTGGCCGGCCGTTTTTTGTTAATGAATGGCGGCCAATAGTTAAGGGGCAACCCTGGCAAATTGTCGGTACTTTTTTCGAATGTTTTGCCGATTCTGACCAAGTAACTTTGGACCAAGATCATGATGACTACCTCTGGATTGACCCTAAGGATTATAAAAATTATAATTTAATCCAAGATTTAGCTGAAGCTTTTGAAAGCTATTTAAGCCGATAGATTATGCCTGACAAAAAAACTTTAACTTTGGCTAAAAAAATTTGGGATTACCACCATTTAAATATGCCGCTAAAAAAAGCCGACGCGATTTTGGTTTTAGGCAGCCATGATTTAAGGGTGGCCGAATACGCGGCTAAACTTTTTTTAAAAAATTATGCACCTTATATTATTTTTTCCGGACAGTCCGGCCGGCTCACCAGCCAGATTTGGAAAAAATCAGAAGCGGCCATGTTTGCTGACGTAGCCAAAACCATGGGTGTGCCATTAGACAAAATTTTGATTGAAGATCAGTCAAAAAACACCGGCCAAAATATTATTAACTCCAAAAAATTACTGCAAAAATTAAAGCTAAAACCAAAAACCATTATTTTAGTGCAAAAACCTTACATGGAACGCCGGGCTTGGGCGACTTTCAAAAAAGTTTGGCCTAAACAAAAAGTTATTGTTACTTCGCCGAAGATTTCTTTTACCAAATACCCGGATAAATTCAAACCCCTGGATCAAATTATCAATATTATTGTCGGCGACTTACAGCGCATAAAACTTTATCCCAAAAAAGGTTTTCAAATCAAACAAGAAATCCCCCAAGATGTCTGGCGAGCTTATGAAAAATTAATTGCCCAAGGATACAACCACCATCTGGCAAAATAATTTTTTGGATAAACAAACATGGCAGGCAAAAATAAAAATTCCGATAAGGGAATTTTTTATTAGCCTTTTGAACTAATTGCCTGAGATTTTCACTTCAATCTTACCGGCCGAATTCGGAGTTTTTGTCACCCAAACCGGCTGAAAATTGACATCCACGGATTTGACCTCGGAGAATTGGGAAAAATATGATTTAATTTCTAGGCTGGTTTTACCCAATAATTTTGACTTATCCAAAAGCTTTGAATCATTTTTAATGGCGGAATTACCGGCCAAAGTTACTTTAATGACGGCGTTGTTATTATCGCAATTATAATTTTGTAAAGCATAATTAAAACTCTTGGCGTCCAAATCAATCAATTTTTTATCCGCCGAAAGACTTTGCGTAATTTTGTTTTCCGCTAAACTGACCAGCTGCGACTCATCAAACACCACCGCCACGCCCTGAAGTTTTATTTTTAAACTAAATTCTGAAACTTCATCATTGACTTTGGCGCTAGGCGCAACTTCGATAATTTTGTAAGTGGCAATTCGTGGCCAGAGGGCTTCTTTTGACTGAAGCTGGCCGGTAATGGCCGTTAAAGATTTTTGATACAAAGCTTCCTGCAATTGATTCTGGGCATTGCTTAAATCAGTTTCCGTGACAAAATTAATGGTTCGGGAATTTTTAGTTAAAATCTGATCATTTTGGGCGTAAATTTTATCCCAAAGCCCTTGCCAAAGTCCGGGAATAATGAATTTACTGCCGGCGGCAATATCAACAAAACTTTCAGCCGTTTCGGCATAAACAGAAACCTTGGCTTGCCCACCGGCCGGCACTTCTACGTTATCTTTAATTCTCAAAATAGTTTTTTTAGGATCACTCGCGTAAGCCAATCTGGTGGTGGCCACTAAAGCCTGGCTCTTGCTTGAACTATTGGTAATTATGACACTGCCCACCGCATTTGATTCAAACTGCTGGTCCTTTGAGCCGGTAGCGGCAAAAGTTTGAGTTTCTTCAACAATCGCCGTCAGGACTTTGCCGGTAATACTATCATCACTTGAGCCTGCTTCCACGCCCGGCCTGATATTAAAAATAAATTCTTGATTAATTTTTTCCAGATTCGGATGAATAATAATAATTACCCGAGACCAACTGAGGTAAATCACTGCCGCCAAAATTAAAACGGAAATTACAATAAAACCTAAACTTAACTTCTTATATTTTTGCGGCAAAATAAAATTTGGTCCCTGAATAGCCATAAGCATTTAATAATTTCTCGTCTAGTTTTATTATAACAAAAAAACTAAAATAACTAAAACCACTAGGCGTAATCTTCCGTTTTGAAAGTGTTGGGCCCGAGTAAAGCTTCAATCTCGGTTTTTAGAGCCGCGGAATTCGCCACCATAAAGCTGGTTACAATTTTTTTTAAGCCGGTTTGACCACGCGCCACCAGATATAATTTGTATTTGCCCGGATATTTGGCAAAAGTTATTTTCAGCTGCTCGCTTAATTCGTTTTTGATAATCGACGGCAATAAAACAAAAGCGCTGCCGCTAATTAACAATTCACCGCCGGTTTTGTTGGGCGTCTTGGCTTTATTGCCAAAACGACGAAAACCGTTGAGCGAAGGCAGCGGCGTGCTGGCCAATTTGTCCATTTCTTTAAAGATGGCGGATAAATTCGCCGGATCCAATTCTTTAGCTTGATTGCAAATCAGTTTATTTTCCCCGTCCTTATCCGAAAGCTTACAATTCATCATAATAATTTTTTCTTCTTGCCAAAGTTCAGGATCACTTTTCAAAATACTGGGAAAAACCAAAACTTCCATGCCGTTAGTCATATCTTCAATGCGCACAAACAACATGGCCTCGCCTTTTTTGGTAATAATTTTTTTTACTTTCGAAATCACGCCGGCGACCTGATAAACTCTTTCGGCTTCCACGTTTTTACCATTAATCAAATCTTCCAGAGACCTCACCCGATCCCTAAGCGGGGCACCGAATTCCGCCAAAGGATGGGCGGAAACATACAATCCCAAAAATTCTTTTTCCCAATTTAATTTTTGTTTGTCCGTGGCTGGTTCCATCAAATCCAAATTAAGTTTGGGTAAAACTGAAACGTTGGCCATTAAGCCAAACAGATTTGCCTGCTGACTGTCAATTTCCTGATTGATATTTTTGATAAAAACCAAAAGCTTATCAATATTGTAAAGCAACCGATTGCGTTCACCCAAAGAATCAATCACGCCGGCTTTAATCATGGCTTCCAGCGATTTCTTATTCAAATCTTTAGTTTTGACCCGACTCAACAAATCTTCCAAAGTCTTATATGACCCGTTTTCTTTTCTTTCTTTAATCACTTCGTGGATAATATTTTCGCCGAGATTTTTTACGGCCGACAGACCAAAGCGGATTTTTTTGCTTTGCTTGTCTTGCCTGACTTCTTGTGAATCATAAACCACGGTAAAAGTGGAAAAACTTTCGTTAATGTCCGGCGCCATTACTTCCAAACCCATTTGCCGGCACTCCTCCACTTCAATGGCAATCCGGTCGGAATTACCATAATCCGCGGTTAAAAGTGAGGCCATAAATTCGGCCGGATAACGCGCTTTTAAAAAGGCGGTTTGATACGCAATCATCGCGTAGCACGCGGCATGAGACCGATTAAAGCCGTAGCGGGCAAACGGCAAAACGTAATCCCAAATTTGCTGGGCTATTTCCTTTTTAATGCCATTTTTAACCATGCCGCTGATGATTTTTTCCGATTGCTCGTTTAATAATGAAGCGATTTTTTTACCGACCGCTTTTCTTAAAACATCAGCTTCGCTGTAAGTAAACCCGGCTAAGGCTCGGGCGATTTCCATCACTTGCTCCTGATAAACAATAATCCCATAAGTTTTTTCTAAAATCGGTTTCATGCGCAAATCTAAATAAACCACCTCGCGCCGACCGTGCTTGGCTTCAATGTAATCCGGGATAAATTCCATCGGGCCGGGACGATACAGAGAAACCATAACAATAATATCTTCCAACTCATTAGGCACCAACTGTTTAAGATAACGCTTCATACCCGAACTTTCAAGCTGAAAGACACCCGTAGTTTCGATGCGCTGCAAAAGCCTAAAAGCGGCTTTATCATCTAAGGGAATATTATTCATATCAATGGTAATGCCGCGGGCTTTTCTTAAAATTTCTAAAGTATTTTCAATAATTGTTAAATTTTTTAAACCCAAAAAGTCAATTTTTAAAACGCCGATATCTTCAACCGCATGCATTTCATACTGAGTGATAATATCGTTTTCATTTTGCGAAGAACGCTGGCGCGGAATATATTCATCCATGGATTCCGGCGTAACCACCACGCCACAGGCATGAGTGGAAGCGTGGCGGGCGCAGCCTTCTAATTTTTTGGCGATTTCAATTAGGCGTTTACCGTCGGCATCAGCTAAAATTTCTTGCATTTCCGGAACATTTTTAATTGCCTCATCCAAAGACATAAACATCGGAATCATTTTAGAAATTTTGTCGCAATAAGCGTATGGCAAATCCATGACGCGCCCGACATCTCGAATGGAAGCACGCGCCGCCATGGTGCCGAAGGTTATAATCTGGGCGACATGATCTCGACCATAGCGGGAGGCGACGTAGTCAATTACTTCGCCGCGGCGCGTGTCGGTAAAGTCGGTATCAATATCGGGCATGCTGATACGCTCGGGATTCAAAAATCTTTCGAAAATCAATTGATACTTAAGCGGATCAAGGTTAGTGATATTAATTAAATAAGCCACCAAACTGCCCGCGGCCGAACCACGACCCGGCCCAACGACAATATTATTATTTTTCGCCCAATTGATAAAATCAGAAACAATCAAAAAGTAAGAAGCAAATCCCGTCTTTTTAATTACTTCCAATTCGTAAGTCAAGCGATCTCTAATTTCTTTAGATACCTCCTGGCTGCCGTAACGTTTAACCAAACCCTCCTCGCATAAATTGGTCAAATACTCAATGTCAGTCTGCCCTTTTGGCACCTCAAACTTTGGCAATAAAGTTTTGCCTAATTCCAATTCGATATTGCATTTTTCCGCCACTTCCAAAGTATTGGCAATAACTTCAGGATGCTCAGCCCAATCTTGCTTCATTTGTTCCGGCGTTTTAACGGAAAAATCATCACCGACCATGGACATGCGATCAGTGTCAGATAAGGTTTTTTTCATTTGAATGCACAACAAAACGTCTTGAGCGTAATCATCGTCGGAGTTTAAATAATGCGAATCGCACGTGGCCACGACTTTAATATTCAATTTTTTTGCCAAAGCAAAAATCTTTTCATTAACAATACTTTGTTTGGCAATATTAGGATGATGTTGGACCTCAAGATAATAATTACCCACCCCAAAAATCTCCTGATAACGCAAAGCCATTTCTTCCGCCTTGGCGTCATCACCATTTAAAAAGTGTTTAGAAATCTCGCCCTGCAAGCAAGCGGATAAACCAATTAAACCCTCGGAATGTTTTGCCAATAATTCCAAATCGATTCTCGGTTTATAATAAAAGCCATCGATATGGGCGATGGTTGTTAATTTAATTAAATTCTTATAACCGGTTAAATTTTTAGCTAACAAGACCAAATGATAGGGCGAGTCGTCAATGCGGGGCCGCTTGTTAGTGTGGCCGTTGCGCGCCACATAAGCTTCCACGCCTAGAATCGGTTTTATCCCCGCCTTCTTGGCCTTTTTGTAAAATTCGATCAAGCCATACATGACGCCATGATCAGTTAAAGCAATGGCCGGCATGTCGCAGGCTTTGGCTTTGGCTACCAAATCATCAATTTTAGTTAAACCATCCAAAAGCGAATAGTGCGAATGGATATGCAGATGAACAAATGACATAAATTGTTTTTAGGTTTTAGAAAGCCTGAATTAAGTCTATGGCTTTCAAGGAAAGCAAGCTTTCCTGATAAAATAATAAAAAACTAACCCGCTGTTTAATTTTTATTTTGTAGTTTTTTATTTTTGTTCTGGCTATTTTTTCCTCTTCTTTTCTACGGCCGCTTTTTTTTGCTTATCCATGACAAAGCCCACAATTTTAATCGCACTGTCAGCGATGATAGCCATGTGATCAGAACCTTTTTCTAATTTTTGCTTGACCAATTTTAAAATATTATCCACTAGTTCCAATTTCTCTCTGATACTGGTCGTCATCCTAGAAAAGTCTTTGAGCATTACCACTAAATAGTACATCGCCCAGCACATAAATACCGTAAACCAGAGAATACAGAAAGCGATTACGACCATGAGTAAGTCTTTTGAGGTTTCTAACATACTTTTGTTTTATTTTTTAATTTTTTATTATTTAATTTATCTTAATTTTGCCCCGAGTTTTTCTGCCAAATTAGCCATCACGTTTTTTGTAGCCGACTCAACTTCTTCGGACTTTAAAGTTCGATCGGCTGCCCGAAAAACCAAACGCAAAGCCAAACTTTTTTTATCCGCGCCCAAAGCCGGATCAATGAAGGTATTCAGGTAATCAATATGATTTAACAACGGATTAGCTTTATCAATCGCCTCTTTGACCGATTGCCAGGAAATATCTTTATCAATAATAATGGCCAAATCTCTGACGCTTTCCGGAAATTCCGGAATCGGTTGAAAAGTTTTTATGGTCGCGCCAATGCCGGCCAGTTTAGAAAAATCCAAATCAAATATCGCCACCGGTTTATTTAGGCCATAATTATTTAAAAGTTCCTGACTGATTAAACCAAACTGACCAAAATATTCTTGATTAATATAAATATCCAAAGCGCTTTGGCTTTGCCACAAAGGACAGGCCGCGTCGGTAATTTTTAAATCAAATTTTTTCTGGCCAAATTTATTCAAAAATACTTCCATTATGCCCTTGACGTCATAAAAAGCTGCTTGACCATCACCAACCACGGCGCCGGTCAATTTAACAATTTCGTGAGGCAGCTCATTTTCCTTTTTAACCGAATAAATATTACTCAATTCAAATATTTTTATTTCCGAAAAATTATTAATATTTTCGGCCACATTATCCAAAACCCCAGCGATTAAGGTTGAGCGCATCACAGCCATATCTTCACTCAAAGGATTAAAAATTTTAATCAATTTTTCTCCGGTAAACTTGGCCTGGGCTAAAAACTTTTCCGAAACCATGGAATAATTATAAACTTCAGTAAAACCCAAACCGGCCAAAAAATTCTTGGCTAAATTTTCCCAGTAAAATACCGAATCTCGATTTTGCAGAGGAATTTCACCGACTGGCAGAGTGGTGGGCAAATTATGATAGCCATAAATTCTGGCGATTTCTTCCACCAAATCATAATCAAACACCACATCGTTAGCTCTAAACCAAGGCACTGTAACCGTTAAAGTTTTATTACCGGCCACGGCAAAACCCAAAGCGCTCAAAATCTTTTTAACTTTAACCACCGGAATATCAACAGCTAAATATCGTTTGATTTGACTCAAATCAAATTTAATTTTTTTAGGCTGAAATTTATTCAAGCCAACATCAATTATTTTTGAAGCTACTTGGCCGCCAGCAATCTTTTGAGTCAATTCAATGGCTCGCAAGATGCCTTCAGTCGTGCTTTGCGGATGCAAACCTTTTTCGAACAAACTCGAAGAATCAGAATATAAATTCAAATCACGGGCGGTTTTTCTAATTAAGACCGGATCAAAAACCGCGCTTTCAAAAACAATAGTTTTGGTTTGTTTAGTCGCCGCTGAATCTTGTCCGCCCATTATTCCACCGACTGCGGCCGGAATTTTGCCGTCGGCAATGACCAAATGATTGGCATTCAATTCATAAGTCTTGCCATCAAGGGCTAAAATCTTTTCGCCCGCCTTAGCTTTTCTGACAATGATTTTTTTATCATTAAGTTTATCATAATCAAAAACGTGCATTGGTCGGCCATATTCCAACAAAATATAATTGGTAATATCAACTAAATTATTTATTGGTCTTAAGCCCGACTGCCAAAGACAAATTTGCAGCCATAAAGGCGACGGCCCGACAACCACATCGGTCATTACCACTGCCGAATAACGGGGGCACATTTTTGGTTCTTTAATTTCAACTTTAAACGGAATATTTTTGGTAATTTTTAAATTTGGTTTTGGCTTTATGGGATTAAATTTTAAATCCAAAGCCGCCGCGCCTTCGCGCGCCAAACCAACCACTGACATAGCATCAGTTCTATTTGATGTTACCTCAATATCTAAGACATTATCTTTAAAATCCGCCGAATCTTCTAATTTTTTTCCCAAAGGCGTATTGTCTGGCAAAATCAAAATCCCCGAATGGTCATCACCCAAACCCAACTCTTTGGGCGAGCAAAGCATACCGTTAGAATCCACGCCGCGAATGTTGGTCTTTTTTATTTCAAAAGCTGCTTCGCCTTCGCCCAAAACCGCGCCCGCCAAAGCCAAAGGCACAATTTGTCCGACTTCAATATTGGGTGCGCCACAGACAATCTGTAATTTTTCTTTGCCCGTGTCAACAGTAGGCAACCTTAATTTATCGGCATTGGGATGAGAATCAATCGCGATAATTTTAGCCGTAATCACGCCGGAAAATTTGGCCGCAAAAGGATGAATCCGTTCCACGCTTTGGCATTTCAAAGACATTTCTGTTGAAAATTCCTTCAAAGACTTGGTTGACTTAAGGTATTCGTTAATCCAATTGTAAGATATTTTTAGATCCATAATATATTAATTTAAAACTGCTGCAAAAATCTTAAATCATTTTGATATATCATTCTGATGTCTGGAATGCTTAAACCGGCTTTCATCAAATAACATCGCTCCACTCCCCACCCGAAAGCAAAACCGGAATATTTTTTCGGGTCAATCTTACCGGCTTTTAAAACATTGGGATGAACCATGCCGGCGCCACCAATTTCCACCCAACCGGACTTGCACATGCGACAACCGGCGCCCTGGCACAAGCCGCAGGAAATATCAACCTCAAAACTCGGTTCGGTGAATTGAAAATGATGAGGTCTGATTCTGGCTTTTCTGTTTGGCCCGAAAAATTGCTTGGCGAAATAATCCAGCGTGCCTTTCAAATCGGCAATGGTAACATTTTTATCGATTAGCAATCCTTCAAACTGATAAAACATTGGCACATGGGAAATATCAATCTGTCGGCGGTAGCATTTGGAAATATTGGTCATGCGAATCGGCAGCTGACTTTTTTCCATTTCTCTGACTTGACCCGAAGAAGTGTGGGGCGTCAAAATTCTCTGACCCTTTGAATCAATCGGGGTTTTATCAATGAAAAAAGTTTCCCATTCGTCACGCGCGGCATGCTGCGGCGGCATATTCAAAGATTCAAAAGCATAATAATCCCATTCGACTTCGGGGTAGCGACGTCGCTGAAAACCCAAACGGGAAAAAATATCATCAATTTCGGCAATCGCTTGCGTCATTAAATGCAAATGACCAATCACCGGATTTTTTCCGGGTAAAGTAACATCAATCTTTTCACCGCTGTCGCCGCTTAGTTTCTGTCTAACCTCAAGAATTTTTCTCTCCATTTCTGCCCGCAATTCGTTAGCCAATTGTCCGGCTTCTTTGCGGTCGGTTTCATTCAAATCTTTTAAGCCGCGCAAAATTGAATTAAGCTCGCCCGCTTTGCGGCCGAGATATTTAATTTCCAATTCCGCCAAAGCTTCCGGCTTAGAAATCGATTGGATTTCCTGTTGAAATTGTAGGCTGAGTTGTTGGATTTTCTCTTTCATATGAACATGATCTTTTTTCTCGCTCCAACGAGATAGATAAAAATTCTATGACCGTTAAAATTAAAATTAATAAAAGTAAATTCCACCAGCGCAATAATCCATTACTTTTTAAAATCGCCCAAGTTACTACCAAAACGGTAAATTGAATCGCGTGGCGGATATCCGATTGAATCAGAAAAACGGTAGTGGATCGCTTGAAAATTTTGGCTAAAACTAATTCACTGACGCTAAAAATACTGCCGGATAAAGCCAAAAAGGTACAAACATAAAATATCAAAAAAGCTAAAAATCCCGCTTGAAAAGGATCAAAACGCAGGATCATTAAAATCCAGGCCGACCACGAAAGGATCGTACCAATTACTATCAAACACATGAACAATTTGTAGTTCATAGACAAAATTATTATAACATAAATCTTGCAGCGGCTGCAAATTCAAATTACTCGTGAAAAACTATGGCTTGATAAGACAAAACCGAGACGTCTGAATCAAGGTAACAATCAGCCGCCAAGCCGCCTTTTTGGCAAAGCGTAGTAAAAAAAACCTTGGGATCGTTTAAGTCTTCCCAGACCTGAGGTAAATAGGTCGCGCCTTTATTGCCTCGTCGCAAAATTGCTCCTTTTTTTTCATGGATAATATTTTCAATGCTATCAGGCTTTGGTTCAGTTAAAACTGAAATTTCTATTTTGATATCATCTAATTCATCTTCGGTTAGAGGCAAAAAACGATTATCTTCAAAAGCGGCCGAGTACGCATTATCAATGATTGCTTCAACTAATGGCTTAATCGGCTCAATGTAACCGATACAGCCCCTGAGTTTATCTTTTAAATTTAAAGTAACAAACACTCCCCGCTTGGCCAAAAATTTTTGATTACCAGTCTCAGTCTTAAGTCTCTTGCCGGTGGCAAAATAGTTTTGTATCGTTTGTCGCGCTATTTGCAATAATTCTTTTTTCTCAGCGAGAGTGTATTCATCAACGCTTTGACTCTGATAAAAGCCGAATGCCCCATAGCCGACCACGGCGCTTTGATCGCCGGTGATGTCTCCGGAATTTTTATAACTCAAAAGTTTTGGTTTTAAGTTAAGTTTTTGCGCTAAATTCAAAATTGAAGCCACCGCCCAGGGCGCGTCGATTTCATCTTCATTTAAAATTTTATCTTCGGCAAAATTTAATATATCAGTGATGGTTTTTTCGTCTAAAGCTTTAGCCTGCGCGGCTGGATGATAATGTGAAAGATCAACGCTGACAATAATTAAAGTCTGCTCATCAAAATATTTTTCTAAAATTTTTCCAAAGTTTTGACGTTGAGTGGCGTTTAATTGGCCGACAATAATCGGAACAATTTCTACATCCGGCAAAATCGTTTGCAAAAATGGCAATTCAATTTCTATGGCATGCTCCGGGGCATGAATTGAGTCATCAATTCTAAAATCAGTTTCCTGACTCAGAGCTTCATTTATGACAGAAACTTTGATTTGGCCTAACGGTGTTTGCCAAAATTTTGCTGAAGCTAAAATTAAACCCGAGACGGGATAATGATGGGAGGGTCCTAAAATAATCACCCTTCGGTATTGGCTTTGAACTAAAGTTTTAAAACTGGCAGCCGCCACCCCGGCCGAATATTCATAGCCGGCATGAGGTATAAAAATTATTCTTGGCCATGAACCCGAAGTAGTGGAAGCGTTTTCTAAATAAGTTGTAATATTTTCTTTTAAAATATTTTTTTGACTAGGATAAAAACTGCCGGCCACGGCCGCCGAGCGAATTTCATTATTTGCCATATTAATATTTTGACCTTTGGCCAAAAAATTATTTTTATTAAAATATATAAAAATTAAAATTGCCAAAAAAGCTAAGACCAAAATTAAAATTGTCGGCCAGTTTCTCATAAATTTTGACTCATTAGGCTAAAAATCTAATTTTTTCAATTATCCCTTTACCAAAAGGACGATTCAATTCAAACAAAAATCTTCGCTCATTTTCTCTAATATATTGAGCTAAAACATCAGAAAGACACGCCACCATTAAGGTTCCGTCTTTAATATACAAAGGCTTAATCTTTTTTAAAACGCGATCGCCAAAAACCTTGGCGGCCGTTTCATTAAAATTTTCTAAAATCTTGGCTTCATTAAGATTGTTTTGAATTCCGGCGGCTTTGACCGATTTGGGAATAATTTTTTTAATGGAAGTAAAAGACATAATTATTGTCTGAATTCACAAATATTTTTGAAATCACACCATTGGCACATCATGCCAGGCTTAGGCGGGAATTTGCCCTTTTTAATTTCATTGATATTATTAATAATTTTTTTATGCAAATTATCCAAATCCTTTTTGGAACCGATAAATGAAATCTTGTGGCCGGCTTCCACATAATAAAAAGATAAAGTCTTAACCGTTTCCGGAAATAATCTTTCGGCCGCTAATTGATAAATTAAAAGCTGCTCCTTGTCTTCACCGGAAAAATTTTCTTGGGTTTTGCCGGCTCCGGTTTTATAATCAATAATTTCCACTCCATCGCCTAAATCGTCAATGCGATCAATCACCCCTTTGATGCCATACGTTTCCCCATTTTCTTCCAAACGAAAAGTAAACGGCAATTCCAAATACTTTGGTTTGGGAAAATTAGCTTCAATGCTTTGATAAAATTCCGTTAAGGTCTTTCGGCCCTTTTGGTGATACTCGTCGTGCTCTTGGCGGCTGGTATACCAATCGTCAATCCAGGCATTTTCGTAAATCTCTAACAGCTCAGCCAAACTAACCGGCGGCTTTGGTCCCCGAGTTTCAGCTTTTTTATTTTTACCAACAGGTTTTTCCTGATTAATTTCTTGGCCGAACAAATCCGTTTGTTTAACACTTTGGCGTTCAATGGCTAAATTAAAAAACTGTTGCAAAGTGGCGTGGATAGTTTTGCCGAAAGAAAATTGCGCTTTGCCTCGCACGGGCACGCGCAAAATATGGGCAAATCGATACTGATAAGGACAAGTCTCAAAAGCTTTCAACTGACTGAAAGAAAAATTTTCCGGAAAAACCGGCGTCAATTCATCTACCCGTTTTATGTCCTGGCCGATTTCACTGGTCTTTTCGCCCATTACTCCTTTACCCTTGGGCATTTTATCCTCTATTTGAATACCAAAGCCCAAATTTTTTAATTCCAGCAAAAAGGGCGAAAGTTTTTTCCGGCGAGCGCCGCCGCAGTCATAAGCCGAAGTAAAAAACAAACCAATCTTGGCTCTGGTCATAGCCACATAAAATAACCGCCGCTCTTCTTGCCAATGGGCATCACCTTCGGGCAAGATTTCCTTGACTAACGCGTCCGGCAATTCAATCGGATCGCGGCGTTCGCCGGTTGGAAAACGGCGTTCGACTAAATTGACTAAAAAAACATATTTGAATTCCAAACCTTTGGCCGAATGAACCGTCATAATTTTAACGCTATCCGGACCTTCGTCCAGACTTTTTTGCAACGACCCAGCCTCCCCGGCCTCCAGCTCTAACTCAATTAATTGCAAGAAATTCTTGACTGATTTGTCTTCAAACGCGTTTTCAGATTCAACGATTTTTTTATAAAACTGGTTTAAATAGCTCACTGACATTTGAGTGGCCAAACTGTCTTCTTTGGTTAAATATTTCAAATAACCGGTTTCGTCCAGAAAAGCCATCACCACCTCACCGACCGTTTTATCCAAAGCCAGCCGACTATGCTTTTCAATCAAACCAACAATTTTTTTAAATTGCTCGCGCAAATCATCTTCCATCTGAGCACTAGTTATTGTATTCTGTAACGTTTGAAAAATTGAATGACCTTTGCGACTGGACAGATAAAGTAAATTATTCAAATCCTGGGGCGCTAAATCAAAAACCGAAAAATTCAAAACCCGATACATGGCCGGTCCTTCATGATAATTATCCAGTAATTTAAGATAGGCTAAAATATCTAAAACTATCGGCTTGACGTATAATCCACGCGAAGCCAAAAATTGAAAAGGAATATTGGTTTGGCTGATGGAAGTGACAAAGGAGTTGGCCACATCATTAGTGCGCGCCAAAATCGCAAAATCGCTCCAGGCCGCGTCTTTGTCTTTTTCTTTTAAATCAACAATTTGTTTTAGCACCCCCCGAATCTCATCGTCAGCCGTTTCAAAAGCCAGGTGTCTGATTAAACCTTGGCCAGAGATATTAGCTTTGAGTTTTTTGGTCAATTTATTTTTATCACCGGCTTTAGCTAATTTAACTTCAAGCCGGTCTGGGTTATTTTGTTGAATAAATTTATAAGACCAATCCAAAATCTCTTGCGTGGAGCGATAATTTTGGTTTAAAAATAATTCTTTGGCCTTGGGATAATCTTTTTTAAACTCCAAAATATTCGACACTGAAGCGCCGCGAAATTTGTAGATGGATTGATCATCATCTCCCACCACGGTAATGTTATTTCGGGGTTGAACTAATAATTTGATCAGTTCATATTGAGCGTAATTCGTGTCTTGAAACTCATCAACCAGAATATATTTGAATTTTTGACGGTAACGCGCCAAAACCGCCGGCCGTTTCTGAAAAAGCTGCAGACAGTAATTTACCAAATCGCCGAAATCCAAAGCTTCATTATCCAAAAGCAGCTGTTGATAGACATGAAAAGCATTGGCCACTTCTTCAGCTTTTTTAATCTCCAAAGCCATGATTTCCTTTTTTTCTTGTTTACTTAAATCGGCCAGTATTTCCGGATCAATTACCTCTTTAACAAAATCAGAAGAATCTGAATTCAGGCGTAAATTCTTGGCATAAGCCAAATAATCCTTAGGTTCAATCACCTCGTCTTTGGCGCGGGAAAAAAGTTTAATTAAAGCGTGAATAAATTTGGTCGGATTACCCAAGGGTCGATAAAAATCCAAATTAAATCGGTCTAAATTTTTTCTAACCAAAAGCCACTGCTCAGTTTGATTAAGCAATTTAAAATCGTTAGGCAAACCGATTTCCAAAGCATTTTCTTTCAAAATCTTTTCCGCGAAAGCGTGAAAAGTTAAAATCCACAAATCAATATAACCATACGGCAAAAGTTTATCTACGCGTTCCTCCATTTCCTGAGCCGCTTTGTCGGTAAAAGTCAACGCCAAAATTTCATCCGGCCGGCATTTGTTTTGCTCTATTAACCAACCGATTCTTTGAGTAATCACGGTTGTCTTGCCGGTACCGGCACCGGCCACAATCAGAAGTGGCCCGTTATCATATATTACCGCCTCTTTTTGCTCCGAATTTAAAGTTTTTAAATTGATTTCCATTAACCTATTTTATCAAAAAAATCCAAATAAATCTACTGCGAATTTTATTAAAAATTATAATAAAAAACCCGCTGGAATTCCGATTTATCTCAGAACCAGCGGGATTAAATAAATCTCGGCCGTTTAAGCCGTGGCCGCCATGACTTCGGCAATACGAATATTGTATTCCCCAGCCTTGGCCGCTGCCGCCTGGGCAAAGTGGCGATTTCTCGCCGCGTACATTAATTCGCGCGACATATTGACAACGAATGGATAGCGCCGGGCATTCCTTATGGTCTCCAATAAGGCTCCCTCTTGTTTACCGATACCGGGAAGCAAAAGCGGCGTCGTATCGTCGGGCACAACTCCGTGCAGCAGCTTGATCTGCTCGGGAAAAGTTGCCCCCATGACAAGTCCTATCTGGGTGCAGCCGTCCTTTTGCTTGGCCGTAACTTTATCTGCCAAATGGACAAAGAGCTGACGATCGACTGAGGACAACATCTGCTCCTGAAATTCACCGGCGCCAGGGTTACTGGTATGGCACAAAACGTATACGGCATGTTCAGGGCCATAGTCCAGCCACGGGTCAAGCGTATCTGAACCAAGATAGGCGTTGACGGTAACCGCATCGGCTTTGAACCGCTCGAACGCGGTCTTGGCGTAAAACCTGGCGGTATTGCCAATATCACCATACTTGGCGTCAAGAATGACCTGCATACCTAAGTCGTGGGCATATTGGATCAACTCCGTTAAAGTGTCTTCGGCGCCATAAGCCGCCCAAAACGCCAGGTTGGGCTTACAGACGCAAGTCCTGTCGAATAGTTGATATAGATACTGCTTACCGAAATACAACAGCCGCGACTTCAGACTGCCACGACCCAGCAACTGGCCACTGCGACCTTTGGGCATCTTTTCGTCATCGGTATCAACGCCCGCGCAAATGTAACTTTTCCTGTCGGCTTGATCTTGAAGTAATTGTTGAAGATACGTCATGATAAAATCCTCAGCGGTTGTCAAACAAAAAATGGAAAGAACAAACTGATGTCCCTCCATGCAATCAATAAAACTATAGGCTAAAATTGATAAAAGGTCAATTAACTACTGATTATATTTATTTCGACCTACATGCGCAATGACGATTTGGTAGATATAAAAAAGCCTCACCAACCGAAGTTATTGAGGCCACAATATTTTTGAACCAAAAACGCTTAGATACTCAGACGCAAAGCGATGTTAGTTTCAAGACCGGAAACATTGGTCTGAGCCTTGAAATCAAAGGGCATAATCGCCCTGGCTTCTTTTAGGCTGACACCAGGCATGAGATTGATCAGCTCAAGACCGTCCTTGGTCAGATAAAAAACTCCGACGTCAGTAACATAGTACACCTCTTTGCCATCATTCAATGCTTGTGAGGCACTGAAAGTTACCTCACTCACGTTCTCAACGACGCGCAGGCTTTTACCGTTGAAAAGATGCATGACAAACACAATCGTTTTAGCACCGTCGATAATTACCGTGGAACCACCAGGGCCAACAGTGCCTAGAATACCCTTGGCTTTGCGGGACAAATTGACATTGCCGCGAAAATCAATCTCCAGAGCCCCCAAAACAGCCACTATGCCTCCCTCCCCACTTTCAATGCGGGCAAAGGCTTCACAAGATTCCACCAGTTCTTCCGGCAAAAACATGCAACCGAATAATGCGCCACTGGCGGCAATACCACCAATCGGACCACTCTCTACCATCATTCTCAGACGTTGAAGAACACCAGCCAAAGCCAACTGAACGGCTGCTTCTTCGGGCATGCCAACACCCACAATCAGATTATGGCTCCCATTTATTGAATCGGCTACCACCACGGCCGCGGCTTTAGCCAACATCAAATCATCCTTGCTGCGCTTGGGAGTAAAGCCCGCCACTCGATTAATGGCTTTGACTATCGCCAAGGAACGCCGAAGATCGGCTTTGGATCCGACCACCAATGAACGGTTCGGACGACGTTGAGTATAGCAAAGTGTCTGGGGCGTTTCCGGCCGAACCACAATAGCATCAACCATATTGCCAGGGATATAAATCTCATCCGGCCGATACTCCTGCACAGAACCACACTGAACAATCACCTTACCGCCGTGACGTTTAGCGGCCAAAGATGCGTTTTTCATTTCCCCCAACAAAGCACATTCGTGCACATAAACATTACCACGATCGTCAACCGCGGTGGCATTGATAATCACCACCATATTGTTATCCGGACAATCATACTCCAACTCGCCGTCAACAATTCGAACCCACTGCTTGTCCGTGTTGGCCACGATCGTGCCCGTGCCCCAGCGCGGATCAACGAAAGTACCAATACCCGCTTTGGTGCGAAAAGTTTTCATGCCTTGAGCCTTGGCCTGTATCAAGCGTGAAAGCGCCCCTTGGGGAATCAAGCTAATCTTGAGTCTCTTGTCGCGCTCAGCCGCCTTCAAGCAGCGTCGAAAAGTTTCCGCGTGCCCAGTAATCAACTCACCAAGCAACCCGGGATATAGCGCCAAGTCATCACCCGACCCATCAAGCCGATCACGGCCGCCTTGACCCGCAATGGCGATTAGGGTCAAACCCAATAATTCAGAATGCCGGGCAGCAATTGCCTGCATCATAGCCGGTGTCCAGCCAGTCGCACCCAAGCCAGTCAAAACCAAAACATCATAACTATGGATCAGCGAAGCCGCTCGAGCGGCTGACATAAACCTGTCGTCATTGGCAGGGTGGTAGTTCCTCCCAATATCCAATGGCTTTTTCGATGCGGCCCTCCATCGCGCCAACCTGGCCACATTAAACACAATCGGTACCATGTCCGTAAGTCTCATCTGACGTCTCCTATCCGCTCCTTGCCGCGCAAAGAGATGAAAACCAAAAGGCACAAAAAATGGAAAGAACAAACTGATGTCCCTCCATTCAATCAATAAAACTATAGGCTAAAATTGATAAAAGGTCAACGCTAACAACAAAACACGTTTTAATTTTAATAAAAGCGTTTAAGCATTATTAGGATATGAAAAAAGTTGTGATGATTAAGCAAATTTGGTAAAATAAGATAAATATTGGAGATTAATAAAAATATGAAAAATTTTAGATCTTCGGACAATTTGGCGCGTCAAACTGAATATCCACCTCAACCTGACGCAGAAACAGCCGATAATTATGAACAGTATTTCCGGTTTGATAAACCCAAAAGAACCGCCGCTCGACCGAATTTTGAAACCCCAAAGGTTTTAAAATCTTTTATTACTCCGGAGATGGTGGGTCAGGCTACCAGTTTAGATGAACTTTGCCATTCTTTGGAAAAGTTTGATAGAGTTAGCGGCACCGAGCCGGAAGGCGAATACACCAGCGATTACGTGATTGGTGAAATAAGAAATTTCGAAAAATATTTTCAGGAAAATGTCGACCACCTATTACTAACGGTTATTACCGGCAAAAAAGATGAAACCAACAACGAACTTTGGCAAAAATTAACCAATATTCCAATCGGTCAAGGTAGTCTTGGCTTGCGCCAAAAAGTTAAAAACTTAATGGAGCAAGAATGGGCAAAAAGGTTTAAAGAAAAACAAACCGAATTGATGACCGAGGCAATCAGTCAAACCAATAATCTTGGCGAATTGAATAAAATTATCGGCCAGTTTAAAATTATCCGATCCAATAAACAAGAATACCAGCCGGAAAAAGTAATCGCGGCCATAGAAAATATAAGCTTAACGATGAATAATTTAGTCCTGGCGGCTAGTTGGCAGGAAGCAGACGTCAACCAAATCGGTCAAGAGCTTGATTCAATCTTTAAGATCCACAGCCTCCCGCAAGAATTTGGAATTTATCAGCAGGCCTATAAATTAATTTTTCATGAGGTTTTGGCCGCCATTAAAAAACAAAATTTTGAAAGTCAGATTAAAAAAATTAACGAACCCGGGGCGATTTCTAATTTCGGCAAAAAAATTGGCAGCTGGTTTAGCCATCGCAAATAAAAAAACCCGCTCTCTTCCACCCCCCCCCTAGGTTGAAAACGGGTAAACTACCATCGTCCAGGATTCAGGCCCAACTTGGCCTACAACCATGCATCCGCACGAATTCAGCCACTTCATCCTTGTGAAGTTCAGCCGCGCGCTTTCTTCGCGCCGCATCAAGGCTCGCCTGCTCAGCCGCAAGCTTCCTGCGTTCAGCCTCGCGCCGCTTCGGTGCGGCCAGGATTTCGCTGGCTTCAGCGTATTGCTCGGCCAAAAGAGCGCGCACGCTAATCTTGCGATCCGACGCCTTCTTTTGCAAACGCTCATACCGCTCTTTACGGCGATATTTTTTTCGCGCCGAGGCTTGGGCTTGCCGGTAGTGTGTCACCCCCGGCTTCATCTTGATCAGATCCGACCAAGGCCGGACAGACTTTTTCTCCACCACGGGTCCGACTGCTTTTGCATTCTTGCTCAAGCCGCCGTGACTTGATGAATCGTTGGTAAGACTGGCAACCGTTACCGGCTGCACCACGCGGGACTGAATCTGATTCTGACGAGGCCGATTATGGCCTTTATCGGAATGGCCATTCCTCCCGCCTTTTTTTTGACGACTCGATTTAGGCATACACCCTCCATTTTTCTATGTTTGCGGACAATCCGAACAAGGCAACTCCGGATTTTTCCTGGTGCGAAGGCAGTTACTACTGCCAAACACCTTCTGACAAAGAGACGCGGCAGGCGAAGCCTTGGACGAAGGCTTTCCTTGGTGTTCGACATGAACACGCCACAGCGCCCGCCAACCGACCGCATGACTTGATGATTTGGCCATAAGCAACACCCTCCTATTGATAGACCGGCCGCGGTTAAATGATCCATTTGTTCTTAAGCACTTTAGTAATTTTTTTACAAATTGTCAACCTAAAAACTCCGCCAGCACTTGGCGGAGTTTTTATTTAATATCTAGGTTCTAGGCATGCAAAAGAAGAAATAACGGCGCTAAAACTAAAGTTAAAGTGGAAAGCAATTTGATCAAAACATGAAGTGAAGGACCGGCCGTATCTTTAAACGGATCACCAACCGTATCCCCGACTACCGCCGCTTTATGGGTGGCTGAACCCTTACCGCCAAAGGCACCAGTTTCAATATATTTTTTGGCATTATCCCACGCGCCGCCGCCGTTATTTAACAAAAGCGCCATAACAATACCAACAATGGTTCCAACCATTAAAGTAGCCCCGACCGACTCCGGACCCAAAATAAAACCCACCAAAGTCGGAATAATGACCGCGAGCAAACCGGGCAACACCATTTCTTTAAGCGCCCCGCGCGTGCACAAATCAACGCAGCGAGCATAATCCGGTTTTTCCGTGCCCTGCATAATCCCCGGTTTTTCTTTAAATTGCGCCCTCACGTCATTAATAATATAATAAGCCGCTCGGCCGACAGCGCGAATAGCAAACGAAGAGAAAACAAAAATTAAAGCCGCGCCAATTAACCCGCCGACGAAAACAATCGGTTTAGCTAAATCAATACTGGTTAATTTTACTTCTTGCAAATAAGCGGAAAAAAGCAAAAAAGCGGCCAGGGCAGCAGAACCAACGGCATAACCCTTGGTTAAGGCTTTGGTCGTATTGCCCACTGAATCTAACCGATCGGTTCTTTTTCTGATATCTTCTGAGACTGATGACATTTCCACAATACCACCGGCGTTATCCGTAATCGGCCCAAAATTATCCATAGCCAAAATATAAGTCGCGGTTGCCAACATACCCATCGTGGCCACGGCCGTGCCAAATAATCCGCCGCTTTCCACTCCGGATAATTTACCTAAATAATAAGAAGCCATAATGGCTAACGAAATCACAATCACCGGCATGCCGGTTGATTCCAAACCCACGGCAAAACCGGAAATAATATTGGTCGCCGCGCCGGTTTCTGAGGCCTTGGCAATATCTCGAACCGGGCGATAACGATATTCCGTATAATATTGAGTGATAAAAACAAAAGCGATGCTAGTGGCAACACCAATTAGGCCGCAACCGAAGAACCAAAGCCAGAAAACTCCCAATAGAAGCTTACAAGCTACGCCCAGACCGACGATGGCCAAAATTGTGGCCACAGCGTAACCACGATTTAAACCTTTCATCGGATCTTGATCTTCCTTAATTCTCACGACGAAAATGCCAACAATAGAAGCCAATAAACCAAAAGCCATTACGGCCAAAGTAAAAATAACGCCATTCAAACCAAAGATTGGATACAAAGCTACACTCAAAACCATAGCGCCGATATTTTCCGCAGCGGTTGATTCAAATAAATCAGCACCGCGACCCGCACAGTCGCCAACATTATCACCGACCAAATCGGCAATGACGGCCGGGTTTCTCGGATCGTCTTCGGGAATGCCGGCTTCCACCTTGCCTACCAAATCCGCGCCCACATCAGCCGCTTTGGTATAAATTCCTCCGCCCAACTGGGCAAATAAAGCAACGAATGATGCCCCGAAGCCAAAACCAACCATCAAAAACGGCACCTCAATCGGATTTTTTAAACCGCCAAAAGCATAAAATAAACCGGCCACACCAACCATAGAAAGTGTAACCACCATAATGCCGGAAACGGCGCCGCCACGCATCGCCGTTTGCAGGGCTAGATTCAAACTCTTGGTCGCGGCGGCCGCGGTTCTTAAATTCGCTTTAACGGCAATAAACATACCGATGTAGCCGGACAGAGCTGAACAGAAAGCACCTAGCACGAAAGCTAAAGCCGTGTGCCAACCGTAAGATAAATTGCCGCTGAAAAAATAAATTGAAAAAATTAATACCGCCATCACCGTGCATAGAATGCTGATGGTGTAATATTGGCGTTTTAAAAAAGCCATGGCTCCTTGTTTGATCGCCAAAGCAATTTCCTGCATTTTTTCCGTCCCCGTCTCTTGTTTTAGCACATGCTGGGCCAAAAAGCCGGCGGTCGCTAGACCCACTAAACCGATGATAAAAATCGATAAGAACATAATTAATAATAAAATTATTTATTAAAACGAGGCTAGCCGCCTCGCGGACATTTATTTTGTGCAATTAGTTTAACAAATAAAACGTAGGCTGTAAACTGTAAAAAATGAAAAATAAACTCACCTTCCAAATTATCTTTGGCTTTCACTGAAAATTTTACTGAATTTTAGTAACAGCACTCGCGGGCTGGCTTGTCAGATCCGCAGTCGCAGGGCTCGTTTGCTCCGCAGCATTCGCCATAAGGCAGGCCGGATCCGCATGGACAATCTTCGTCCAAATGTGGCATAAAACCTTAAATATTAGCTTAACTTGAATAAGTTAATCGCGTTTTGAGCCGTTTTCTCGGCAATTTCATTATAATCAATCTCCTTTATTTTAGCAATTTTTTCTGCCGTAAATTGAACATAGGCCGGTTCATTTCTCTCCCCCCGATGCGGCTCGGGCGCCAGATAAGGACAATCGGTTTCAATTAAAATTGATGACAAAGGCAGACGTTTTGCCACTTCGGCTAAATTACCGGTTTTATCAAAAGTGATGATGCCGGTAAAACCAACCATCAGGCCTTGCTCCACAAAAGCCAAAGCTTGCGTCAAAGTTCCACTAAAACAATGAATTACTCCTTTTTTATAATTTTCCTTTTTTATAATTTTCAAAATCTCATCATAAGCATCAAGCTGACCGTTCTTACTATTACGGCTATGTAAAATTAACGGCAAATCAAATTCTTTAGCCAAATTGATATGCTCAATAAATGTTTCTTGTTGTTTCTTAATATTTTCTGGTTCATGAAAAAAATCCAATCCAGTCTCACCGATAGCCACCACTTTTTTTGATTGTTTAATCAGCTGGCGATAATCATCGATTCTGAACTCTTCCGGATGAAACTGACTGCCCAAAGTATGAATCGGGTGCAAACCAATCGCGGCGTAAACTCCTCTTTTATAGTCTTGGGCGATACTGACGGCCTTGGCGCTGGTCGCCAATTGCGAACCAACGTTAATCATCCAAATGTTATTTTCTTGACAATCGGCAATAACTTTTTGCCAGTCCGACAAAAAATCTTCAAAGTTTAAATGGGCGTGCGAATCAACTAACATAATTAGATCACTTGTTTGGCTTGATTAATTACCTCGGGAATTAATGGGATTAAAAATCCGGCCGCTGTCGTTAGCCAGTTGGCCACAACCGAAGCGTCAATGATATTATTGACCCAAAGAGAAACGTTAAGGCTGAAAATAAAAATTATCATTAAACCTAAAACCAGAATCCCCTCAATCAAACCAAAGATGGCGCCTAATAATCTATTAAAAGTCTTAACGAAAGGAATAATCGCGATTAAATTAAAAACTTTTCCCACCACATGAAAAATCAGACCGACTAGCCGGTTGACAATAAAAAAAATCAAAGCAAAAGAGACGATTTCGGCAGCAATTTTATTGCCCAAAAAAATTGGGGTTAAAAAATTAGCAAAATCGACAAAAAATAAGTTGGCCACGAAAGCGCCGGCAAAAACCCCGATAATCGCTCCAATTGCCTCAATTAAACCCAAGGTAAAGCCAAAGGCAATAAAAATAAAAAGCGCCAGGATTAAAATGAGATCAAGTACGGTTAAAAACATAAAGTAAAAAATTATTTAGTATTTAACCTGGGAAATAAAGGTTCAGCTTTTTTAATGTTTTTCTCGGCAAAAATTAACTGAATCTTCTTGGCCGTCTCGGGCATAAATGGCTCCAATAAAAAGGCAATTTCTTTAATGCCGGCCGCGGCTTGATTTAGAATTTTTTCCACTTCATCCTTTTTGCCCTCTTTGGCCAAAACCCAAGGCTTGGTTTCAGCAATGAGCACATCTAAGGCGGTAATTTTTTCCCAAATAAATTTCAAAGCTTGGTCAAATTGAAAATTTTCAATCAACTCACCAAATTTCTTGTCCAATTGAGCCGATTTATCTTTTTTAATTAAAATTTGATTTTGCTCAATTAATCCGGAAATGCGGCTGACCAAATTGCCTAAACCGTTAGATAAATCGGCCGTAAAAGCGGTTTCAAACTTCTCGATGGTAAAATCACTGTCCTCAAATGGATTAATATGTCTCAGTAAGTAATAACGCACCGCGTCCGTTCCATATTTTTCTACCAAATCAAATGGGTTAATGACATTACCCAGACTCTTGCTCATTTTTTGATTGCCACTGATAATAAAACCATGGATAAAAATCTTTTTTGAATTAGGCAAACCAGCCGACATCAGCATGGCCTGCCACATAGCTGATTGCTGGCGCAAATTATCTTTGCCGGCGACCTGAATGCCTGGCCAAAATTTTTCAAAAGTTTTTAAATCATGGGGCCAACCAATAGTAGAAATATAATTAATCAACGCATCGAACCAAACATACATGACGTGATCGTCATCATTAGGCACAGCAATACCCCAAGGCATTTTACGTTTAAGTCGGGAAATACTGAAATCATTCAGACCGTTTTCCACGAATTTTTTAATTTCGTTGAATCTGAAATCCGGCACGACAAAATTAGGATTTTTTTTATAAAAATCCAACAACGGTTTGGCGTAGCGAGAAAATTTAAAAAAATAATTTTCTTCTTCAATTTCTTCCAATTTAAGGTTAGGATGTTCCGGACAACAACCATTAACCAATTCAGAGGCGGTTTTTTCCAATTCGCAGCCAGAGCAATAATTAATTTTAGAAATACGTTTTTCAATGTCTCCGCTTTTCAAACATCGCTGCCAAAATTCAACAGCCGCTTTCTTATGATTCTCGTCGGTAGTTCGAATAAAATTTGTATAGCTTAAATTTAGAGCTTGCTTTAAGCGATCAAATTTGGCGGCATAAATATCAACATAGGCTTGCGGCTCTTGTTTCGCCTCAGTTGCCTTGCGATAAATTTTAACTCCGTGTTCATCAGTACCAGTATTAAATATTACTTCATCACCCAAACTTTGATGATAACGAGCTATAACATCGGCCTGAATAATTTCCAAAGCAAAACCGATGTGAGGTTCGGCGTTGACATAAGGCAAGGTAGTGGTGATATAAAATCTTTTATTCATATTTATAATCTTCTTAAAACAAAGTTTAAATTTAATTATTTTCCATCAATGATGACAACAAACTCACCTCGGGTTTGTTCTTCATCTAATTGTTTAATGACTTCTTTAATTGAGCCGCGATAAACCGTTTCAAAAACTTTCGTTAATTCACGACAGACAACTATTTCTCGACCTAAACCAAATTCGTAAAGCTGCATTAGAGTTTTTTGAATTCGATGCACCGATTCATAAAATACAACCGGCATTTTACCCTCGATAATTTCTTTAATGATTTTCTCTCGACCCTTTTTGTGCGGCAAAAATCCGTAAAAAATAAATTTATCTAGCGCTAGGCCGGAAATAGAGACCGCAGAAACCAAAGCGCTGGGACCAGGAATAACTTCAATTTCTATGTCGGATAGAGCCGCGGCCTTAACCAATAAGCCACCAGGATCAGAAATTCCGGGTGTACCAGCATCGGAGACTAAGGCAATACTTTTGCCTTCTTTGATTTTATAAACCAAAAAATCAATCTTTTCCACTTTACTGTGTTGATGATAGCTGATGGTTGGTTTAGTAATTTGATAATGATCTAAAAGTTTCTTGGTCACGCGCGTATCTTCGCAAGCAATTAAATCCACCTCCTTCAAAATTCGAAGAGCCCGAAGCGTAATATCTTCGAGATTTCCGATCGGAGTTGCGACAATATAAAGCTTGGCCATATATTATTCATTATGACAAAAATCCTTAATATTTTCAAGGTCAAACTTATTGTATTTCAATTGCTAAGCATTGACTAACCAACAATAAATCGATAATATCATAATGCGCTTATTGGCTACCAACCAGATGAAGGGAATTGACCATGGGCCAAAAAAGTTCAGGTGGGCGTTTAAGCCAAACGACCCGCAACAAGAATCGGCGCAATAAAAAGGCGCGGGATAAGCGGCGTAAAAATGGTCAGCTTGGATCGGCGCGCGTTGAAAAAACGCGCCTGGATGAAATCCTGGCCAAGTTGGATGAAGCGACGCGAGACCGATCTTCTGGTCGCGAAATGTTCAATCCATACGCAGATTATTAACCCGTAATCAGCGAGAAGAACCTTGGGGGAGGTTCTTTTTTTTAAAAAAAACATGTTGTAAAAATTGTTACTACCATTGACAAAAACCTAAGTTTAAAATAATATGCTTTATGCCTTGTAGTTTCTTCGTCTCTCTGTAAGGCATGCATTCGGCCCTGTCTAACACGCAAAAAAGGTCAATGCGAGAACACACACAAGACGCGACTTAAAAATCCCAACCCTCCCTGGGGTTACGGGAAAGCACACTAAGCACGGGTAGCAAGAAACCCCTTGCGCCTGACCAAAGGAAGGTTTTAGCACTTCGGCCTTAAAAAAGTGCCCCCTTTCCCAAACCATTATTGATCCATGCCCGTGGAACGATGTGGTTTGGGATCTTTTTTATACTCTTAATTTTGAATTGACAAAAAAAACTTGGGCCCATATAATGTTATATGCTCAACCTGGAGGAAGTTAGTATGAATACTGCAACCCAAGGCCAAATCACCCTCGTTCTTCACGGGGAAACCAGGGTCTGTAATTACTCCACTGACCCTCGTGACCGAAGTCAAGATGTCTGGTTGCCATCTGGCCGGTACTTAGCAATCCGGAGGGAGATAGCGTATGAAAGATGTCTGTTGATTACCCATCCCGATACGAATAATCGGGTTGGTCTGCCGGAAAGCGTCTGGCGCGCCTATGACAACCCCCACGCCGGCGACAAACGCGTGGAGATTATCGAGTCGAGAAAATCTCGAGTCCGGCAAAACCGACGCAAACGCCAACTCATCTGAGCCAACGGAGAAATGGACGCTTCTCCGTTTTTTATTTAAGAAAATAATTAGTTTAAATTTTAAAATCTTTTTTGCTGCGCAACAGACGATGATACTTAATAGCAAAACGATGAGCTTCATCTCTAATCTTTTGAATCATTTTCAGGGCACTGGATTTTTTTGACAAAATAATTGGATATTGTTTGAACAGGGTAAAAATTTCCTCATCGCGTTTAGCCAAAGCAATCAGCGGCAAAGTCAGGCCTAATTCCCGCAACGCACTTTGCGCCGCCGAAAGCTGGGGTTTGCCGCCATCAACCATAATCAAATCAGGGAATCTGCCTTTTTCTTTAATCAAACCGTAGTAGCGACGATAAACCACTTCTTTCATGCAGTCATAATCCGACTGGCCGACGACGGTTTTAATCTTAAAACGGCGGTAATTATTCTTGTCCGGCAAGCCGTCTTTAAAACAAACCATGGAACCAACCACATCCGAAGCGCCTAAATTGGAAATATCAAAACATTCAATAATTCGCGGCAGCACCGACAGCGATAAAACATTTTGCAAATCAACCAGGCTACTCTCACCGGCTTTTAAACCAATTTCAATATTTTTTTTCAGCATGGCTAAAAGTTTTAATTTGTCACCTTTCTGAGGCACAAAAATTTTTACTCTATGACCGGCAATTTTTTCCAAATATTTTTCTAATAATTTTTGCTCAGGTAATTTTATCGGCACAATTACTTCCTGAGGGATTTCTTGGGAATAATAATATTGCCGGATAAAATCCGAGAGGCTTTGTCTGGCATCCCCCAACAACGAAACGGCAAAACTGAATTCTTGGCGGCCGGAAATTATACCTTTATCAATATTAAAAATTTGAACTACAAATTTGTTCGGAGCCGAAAAATAATTTATCACGTCTTGATTATAACGCCGCTTTAAAGATACTTTCTGTCTCTCGGCAATGTTTTTTAAAGCTAAAATTTGATCACGGCGAATTTTGGCTAATTCGTATTTTTGCTGGGCGGAATAATCTTTCATTTCATAATTCAACTTTTCCACCAACTCTTGAGTTTTTCCTTTCAAAAGCCAGGCCGCTTTTTCTATATTCTCGTTATATTCTTTTTCAGAAATATTATTGATACAGGGCGCGCTGCATTGTTTGATATGATACAGTAGACAAGCGCGCTTGGGTAATTTACGGCAAACCCGCAGCTTGAATAAGCTATTAGCCAAACGAATTGCTTGCTGTCGGGATTGGCCAGAAACGTATGGGCCAAAAACTTGATCAGTTTTTTTTATCGTTCGAGCAGTTTCTAACTTGGGAAATTTATCTTTAGTGATTCTAATATAAGCATAACGCACGCTATCTTTTAACTGAATATTATATTTTGGCTGATATTTTTTTATTAATTCCGCTTCCAGCAGCAACGCCTCGACTTCCGTGTCAGTGACAATAAACTCCACGTCAACAATTCTTTGCACCAAGCTGGCGGTTTTACCGACTTGATTTTCTTTTCTATAATACCAGCCAATCCGATTTTTTAAATCCTTGGCTTTACCCACGTAAATTACCCGGTCTAAATCATTTTTAAAAAGATAACAGCCCGGTTGCTTTGGTGCTTTTTTAATTTTATCGAAAATATTCATAAAATAAATGTTGACAAGTATCAATAATTTTATTATTATATTATATTGATCAAATCTGCTTGATCATAAACTGTTACACCAACTTCTTCAACAGGAGGGTACGAAATTGGAAACGAGTGAACCAAAGTATGACGCCTATTTGACGGCTCAAGGCCGAATGGCGTTATTATTTCCGCCAGGAAGACATAATGACCAGAGCGTTCAATGGCAACTCAACCATGGTCAGGAAGAACTTTGTCTGGTGCAAGGCCGAAACATGTCAATGCTCTTGCAGGGCATTACGGATTTACGATGGATGTATGGCGTCACCGTTAATCAAATTCGGGTAGAACTCGCCTTGATCGTTAATCTGAATACCGCGGTTTATTTGCTTGATATGATCCTTGAACCACAGGGTATCTTATTCAGAAAGACAGATGTCGCCGAAATTGAAGAACTTCTGAATAACCCGGAGTTGACCGAACGAATACGGAATATCGTTGCCGGTATTTGTTGCCCAGACAGAGCGGACTTAGCCGGCGCCATTGAAGTCAGTCAGGGAAAGCCCAATATCTTACGGCTTTTGGCGCAATGCCAGGCCACCCGAAAAGTTCCTGGCAGTTGGCGTCACGCTTTGACTGGTTTAACCACCAAATTCACGTTTTTCGGCCTGGCGGCAACGATCATTGCCGGCTTGGTCAAAGGCGCGCTTGGCCTCATCATCGTAGGCGCCATGCTCCTTATATTTTTATGCTACGTAGGATTTTTCAAGCCGTAAATTGGCCGGTAAAAATCCGCGTGATACATTTTGAAGGCTAACCCCCTTCTTTTTTTATTTTAACACTGTCTTTAAATATTTTCCCGTGTAACTCCACTTGGCGCATTTGGCAATTTTTTCCGGCGTACCCTCGGCAATAATCCTGCCGCCGCGATCCCCGCCCTCCGGACCCAAATCAATCACCCAATCAGCCGATTTAATCACATCCAAATTATGTTCAATGACCAAAACGGTATTGCCTTTATCGACCAATCGACCCAAAACTCCCAAAAGTTTTTCTACATCGGCAAAATGCAGACCGGTCGTCGGCTCATCTAAAATATACATGGTATTGCCGCCTTTGCGTGAAAGTTCGGAGGTTAATTTAATGCGTTGGGCTTCGCCGCCGGACAAAGTGGTGGCCGGCTGACCTAAAGTAATATAACCCAAACCAACATCGTATAGAGTCTGCAGTTTATTGGCAATAGCCGGAATATTTTCAAAAAATTCCAAGGCTTCTTCCACGGTCATAGCCAAAACTTCCGCGATATTTTTATTTTTATATTTGACCGACAAAGTGTCTTGATTAAACCTGCTACCTTTGCATTTTTCACATTCGATATAAACATCCGGCAAAAAATTCATTTCAATCTTTTTTACTCCGTCGCCTTCGCATTCCTCACACCGGCCGCCAGCGACGTTAAACGAGAACCGTCCCGCCTTCCAGCCTCGGGCACGCGCTTCTTTGGTTTGAGTAAACAATTCTCTGATGACCGTAAAAACGCCAATGTAAGTGACCGGATTTGATCTGGGAGTCCGGCCGATTGGTGATTGATCGACGATGACGGCCTTGTCTAATTTACCGAAACCCTTAATGGCTTTATACTTGCCCGGCTGCTCAACGGCCCGCCAAAATATTTTATATAAAGCTTTGTATAAAATATCATTAACCAAAGTGCTTTTGCCGGAACCGGAAACGCCGGTAACGCAGGTTAAAACTTTCAGCGGAATATTGACATCAATATTTTTCAAGTTATGTTCCTGAGCGCCAAAAATCTGCAGATGGTCAAAAATCTTTCGGCGCTTGGTCGGAGTTTCAATTTTTCTCTTGCCCGACAAAAATTGACCGGTAATTGATTCTGGACATTTTTTAATTTGTTCTGGCGTGCCGGCACAAACAATATGGCCGCCGTGAATCCCCGCACCCGGGCCTAAATCAATAACGTGATCGGCGTGCAAAATGGTATCCTCATCATGCTCCACGACCACTACGGTATTACCCAAATCGCGTAATTTTTTTAAAGTCTCAATTAATTTATCATTATCTCTTTGATGCAGCCCAATCGACGGCTCGTCTAAAATATACAAAACCCCGCGCAACTCCGAACCGATTTGCGTGGCCAAACGTATCCGTTGAGCCTCTCCGCCGGATAAAGTTCTGGCTTCGCGAGACAGAGTTAAATAATCCAAACCGACATTCAAAAGAAATTTCAAACGATTTTCAATTTCGCGCAAAATCAATTTGGCAATTTCTTTTTCCTGACTGGATAACTTTAATTCCGTAAAAAACTTGAGCAAACCTTCAATGGAAAATTCACTGACTTCCCAAATATTTTTGTTACCCACGGTAACGGCCAAAATTTCTGGCTTTAATCTCTTGCCCTGGCAAGTCGGGCACGGCCCAGTGGCCATATACTTTTCCATTTCCTGACGCCGCCATTCTGATTCAGTTTGCTTATATAACCTTTCCAGCTGCGGTATAATACCCTCAAATTTTCCCGTCCAGCTATGACTCATACCTTTATCCCAAGACTTAACGTCAAATTTTATCTCTTCGTCTGAGCCGTTTAAAACAATATTCTTTATTTTTTCCGGTAAATTCCTAAACGGCGTCCACAAATCAAATTTATAATGTTTAGCCAAACCCTCAAGCTGCTGATTGCGCCAACCTTCGCCGTGAGCTTTCCAGGGTTTAATCGCCCCGTCGGCTAAAGATAAATTTTGATCCGGAATCACCAAATTAATATCAAAATTTTGCGTAAAACCCAAACCATGACAAGTCGGGCAAGCGCCAAAAGGCGAATTGAAAGAAAAATTACGGGGCTGCATTTCTTCCAAAGAAATGCCGCAATCCAAACATGCGTTGTGCTGAGAAAACATTTTCTCAGTTTTATTAATCACCGCCAAAACCAAGCCATCGGCTTCATCCAAGGCCGTCTCCACCGCTTCGGTTAACCGCGGAATTGATTCTTTTTTTAAAACCAAACGGTCGATAACCACTTCGATGTTGTGCTTATTTTGTTTGTTCAGCTTGGCCTTTTCCCAATCAATCAACTCCTGAACTTCACCGTCAATTCTCACGCGACTATATCCCTTTTTCAACAAATCAGCTAACAATTTTTCGTAAGTGCCTTTTTTACTTCTAATCACCGGCGCCAAAATTTGCACGGTAGTATTGGGTTTTTCCTGCATGATTAAATCCACGATTGATTCCGCGGATTGCGAACTGATGCGTTGGCCGCAATTTGGACAATGCGGCACGCCGATTCTGGCAAAAAGCAATCTTAAATAATCGGCGATTTCGGTAATCGTGCCGACCGTAGATCGCGGATTTTTAGAAATTGATTTCTGTTCAATTGAAATAGCCGGAGAAAGTCCGGTAATTTTATCCACGTCCGGCTTATTCATTAAGCCCAAAAACTGCCGAGCGTAAGCTGACAAAGATTCGACATAACGGCGCTGACCTTCGGCGTATAGCGTATCAAAAGCCAAGGTCGATTTACCCGAGCCGGACAGGCCGGTCATGACCGTTAGTTTATCAATGGGAATTTCCGCGTTGATATTTTTTAAATTGTGCTCCCTAGCCCCATGAATGGTAATGTATTTATTGTTTGACATAAATTTTAAATTGATAGACTTTATTATTCCTGTTCAATATTTTTTTTAAGTTTTTCAATCTTATCTCTCAACTCAATCGCCTTCTCAAAATCCATGGCTTCTGCGGCGGCTTTCATTTGCCCATCCAAATCAAGAATCAATTGATCAATGGCCAATTCTTTGCCCTTTTCTCCCGGTTCAATCACCACGGTTTCGGCGGCGATTGATTTAATGATGGACTGCGGCGTGATTTTATTTTTTTTATTATAGGCCAATTGAATTTCTCTCCGCCGTTCGGTTTCGTCAATCGCCGCCTTCATGGAACCGGTAATTTTATCGGCATACATTATTACCCGAGACTGAGAATTTCTCGCCGCCCGGCCGACGGTTTGAATTAAACTCGTGCGATTGCGCAGAAAACCTTCTTTGTCCGCGTCCAAAATCGCCACCAAAGCGACTTCGGGAATATCCAAACCTTCCCGCAATAAATTTATGCCTACCAAAACGTCATACTGACCTAAACGTAATTTTTTAATAATCTCAATACGCTCCAAAGTGTCAATTTCGGAATGTAGATATACGGTCTTTAGGCCTTGGTCGGCAAAATAGGTTGATAAATCTTCAGACATGCGTTTAGTCAAGGTCGTTACCAAGGTTCGATGACCGGCAGCCGCGGTTTTTTTGATTTCAGCAATTAAATCGTCGACTTGACCGGACAATGGTCTGACTTCAATTTTAGGATCAACCAAACCAGTGGGACGAATAATTTGCTCCACGACCTGGCCGCTGCGCTCGATTTCATATTGATCCGGCGTGGCGGAAACAAAAACCACGTGTTTTAAATATTTACTGAATTCCAAAAACTTTAGCGGCCGATTATCAAAAGCCGAGGGCAAGCGAAAACCATAATCAACCAAATTTTTCTTGCGCGCCAAATCGCCAAAATACATTCCCCTGACCTGCGGCAGGGTTTGATGACTTTCGTCGATGACAAACAGCCAATCATTATTAAACGAGTAATTAAAAAAATCCATCAGCGTAAACGGCGGCTGACCGGGCTTTCGTCCGTCGAAATGCCGAGAATAATTTTCCATGCCCTTGCAATAGCCCATTTGTTCAATCATTTCCAAATCGTAGTTAGTGCGTTGGTTTAAACGATAAGACTCAACCGTATCCAACTGCGGCAGACGTTCGCTTAGTTCCTTGCGAATGGACGCCACGGCTGGTTTAATCAATTCCGGCGGCACGACATATGGCCGCGCGGGATAAACCCAAGCCTCTTTTAGATTATTAATCACCTGACCGGAAACCGGATGAATTTCATAGATATTATTGATTTTGTCTTGCTGCAAATCAATTCTTATCATATTTGCTTCTGAAGATCCCGGAAAAATATCAATCGTATCACCTTTAACTCTAAAACGTCCCGCTTTAATTTCCATGTCATTTCTTTCGTATTGGATGTCAACTAACTGACCAATTAAATCCTGCCGTTTAATTTTAACGCCGGTTTTCAAATATATACTTTGATTTTGATATTCATCCGGCCGGCCGAAAGAGTAGATACAAGAAACCGACGAGACTACAATTACGTCATCACGGCTTAACAATGCCTGAGCCGCCTCCAGCCGAAGCTGCTCGATTTTTTCGTTAACCATTGAATCTTTTTCAATATAGGTGTCGCTTTGGGGCAAATAGCTTTCCGGCTGATAATAATCATAATAGGAAACAAAATAACAAACCTGATTATGGGGGAAAAAAGTTTTGAATTCTTGATACAGCTGAGCGGCTAAAGTTTTATTGTGCGATAAAACCAAAGTCGGCTTTTGTGTCTTTTGAATCAAATTGGCGACGGTAAATGTTTTGCCCGAACCCGTCACGCCCAAAAGCGTTTGCTCTGGGAATTTATTAAAACCCTTGACCAACTTAGCTATGGCTTGCGGCTGATCGCCCTTGGGTTGGTATTCAGACTCAAGTTGAAATTTTGACATCATATAGTAACGTAATATTTTTGTAAATTTTTATAAGCAAAAGCGAAGGGGTTTTCGCCCCTTTGGATTAAAAATAAGCCTATTTAATTGTTCAAGCATTATAGCAGCCGAAGCATCATTAGTCAATATTGATTAATGGCTGCTCAGATATCTGGCCACGCCAATAGCCGCTTTGGCTCCCTCACCGGCCGCGATAATCGTTTGTTTCTCGTAAACATCAGTTACATCACCGGCCGCGAATATTCCTTTGACTGATGTCATATTGGATCGGTCAATGATTATCTCACCCAGCTTATTGGTTTTAACTAATTTCTTGCAAAAATCAATGGCGGGCACCGAACCAATTTCCACAAATACTCCCTGGACTGGCAGCTGAATAATTTTTCCCGATTTATTATCTTTATAATCCAGGCCGCTAATTATCTGACTACCATTTATCTCTACGACTGAGGCGTCAAAAATAACTTTTAAATTACCGGCACTTAAAGTTTTTTCCATCAAAATTTTATCCAAATCTTTTTTAAATTTTGAACCGGTAACTAAAAGATAAACCTGGCTGGCAATTTTGTTCAGCTGATAAGTCGCGCCCAAAGCGGAATTGCCGTCGCCGACCACGGCTACGATTTTATTGGCAAATAACGGCGCGTCGCAAGTGGCGCAATATGTCAGGCCGCGACCCAAAAACTCTTCCTCACCTTTAGCCCCGAGCTTTCTTGGTGCTTTACCGGAAGCAATAATAATCGTTTTGGCGATATAACTTGAACCGTCTTTTAATTTAACTAAGAATTCTTTCTTAATTCTACTAATCTTTTCAATCTCTACGCCCGACAAAGAAGTCAAACACTTAAAGCTGTCCAGATGGTCTTTAAATTTTTTCGCCAAATCGGCTCCGGAAATTATGTTGTAGCCCAAATAATTTTCAATACCCCAGGATTTGGCCATTTGCCCGCCGATGTCTTTAGACAAAACTAAAGCCGCTATTTTTTTGCGGCAAACATAGACCCCGGCCGACATGCCCGCCGGACCGGCGCCGATAATAATTGTATCGTAGACCATAAAGTTAATCCTCCAAGAGATAAGCCAATTTTTCCCCGAACTCCGTCGCCGCCTGCGGCCCTTTGGCCGTCACGACTAAACCGTCAACTTCAACCGGCATGCCAGTATACTCCGCGCCTTTATTTTTTAAATTTTCTTCTTGGCTGGGCGTAGCCGTGGCGGTCTTACTAATTAACGCTCCGGCATTAGCCAAAATTGATGGCCCTAGACAGATCGCGGCTAAAATTTTATTGGCTTTTTGAAAAGCTTGAACTAGTTTAATCACCTCTTCATCGTCTAAATACACGCACGCGCCGGAACCGCCAACAAAAATTATGGCATCAAAATCATTCGGTCGAACCTGAGCCAGAGCCAAATCCGGTTCAATCGTTGCTCCCAATTTTCCATGAGCCGCCGCTAAAACCTTTGAGGCGATTTTAGTCTCAATTCTCCTTTGATCCAAAACCGCTTTAGGCACCAAAAGTTCAGTATCATGAAAGTCATTTTGAGCAATGACAAAGACAGCTCGTTTTAACATATTAATATTTA
>Ga0172381_10000608_pt1 | contig 43520 bp, 39 predicted proteins | sample Leawel6488metaG_FD_119754 | JGI IMG/M metagenome (GOLD analysis project Ga0172381, IMG submission 119754) | Leachate microbial communities from a municipal landfill in Southern Ontario, Canada - Leachate well 64-88 metaG | ecosystem: Engineered > Solid waste > Landfill > Unclassified | place... | reverse complement strand
ATACAACAAGGATTTTGACAAAGAGACGGTATACAAAGTGGGATTCTTCATTCCCGAGCTTCTTGGGACAAGCAAGGTTCTTGTTGGACGCGACGCCCGGGAATCCTCGCCCGAAATTCACGATGCATTGGTTGCAGGCTTGACAGACGCCGGTGCAGATGTTTATGATTTGGGGCTGGCTACCACTCCGATGGTCTACTTTGCAACTGCCAAATATGGTTTTGGAGCCTCCGTCCAGATTACAGCGTCGCATAATCCAAGAGAGTACAATGGTTTGAAGGTCTCCCGGGAAAATGCTCTTCCAGTTGGTTTAGACAACGGCCTGGGTACTATCAAAGGGTGGATCGAGACAAGAGGGTGTAAAATTTCTTCGGAAAAAGGTTCAGTCCATTCAATGGATATTAAAGAGGAGTATCTGGAATTTTTAATGAGATATAAGGGGGACTACAGCAACCTTAACATAGGCGTCGACGTCTCTAACGGAATGGCTGCTCTTCTGATAAAGGATGTGTTAGGCGAAGATTCCATTTCTCTGCACTATATATTTGATCGCCTTGACGGTACATTTCCCAATCACGAAGCAAACCCGCTTATTCCGGAAAATGTAGCGGCCCTGCAGGAGCTTGTTCGTAAGAAAAGGTGCGACATAGGTGTTATCTTTGATGGTGATGCCGACAGGGTAATGTTTGTCGATGAAAACAGTCGCTTTATTTCGCCCGATCTTATGATTGCGGTTCTCGGACACTATTTTTTTGAGGAGAAAGGAGAGAAAGGTGCTGTTTTACAGGATATAAGAAGCTCTAAAGCTGTTGGGGAATACCTCTCTCCCATGGGAGGAGAGATGCATACCTGGAAAGTCGGCCGGGCATATGCAGCACTTAAATTGAGGGAAATTGACGGGGTTTTTGGTGGAGAACTTGCAGGGCACTACTATTTTAGAGATTTTTTCTACAGTGACTCCGGAATTTTGGCCTCTCTGATAATTCTTGATGTTGTATCCAGGATGAAGAGAGAGGGAATCTCTTTCTCCGGGTTGATTTCCCGTATAGAACGTTATCAGAATTCGGGGGAGATTAACTTTACCATCGGGAAGAAGTTCGAAGCTATGGACAGGGTGCGGGACTATTTTACCAATGCTGAACAGCCCATTGCTTCATACGATTTTGACGGATACAGGGTAGAGTATAAAGATTGGTGGTTCAATATACGTCCTTCAAACACCGAACCGTACCTGAGATTTATTGCGGAAGCTACCAGTAAAGAACTTTTGGACAGCAAGATAATAAAAGTAAAAGAACTGCTTGCACCGTTTCAGAACCCCAAGTAAATTTATATAATGTATCGATCTGACTATCGAAAGAGTATCGCAAAAAAAACTGGATGGTACCTACTGCTCGGATGTGTGCTCTTTTTTCTTCCATCGTCTGTTTCTGGCCAGTTAAAAGCGGGGTCAGCCAAGGAAGAGAGTTTGGAATTAACAAACCTGATTCCCGATACCAGAATTGTAATAAATGCCCCTTGTAACGATCTTATTAACCGGAAATTACCCACGAGAGTAATCTTTTATGCACTTCCAAACGGGAATTCCATAGAGCAAACCGCCGGAAAACTTATCAAAAAGAAGAATGACCCTGTAGAATGGAGGTTCGACATCCAACACATTGCCGCCCAAACTCGCTTTCTTCGCGAAAAAGATCTCCGGTATAACTACATAGTTGTTTACCTGGAGGCATCGATGAGGGCCTGGAGCGGCCACACGGCAAAGTATCCTGACTCACCTAAATTGTACAACCACCTTGTTGACACAATCTGTCATATTTTATCGGAGAAATATGCCTCTATAGAGAGAATGGAGGTAACTTTGAGCAGCCATAGCGGGGGCGGCAGATTCCTTTTCAATTACATAAACGGGGTAAAAAAAATTCCGGAAAATGTAAAACGGATTGTTTTTATTGACAGCAATTATGGCTATGAGGACTCTCTTTATGCTCAAAAGCTGACCCGATGGATAAAAAGTTCCAAAACCAATGTACTTGCAGTGTTCAGCTATGTAGATACAACTGTCCGGCTGAATGGAAAACCCATAGTCGGTAGTTTCGGCGGAACAGGGTACAGAAGTAAAATGATGGTTGATGCTCTGATAAAAAGGGGAATAAAATTAGAGAGCCATTCCGACACCACTTTCCGAAGATATACATGGACTGGAGGTTCGGGCTCAAAGGGAGGAAGGGTACAGATTCTTATCAAAGAGAATCCCTCAGGTCAGATTTACCACACTGTGCTGGTAGAACGAAACGGTCTTATCCATTCTATGTTGATGGGATCGCCAATAGAGGAGAAGGGATACAAATTTTGGGGAGAAAGAGCTTATTCAGAATTTATAGAATAATGAAACGTTATCTCTCTTTGGATCTGTTGCGTGGAATTTCTATCTTTGGAATGGTTTTTTCCGCCATAATTCCCTTTGGAGTCCTGCCTCCCTGGATGTACCATATCCAGAATCCGCCTCCAACCCACCTGTTTGACAAAACTATCTCCGGCATCAGTTGGGTGGACCTCGTCTTTCCCATCTTCATCTTCTGTATGGGTGCGGCAATGCCACTGGCAGGGCGAAAGCGTCTGGAGAAAGGATCTTCGTTATATATAAAGGGAGTCTTTGAACGCTTTTTTATGCTTTGGCTCTTCTCATACCTCTATGTTTTCCTGAATTTCGATACTGCAGAAGGGTGGGGGGCACAACTTGCAACCATTATGGGATTCCTTTCTCTTTTCCCTCTCTATATGGTCCTTGGCAATTCAGGACCCAAATGGATAGGAACTCTGGCTCCTTATAAAAAATGGATCCGTATCTCAGGGATTTTTCTAGTCATAGCAATCATTACCTTCGGGCACTACCGGTTCGGAGAGCCAATTTTGTTGGGACGAAGCGGAATAATCATATTCCTGCTTGCTTTCCTTTACCTCTTTGGTTCGCTAATCTGGTATGTAACCCGCGATAATCACAAGTGGAGGATTGCAGCTTTTGTGCTTATACTGCTTCTTTGTGCAGTTACAATGCCATTTGATCTACAACCAAAACTCTATGCAATTAAGGAGATAAGGTGGTTTTTTAACATGGAATACTTCTATTTTTTGCTCATTCTTATTCCAGCAACCTATGTTGGAGATCTTTTACAGAAAAGAATATCCGTTCCCCAGGGTTATCAACCACTCAAAAGTGCGAAAAACAGGAATATTATATTTGCACTGATCCTTGGATTGATTATCTGGCAGTTGGTAGCACTTTACAACGGTTATCTTCTGCTCAATTTTGTTATATCGGGCATAGCAACACTTGTTATCGGACTTTTAATAAAGCATTACCTCCCTGTTTACTTAAAGGAGACGGTGCTTGCTCTGGCTCTGCTGTTGCTAGGTTTGGTTGCCCTGCTCATTGAAGGTTCCATTACAAAATCGCCGTGTACCGTATCGTACTGTTTTATAACCACTGCAATTAGTATTTTTCTGCTTTTGCTTATGGACTATCTATCCATCTATACAGGCAAGAGTGTTATCGGCTTTTTTACCCGAATCTTCTCTGGTGCCGGCAGTAATCCTCTGATGAGTTACATTACTTTTGGAAGCTTTTTGATGCCTTTGCTCAAACTGACAGGCTTGATAGTCATATACCAGGCAGCCTATCCCGATGGATATCCGTGGATAGGAGTTGCTCGTGCTTTTCTGGCCGTACTGCTGACAATGGCAATAGTTGCATTTATGTCTGAAAAAAAGATTTTCTGGAGGGCTTAGTTGGAATTGTAAATTCTGTTACAGGGACAGCAATCCTTTAGGTAACTGAACAGTAATAACAGACCTTTCAAGATCGATATCTATTATAAATTCTTCGTGAAACGGGAGCAACTGTTCCTGGGAAGTTGTACTTTTGCCATAATTAATTTCATCAGTTATTATTCCCAGACATGGATTGCCAGGGTAATTGTAGAACATGGAAATTCTTCCAAGGAGAGTTCCGCCGGTATCTTCAACAGTAAACCCGATAAGATCGTCTGGACTTTCTATATGAGTACGGCTCTTTTTAACTCTCTTTTCTATGTAAATAAATTCTCCGGCAATCTCATCTGCAAGCGATTCGGTATAAATTCCGCCGAGCTTTACCAGAGCCAGATCCGCACCTTTTTCTTTAATGGACTCCACAAAAAAGGGAACCGGTAATCCATCGTAATAGATGAATACCGGTTTTTCCTCATTAATATCTTCTTGCGTTTCCGGGTAATACCGTATAATAAATTCACCCTTTGTGCCGAACGATTTTAAAACCTTTGCGACAGGCAGCAAAATATTTGCTGACTTCTGCATTGTTTAAGCCTCATTAGTTTCTGCAGTAGCTTCTACAGCAGGAGTTGCACTTGCGGCAGCCTCAGTGGCGGCTTCGGCAGCAGCTTTAGCAGATTTTTCAGCCTCTTCAAACTTTTTCTTGGCAATCTCAGCAGCTCTTGCCTCTTTTACTTTAACTTCGGCTTCAATGGTAATTTTCTTTGCAGAACGATCGCTTTGATCGAGGTCAGACCTCTTTTTAGAAACCTGTGCCTCTTTTACAGCAATCCATGAATTCCATTTTTCATCTGCAACCTCTTGTGTAATTGCACCTTTATTAACTCCTTCCTGAAGGTGTTTTTTTAAAAGAATACCCTTGTAAGAGAGAATCCTGCGACAAGTTTCTGTGGGCTGAGCACCATTGGAAAGCCATTGAAGGGCTTTTTCGTTGTTCACCTCTATAGTTGCAGGGTTAGTGTTTGGGTTGTAAGTACCGATACGTTCAATAAAGCGACCGTCACGAGGTGCGCGGCTATCGGCTACAATAATGTGAAAAAAGGAAAAGTTTTTTTTGCCATGTCTGGCCAGACGAATTTTAACAGCCATAATACTGTGGTTTTTAAGTTTTTATTATTCAACTTCCTAATCTTCTCGAGAAAAGGCCCGCAAATGTACAACAAATATTCTTATAAAGAAAGAGGCACAGCCAAATTTTGACTATGCCAACTATCTACTTAACCTAAAACTTAAACTATGAAAAATGTTTAACTTAATTAAGTTGCAAATCATGTGCCAAAGTCCGGTTCTCATATACAAAGATATTCTCGAATACAACGCTGATTTTTGAGGCTCCTTTCGGTACGGAAACAGAAATTGCCGAGAGAGCAGGTAGCTCATACAAATCCTTGTTGAAAAACATTTTAAAAGGAACGGATGATTTGTTGGTAAGGGTGTAAAATGTAGATTTATCGTTACTGAACTCCTTTTTTATTGAGATTGATGCCTCCACAAAACCCTTTGCAATCTCCTCTTTTGCAGCCAGAAAATTGTGAAAAAAAGCAAGCGTTCTTCCGGCATTAAGAGCCTCTCTTATACCGGTGAGTGAATGCTCTTTTACGAGCAAAAGAGTCATTGGTCTATGGACTCCCTCTCTTTTGAGAGTACCACTCTCCACATTGCCGTGTACATCACCCGCAGCTATGATTGTAAGATTTCTGTCAATTGCCCACGCGAGAGCTCTGGGATAAAATTCGGTACTGTTATAAACCTCTATACCTTTGACAAAGCCTTCTTTAATAAGGTTTTCCTGAAAATCTTTAATGTAGGTAGAGTCTACGGCCCAACCCGGGTGATTCCAGATGATAAATGCATTCTGTTTTTTTGCCTCAACTATTGCCTGTTTAGGATCTTCGACAGCTATAGGGTTGGCATCCGATATGAAAAGAGCATTGAAATGTCCAAAAACACTCTGTTTCCGTGTAATCTCCGTACCTTTTATGAGCAGAAGCCCTGTCTGGTCAGCAGCTGATTTGGCAATATCAAACGAGGTGTTATTATCGCTGTTGGTATAATTCTTAAAAGGTCTGTATTCGATATGGTCTGTAATAGCCATTGCATCCAACCCTTGTGTCCAGGCTTCCGAAACCCTTAAAGTAGGCCAGACCAGTCCGTCTGAAAAAATAGTATGTATATGAAAATCGCAGGATAAAACCTCGTAATCCAGAACCTTTGGAAAGGTCATGATTTCCCGGGTCTGAGAACTGTAGGCGGGGAAATTTACAGTGTTGGGGTTTTGTGCCGAAAGAGAAGTCGCAAATAAAATCATTGCCGAACAGGCAACGATGAAAGATCGGATAAACCAAATGTTGTTTTTCATTTTATTGGAGTTATTTAGTTAGTTCTTCAAAAGAGATATCCATAAGCTTGTATTTATCCCTATCCTTTAAATTATAATGCCACCACTCGTGTTCGTAAATTGTAAAACCGTTTTCGGTCATAATCTTTAAAAGTGTGGCTCTGTTTGCCAGTTTCAACGAGTCCAGATCTATATAATTCTGCGAAGCCTTTTCGGAAAAATCATCAAATAGAGTAGGCATTTCCAGCTCCTCTCCGGTAGAGAGGTTTATAAGAGTGAGATCTACTGCGCAACCACGGTTGTGAATAGATCCTTTCCATGGAGCTGCAACAAAAGTAGTGTCGGGATATACCTCGTAGAAATAGAGGGTGCCTGAATAGGGTCTGTAGGCATCATAAATCTTAAGACCCAAACCTTGCCGGGCAAGAAACTTTTGAATTTTCAGAAGCGAATCTGCAGCAGGTTTCCTTAAAAACGCCATTGGCAGAGAGTAGATCTTTGTATGGGTAAAATTATTGGTGTCTGCATACCTTATGTCAAGTACAATGCCAGGAATGTACTTCTGAAGATCTACCAACCTGTTGTTTTCATCCTCCACTATGCTTTTCTGATATGCCTCAGTGGTGTTAATGATATATAGTCCGTAAGGATTTTTCGGATCACTGCTCTTTTGATTACCGCATCCCCCTATAAGTAAGGGTGCAGATAATAAAAGAATAAACAGGATAGCTTTGTATCCCGATTTGAAAATGTTTTTATTCATATAATTATCGTTTTTACCCTAAAACTATTCTGTCTATTGCAAAGGAGCAACAACCTCCAGCACCTCTGGAAGGTCCATTCCTATTTTCTTAAGATGTTCTATGGTAGGTACCCCGTTCTTGTTCCATCCTCGGCGTTTGTAAACAGCGTCTAATAATTTCTCGTATTGATCTTCGCGATACTCCCTTTGCATTGCCATCTTCTCCTCTATGGCCATTTTAGATGGATCCAGCCCCATCTTGTCTGATAACTGTTTGTCGTATCTCTCCTGACGGCTCAGGTACTCCTCTTTGGTTACAGGACCTGCTGCACGGTACGGCTGCCTGTCGTGTTCCCTTGTGCCGTAACCTATGCGAAGGTTGAGAACCTTCTGAAAGTTATATACCCTTTCCGATTGTCTGATAAGCTCCTCCTTGTCGAATTCCCGCCCGGTAACAGCTTTGAATATTGCAACATAGTTATCCACGTGCTCCGGTACTTTGTTTGGCTCAGAATACTGAGCGTTATCTGCAGGCTCAATATCGTTCCAGCAGAGTTTACAGAAACCGGCCAGTCCGAACCAGGTTCTGAAATATGGGAAATAGTGCAGAGCCTCCGCCTTGTTCTCGAATGTCGGAATCATATTGTTTACCATATCCATAAAGATAAGCCAGGCCTCGTCGTGCTGAGGACCTTTGTTAGTCATTGCATACCCTCCCTGTTGTGCCAGCGACTCTTTTGAAAGATACATGGAGTACTCCAAGCCTTTGTTCTCCATCCCTATATCATTCATAAAGTTAATATCTCCCCACCCTTTGGCGGCGAACTGCTCCTTCATCTTGCGGACACCCAGGCCGGCTGTGAGACCGAACCCTTCGCCACGAGCCAACTGGTGCAACAGCTCCAATGATGCATCGGCATTGCCCCAACTCAGATCTATGCCTCCTGTTCTATCCTGGTTGAGGATCTTGTTTTCCCAGCATTCCATCAGAAATCCGACAAGATTACCCCAGGTTATGGTGCAAATGCCGTAGGTGTCGCAATAGAAATTCTGTTCGATGATATCTCTCGGATCAAAAACAGCAATATTCGACCCCAAAGCCGCTGCGTTTTCATACTCCGGTCCGTCAACAATCACCTTGGAGCCCTTATACGGCCCGGTGCGAAGTTCAAAGTTGTCCACACCCTTTGCACAAGCCATATTGCAGCCAATCCAGCAACCATCGGGCACCCCTTGTGTGAAATAGCTTTTCCAAACCTCCTGATCGATTTTTGGACAATCTTTATGGTCTCCGAATTTAAAATTCATAACAGGCAGGATATCATATTTCTCAAGTACGCCCATAAGATGGGCTGTCCCAACTTTACGCATCTGGCACTGAATATCATCCAGTTCCCGCACCTCCTTGTTGAACCTCTTGCCTCGCTCCTGAATAGTTTCCAGGTCGGCCACGTTGTTCAGATTGCCGGAAACCCTTGGAACCTTTGCAACCAATGCGCGCACCTTTTTGTGACGCATAAGAGTACCGAGCCCGCCGCGGCCCGCTTGTTTCAACCGCACCTTGCCGCGTTTAAGATCGTAGAATGTGAAGTTAAGCATACCTATAAGAGAGTGTTCTGCAGCTTTGCCGGAAGAGACTACAGATACATTTATTTTGTCCTTTTCATTGTCTGCAAACATCTCCAAAAGCTCCTCTCCCAAAAGGTGGGAGTCGTAGCTTAGTTCCAAAGGGGTCTCAAATATCTCTACAAGATGGTCAATGGCATTTATGTAAACAATTACATCTTTATCTGAGTTCCCCTGAAGTTCAATGGCGTCAAAGCCGGCAATTTTCAGGTGGGGACCAAAATGCCCACCCACATTACTGTCTATTACTCTCTCTGTTTGTGGGGAGAGCGCTACCACTAAAGATTTTCCCGAACCCGAGTATTGTGTTATTCCACAGCAAGGGCCACCGGATATAATAATTTCGTTTTCCGGATCTTGCCATTTTGTATTGGGTTGGATAGCATCCCAAAGCATTCTTAGTCCGTAACCTTTGCCTCCAATAAACTTCTCCTTGGTCTCCGGAGCGATATCTCTTATCTCTACACTCTTTGTCCCTACATTCACATAAAGGCTCCGGTCACTGTACCCCCTTACCATCGGTCTCCACTCATACGGAAAAGAAGTTATAAGCTTTCTGCTGTTTTTAATCTCCTGATAATTCATTGGTGTGTTTTTAGATTTGAATAATATTTGGTAAATTTACAAAAATTGCAACTAAAACAACCTCTATGATGCCAACTTTTAGCCAAATAAAAGCAATACTATCACAAAAAGTTGTAGGAATTGCCGGTGCGGGGGGACTGGGTTCCAACTGCGCAGTATCACTGTTGAGAAGTGGCGTGGGAAAGCTCATAATTGCAGATTATGACGTCGTCTCCAAACCTAACCTCAACAGACAGTTTTATTTTGCGGACCAGATAGGACAGAAAAAGGTTTATGCCCTAAGAGACAATTTGTTAAAAATTAATCCGGATGTATGCATTCAGGTTCACGACACAAGGGTAACAACGTGGAACATAGGGCTTCTCTACTCAACTTGTGATGTGGTGGTGGAGGCATTTGACAAAGCTTCACAAAAGGAGATGTTTATAAATTATATGCTCACCAATCTCCCTGAAAAACCGGTTGTAGCCGGCTCAGGTATGGCGGGATGGGGCAGGGTGGAGCTGCTTAAAATTGTAAAGTCTGGGAATCTCTATATTTGCGGAGATGAACAGAGTGAGGCTTCCGTAGAGACCCCCCCGTTGGCTCCCCGGGTTAATATTGTCTCAAATATGCAGGCAGATAAAGTGCTGGAATTGCTTTTAAACAGGAGCTTTGGAAAATGAAAATTATTCTTAATAACAGGCAAGAAGAATTTGAGGGACAAGAACTTACAATCTTTGCAATAATGGACCTGAAATCATTTAGATTTAAGATGCTGGTCGTAAGGCTGAATGACCGGTTGGTAAAAAAAGAGGAGTACAGCACAACCCTCGTTAAAGATGGTGACGATCTTAAGATAATTCATCTGGTAAGCGGAGGCTAATCCTTGTTAAAAACCGCTATCTGCTGCCTTACAGACTCTTCGTGAATAGCTTCAAGGATAAGCTCCACAAACTTCTCATCCAGCTCCAGTCCCAGTGCCTGAGACAACCTCTCCGTTACAAGATGCTCATACCGCTTTGGTTGTAATACCGGCATATTGTTCTGTTTTTTGTAGCGGCCAATCTCCCGCGCAACAGACATCCTCATTGAGATGAGGTCTAACAATCTTTCGTCAATCTCGTCAATTTCCCTTCGCAACTCGTTCAGCGACTCGGAAGAGTCTGAAGTCTCTCTGATAACAAGAGAATTCAGCAAATTTTTTAAAAATTCGGGGGTGATTTGCTGTTCCTTGTCGCTAAGTGCGTTATGTGGTTCAAAATGAGATTCAATCATTAAGCCATCAAACCCCAAATCCATTGCTTGCTGCGAAATGGGAAGTATTAATTCGGATCTCCCCCCTATATGACTGGGATCGCATATCAATGTCAAACCGGGTAACCTTCTTTTGAGCTCAATAGGAATATGCCATTGAGGTAAATTCCGGAACAACCCCTTTTCGTATGAACCGAAGCCTCTGTGAACTGCAGCTATCTGTCTGATTCCACTAATCTGCAACCTCTCCATTGCTCCTATCCAAAGTTCTATATCCGGATTCACCGGGTTCTTAACCAGAACCTTTATCTCCACCCCCAGCAAAGCATCTGCAATCTCCTGCACAACAAAAGGATTTGCCGTTGTACGGGCACCAAGCCATAAAATATCTATACCAGCTTTCAAAGCTTCATTTACGTGCCTGGCATTAGCGACTTCTGTAGAGGTATACATTCCTGTCTCTTGTTTTACCTCTCTGAGCCACTTTAAACCATCTTTTCCAACACCTTCAAAACTGCCTGGTTTTGTCCTTGGCTTCCATATTCCTGCTCGGAATATCCGAATTCCGCAGGCGACTAATCTGCGAGCTGTTTCCAAAACCTGTTCTTCGGTCTCTGCACTGCAGGGTCCTGCCAATACAAGGGGTCTTGACTTTTCAATATCTGGGAATGAAAGAGGCGCAATATCCATTTCTTAAACTCTTTAATCTGAAATTCAACCGAAAGGTAACAGTTTTTTTACTATCTTCGTTAAAATTTATTCTATGAAGGCAAGATTAATCTTAGTAACAACGGCGCTTTTTTTTATCATTTCGGGTTGCAAATTTTTGCATATAGATGGTTTTACCGGTTCCACCCTACTCTGGGAATCCGGGGCTAATAACTACTTTAATCAGGAGAAGGCGAACGAATTGAAAACTCCAAAAGAGATACTGATTACCGGAGAGGTAGAGAAAGATGTGATAATCTCGCTAAAGAATATTCCCTGGCACTCGGTGGCGGTGAGAGAGGGACGTATGGGCGGAGATACGCTAAATTTTGAAGGGGCCTTCAGGTATGACGGATATGCTCTTTGTGATATTTTGAGTTCTGTAAAGATAGACAAAAAGAGCAAGAAGGATTTCTATCCGCCTGTAGATCTTTATGTTGAGGTCTATAACAAAGATGGCGAATTTGCCACATTCAGCTGGGGTGAAATCTTTTACTCCGCAAATATGTATCAGATAATTATTGCGAAAAATGTTACAAGAGTAATACCGGGGAAAACGGGAGAGCTGTGGCCCTTGCCAAAGACCTCTAAAATAGTTGCGGGGACGGACAGATTAACTGTCAGAAATATATCGGATCCTGTAAAAATTGTAATAAAATCTTTAAAAGGGAACTTTATTGTTAACAGAAAACCGGAGAAATTCTATGCAGATTTACTGGAGCTTAAGGGCCCTGATTCTCTTTATGCAAAACTTCAGAAATTACCGGAAAATCTTCCTGTGCTCTCCTGTGAATCTATTTATTATGGTCACGGTATGGGGTACAAGGGATATAAAACATTCTCAGGTGTTTCGCTGGGAGAGGTAATGAAACCATATTATCCTGATGGTGAGAAATTCCTGAGAGAGGGGCTTGTCTGTATCGAGGGGGTAGACGGTTACCGCGCATCATTCTCACTTTCGGAACTGATTAACAGGAATGACCAGCAGGATCCTCTATTGATGTTTGGCTCCGGTAAGGATAAGGGGTACGAAACCTTCTCTCTTTATGCCAGTTGCGATATGTTTGCCGACAGATCGGTCAAGGGTGTAAATAAAATAACTCTCTATTGATTTTGTAAATGAAAAGAGCTGATTATAGAAAACTTACGGGCAGGATACTGCTTGTATCGTTTATTTCGATGTTAATCCTTAACTCGTGTGAGGGAAAGAAAAACCGGCAGACCGATTCGCAGTTAAGCGGAGACCTCATTATATTTCATGCAGGTTCACTTTCAATGCCAATCAAGGTTATAGCAGATACCTTCATGTTGCTCCATCCTGGTGTTAAAATACTTTCCGAGGCATCCGGAAGCATAGATGCAGCCAGAAAAATTACAGATTTAAAGAGAGATTGCGATATTATGGCTTCTGCAGACTACTCGATCATAGACAAACTCCTGATACCTCAATATGCATCCCAAAACACACTTTTTGCTACAAACGAAATGGCTATAGTGTTTACTGAAAAATCCGCATATTCTCAAGAGATTGACACAAATAACTGGGCAGGGATACTGCTAAGAGATGATGTGATCATAGGGAGAGCAGATCCCGATGCCGATCCGTGTGGCTACAGAACGGTTTTAACACTTAAACTGGCTGAGAAAGATTTTGCTGAAAAGGGGATCATAATTCCGGGACTTGCAGAAAAGATACAGGCAAAGGATAATCGTTTCATAAGGCCGAAAGAGGTGGATCTGCTGGCACTTCTGGATACAAGATCGGTGGACTATATATTTCTTTACAGGTCGGTTGCCAAGCAGCACCATCTGAAATATCTGAAGCTTCCGGACAAGATAAATCTTGGAAATCCGGAACTCAATTCCCATTATGCAAAAGTGAAGACTACAGTAAGAGGCTTAAGGCCAGGAGAAAAGTTGGTAATGAAAGGAGAGGCAATGGTTTATGGAGTAACTATCCTCAACAACGCACCAAATCGTAAAGTTGCCGAAACCTTTCTGGAGTTCTTTCTATCCGATGACGGGGGAAGGAAAATTCTTAAAGAGATGGGTCAGGCGCCTGTAAAACAATAAGTTCATCAAGGGTACGCTTTGGAACGTGGTGGTTTTGATTCTCGTCCCGCCAGTATTTGACGTCGCCATCTTTCATATCCTCAACTATAACAGTCTCCTTTGGTTTGCCAAGGGCTATTACCAGAATTATTTCCAGATTATTCGGAAGTCTGAGTAATTTAGTCAGGGGCTCCTTTTTAAAAGTGCCAATCATACACCCACCGAATCCAAGATCAACCGCTTGTAAAAGAATGCTTTGAGCGAAAATGCCATTGTCACATGAATAGGTGGCAGAGACGCTTTTATCGTGCAGAAGAATGATATAGGCCGATGGCCTTTCGCCCTCCATGGGACCGTCCCAATCCTTGAGATACCCGGCCCATCCCAAATTTGGAAAAATTTTAGTGTTTACCTCCCGGTTGTTGTTGACGAAAAATTTTATAGGCTGGACATTCCTCGAAGAGGGGGAGAGACGCGCAGCCTCAACCATTTTTTTAAGCTCTTCCAAAGTTATTTCTGTCTCTTGAAAGAATCTTCTGTAACTTCTGTTTTTAAGGAAAGGTATCATATCTCGCATAATATTATTAATTTGAATTTACTTTGCTGATGCAGCTTGCTCGATTCGTTTCATCATTAGAAACATAACTGAGGCGGAAATCAGACAGCATACAACGAATATTGCCCAAACTTGCCAAACTTGAGTAAAAATTCCCCACATTGTTGAACCTATCGATAAAAGGAGATTCCCTACAGCTGTAGCACATAACCACCCGCCTTGAGCAAGACCTTTATACTTAGGAGGTGCTACTTTGGATACAAAAGATATTCCCATAGGACTCAAGAACAATTCTGCGACAGTCAAAGTGAAGTATGTACCAATTAACAGATAAGGACTTGACAAATCTGTATTTGCTGCGCCATTCAATCCAGCAGGAAGTTCTTGCCCTACTGAGAATATTGCCATGATAGTAAATGCAAGTGCAGCTAATAACATACCAATTCCAATCTTACGAGGAGTTGAAGGTTCTTTGCCTTTTTGGTTCAGGAAACCGAAGAAACCGACGACAATAGGAGTAAGGATAACAACCAACATTGGGTTAAAGCCCTGGAAAATTTCAGCTGTAATTTTATTGCTAGCATCGTAAGACATAAAGCGAGTTAGAGCCAGATATCCGAACGCACAAGCCACTGCAATACCAAAAACTCTGTTTAGAGTTGCTTTGTTTTTTCCTAATGCATAAAATAATGCACCAACAGCCAAGGCCGCAGGAATAAGACCCCAAATATCAAATAATAGATATGTGAACCTATCTATACCGGACAGTTGAACATAATCACGTGCGTAGAATGTGAGTGTGAGGCCATTTTGGTGGAAAGACATCCAGAAAAATATAACTACCATGAAAACAAGGCCTAGTGCTGTAAGTCTTTGTCTTACTACTGATTTTGGCATGTCATCTTTAACGGTAACGTCTTTCCCAGATGCGTCTTTCTTACCAAGATTCATACCTGGCCTCAAGTCTTTCTTGAATACGGAATATATGATCAAAGAAATTACCATGGCAACTGCAGCGATACCGAAAGCATAGTTGTAGCCTGTAGAAAAAGAATTAATATAGTCATGGGCAAAACTTAAAGCGTTATCGGCTGTTATTGCAACGCCGTTTGTGTTAGCAGCAGAAGCTTTTGCTAAAAAATCTGTGCTTGGAACAGAGCCATTGATGACATCATGAGCTAATTTTGGAAGTTGAGCGTCATAAAGGAATCCTTTAGTTCCGATATACCAGTCGCGGATATCTTTTGCAATGGTCGGGGCAAAAATGGCACCTATATTTATACCCATGTAAAACAAAGAGAATCCCCTATCCCTAAGACTGGAAAATTTAGAATCTTCATAAAGATTTCCGACAAGTGCCTGTAAATTTCCCTTGAATAATCCATTACCCAGCGCGATGATGAAAAGGCCAATGCATGAAACTGTAAGGCTAAGACCTGGAACAGCTAGTACAACATATCCAACTGTCATAGTAACAATACCTATGGAAATGGTGTTATTTAGGCCTATAACGCGGTCGGCAAGATATCCTCCAAAAACAGCCAAAAAATAGATTGAAAAATAAAAAATGCTGTATATTATACCAGCATGACCTTCTGTTAAACCAAATTTGGCTTGAAGGAAGAGAACAAGAATTGCCATCATTGTGTAGAAGCCAAATCGCTCCCCCATGTTGGTAAAAAATGCTACGATAAGTCCTTTCGGATGTCCTTTGAACATAGTTTTTGATATTTTTTTAGTTAAAAATTGTCTTAATTCCAACAAAAGTAGTAAAAAATAGATAACTTTGTTAAAAAGTATAATACCTAATGGCTAGAATTGGTTTCTATTTACTGCTTATACCTATCTATATAGTATCTCTGTTGCCTCTCAAAGTTCTTTATTGTATTTCGGATTTTATTGCTTTTTTCCTCAGGAGGGTTATACGGTACAGGTCTGAAGTGGTTAATACTAACTTAGCAAGATCTTTTCCTGATCTAAAATACCGGGAGTTAAGCAAAATTATAAAAAGGTTTTACCGTAACTTCTCCGACATTTTTATAGAACTGCTATGGTCCGCTTCGGCTTCAAGAAAAAGCTATTATTCAAAAGTTGAACTGGAGAATCCGGAGGAATTAAGAAGTTTTCACGACCAAGGTAAGTCTGCCATTATTGTACTTGGACATCAGACAAACTGGGAGAATCTTTCTGTACTGGATACTTCTCCTTCAGGTTTTACCCGGCCGGATTTAAGGATTGTTTATAAGAGTATGAGAAATAAATCTTCTGACATGCTTCTTAAATGGATAAGAGAACGTAATCAACAAGGGAAATATATCGAATCGAAAGAAATTGCAAGATATATGTTCCGGCATAGAAAAGAGCAACTGCTCTATGTTTTGATTGCAGACCAGTCGCCTTTGCCTGGTGCAAAATTTGCGGTAAATTTTCTAAATCAGCCCACGTTTCTGCTAAATGGTCCCGAACAGTTGTCAAAGAAATACGATCTTCCGGTAGTTTATGCGAACAGCATCAGAGTAAGCAGGGGAAAATACAGGGTTAGATTTACGGCCATAACTGGAGATCCTTCAAAGACAGAAGACGGAGAAATCTCAGCAAAATTTGCTGCTCTTCTGGAAGCCGGAATAAGGGCAAATCCATCTGATTGGCTGTGGTCACATAAAAGGTGGAAAAGAGATGTAAATAGTAATGCGTTCAAAAATAAATAAAGATGAATAAAATTTTAAAAGCTGGTCTGCTTTCAGTTTTTGTGTTTTTCACAGTTAAGGCGGAATCGCAGATGCTAAAACAAGGAGACAAGCTTCCTCTGGGAGCGGTTGTGTATTCGTTGCCAAGTACAACGATCAGGTTTGTTGCAGAAGCTGGTCACGAATCTTTTATTGCGGGGCCATACGCTAAATTTGCCCAGAAATACTTAGGTATTCAGGCAAGGGAGGAGAGCGGGGAATTCTATAAACTGAATTCTGTTGAGATGGCTCCTTTTATAGAGGCAGATCACTCTTCCAATATTGCTCTTAATATTGGTTCTTCAAAAAATGCATCTGCAAATTTTCTTGAATTCATCAGTCAGGGACTGATTGTCTGGTCCGACTCCTATGCGGGAAAAGATGAGAAGATGAGATTTCCTGCAATGCAGGATAACGCTGCATTTGTCTCAACCCTTTCAACTTCAAATCTTACAAGCGAAAAGAGCACACTTTATAAAACAGTTCAAAGTGCTTCAGGGTTGGAAAGAGTAGCTGTTCAGCAGAATCAGATAGTTGAAAAGAGCCTGGAAAAACGTGCAGAGGAGACAGCAGCATTAATTTTTAAACTCAGGGCAAAAAGAGTAGATATCATTACCGGGGAAACAGATGCTACTTTTAGCGGAGAGGCACTTAAATCTGCAATAGATGAGATCAACAGACTTGAATCTGAATATCTCTGCCTTTTTATTGGTAAGAGTGCCTTTGACACACAAAGAGTGAGTTTTGAAGTTGTACCTTCTGCAGATAATTCCAAACAGATATATATTGCTTTCAGAATTTCCGATAACCTTGGACTGCTTCCTCCTGATAACCTTTCGGGAAGGCCAATAGTATTGGAACTCACTCCGGAAGAAAAAATTTCAGATTCTCCCAATATGGATATGACAAGTACTAAAGGAAGAGTTCTCTACCGCAGACCTGCAATAATGATTGCCAGAGTTTTGGATGGGCAAAATCTTCTGCTTCAGGCTAGGACTCCGGTATATCAACTGGGTAGCATATTATCATTTCCCCTTGAGGTTGCAATAGCAAAATAGAAAGGCAACAATTTTAAAAATTTATAAATAAAACAATGAATATTACAGAATTAAATCCTACCAGGGTTTGGAAAAACTTCTACTCCCTCACACAGATTCCCCGTCCTTCTAAAAAAGAGGGAAAAGCTGTCCTTTTTTTGGAAAAATTTGGAAAGGGCTTAGGACTAGAGACAATCAAGGACGAATTGGGTAACATTATTATCCGAAAGCCCGCTACTCCCGGAATGGAGAACAGAAGGGGGATAATTTTACAGGCTCATATAGATATGGTACCTCAGAAAAATAGTGATAATCCTCATAATTTTGAGACTGACCCGATTATCCCAAGAATAGTAGACGAATGGGTTTATGCAACCGGAACTACTCTTGGAGCCGATAACGGAATGGGAGTAGCTGTTGCCATGGCGGTTCTCGAGGCTAAAGATCTGGTTCACGGACCTGTGGAGATACTTATTACAATTGATGAAGAGACCGGAATGACCGGAGCAAGAGGTCTTAAAGCTGGATTATTAAGTGGAGATATTCTGATAAACCTGGATTCCGAGGATGAGGGAGAACTTTATGTTGGATGTGCCGGCGGTATGGATGCAACAGCAACATTCAGGTATAAAAATGAGGCCGTTCCAGCAGGGTATGTGGGTATGAAATTAAACATAACCGGTATGAAAGGAGGTCACTCCGGAATGGATATAGTTTTGGGACGCGGAAACGCAAACAAAACCCTGGTGAGAATATTACTTCCGCTTATAAAGGAGGCCAAAGCCAAAATTGCATCTTTTGAAGGAGGCAGCCTGAGAAATGCAATCCCAAGAGAGGCTTTTGCAACTATTGCTGTTCCGGCAAAAAAGGTGAAAATAGCCAGAAGGCTGGTAAATAAACACTACAAGGAGATTGTTAACGAACTTGCAGCACAGGAGTCTAACATTAAAATTACTTTGGAGGAGTGCAAAACACCTTCAAAGGCAATTGACGCCTCTACAGCCTTAAAAGCTGTTCTCGCAATTTATGCTTGTCCGAACGGTGTTGAGAGAATGAGTGATGCAATGGAAGGGCTTGTAGAGACTTCGAATAATCTTGCGATAGTTAAATCCGGAGCCGGAAAAATCGAGGTAAAATGCTTAATGAGAAGTTCGGTTGACTCAGCAAAAGAGATGCTTGCTTCAACTCTGAGCTCTGCTTTTGAATTAGCAGGCGCAGAGGTTAAGCTGACAGGTGGTTATCCGGGATGGAAACCAAATATGGACTCTGCAATCTTAACCATAATGAAAAGTGTCTACAAGAAATTATACGGAAAAGAACCTGCGGTAAAGGCTATTCATGCAGGTCTTGAGTGCGGTATCCTTGGCGGAACGTACTCAAACTGGGATATGATCTCTTGCGGCCCTACAATCAAATCACCTCACTCGCCGGATGAAAGGGTAAATATCAAAACCGTTGAGAAATGGTGGAACTATGTTGTTGAAATATTAAAAACGGCTCCCGTAAAAAAATAAATTTTCTAATATCGATAAATTTTATACCTTTGCAGCCCTTTTAAATAAAATTTTAATTAAATCGAGTATGTTAAAACAGTACGAAACCGTTTTCATTTCAACTCCCGTTTTATCTGAGATACAGATAAAGGAAGCGGTAAAAAAGTATCGTGACTTCATTACCGAAAATGGCGGTGAAATCGTTCACGAGGAGGACTGGGGCCTTAGAAAGCTGGCTTATCCCATCCAAAAGAAAACCACAGGTTTTTATCATTTAATCGAGTTTATGGCAGATCCTACTTTTGTTGCAAAACTTGAAATTCAGTATCGTCGTGATGAGCGCATTATCCGTTTTCTGACATTCGCTATGGACAAACACTCTGTTGCTTATGCAGAAAAGAAGCGTGCCAACAAAGCAGAAAATAAAAACTAAGGAGGTCAAATTATGGCAAGTCAATCAAACAACGAAATTCGTTACCTAAATCCTCCAACTGTAGAGGTTAAGAAGAAAAAATATTGCCGCTTTAAAAAGGCTGGTATCAAGTATGTAGACTACAAAGACGCAGAATTTCTTAAGAGATTCCTAAACGAGCAGGGAAAAATTCTTCCCCGCCGTCTTACCGGAACATCTCTGAAATTCCAAAAGAAGGTTTCACAGGCCGTTAAACGTGCCAGACACCTTGCTTTATTACCATATGTAACAGATTTATTGAAATAAGCTAAGGAGAGATATGGAAATTATACTAAAACAAGACGTTCCTAATTTAGGGCATAAGGATGATATCGTTACAGTTCGTAATGGTTATGCCTCAAATTACCTGATTCCTCAAGGCTTTGCTACAATGGCAACAACCTCTGCAAAAAAAGTGCATGCCGAGAATATGAGACAACGCGCTCACAAAGAGGCAAAGATTCGTGAAGAGGCAATGGCTCTTGCTGCTAAATTGGAAGGAATGCAGGTTACATTAGCAACTAAAGTAAGCTCTACAGGCAAGATTTTCGGTTCTGTAAACAACATTCAGGTAGCTGACGCTCTTTTAGCCAAAGGCTTTGAAATTGACCGCAGAAACATTGCTATTACAGGTGAAGCTAACATAAAAGAGGTTGGTATTTACGATGCAGTAATAAAATGTCATCGCGAAATTAAGGCTAACATTAAGATTGAGATTGTAGGAGAAGAATAAGTCTTATTCTTTATAAAACAAGGCCATCCTTTGGATTAGCCTTGTTTATTTTTAGTTGATATTGTTTGAAAAACAACTTTTTTATATTAACTTTGTAATATCGATCTTTGAACTATTGCTAAAAGTTTGTTTACTAAAACCGAACTCGAGATTGTTAAACTATAAAATCTTATAAAAATGAAGAAAATTCTAACATTAGTATTATTGTTTACAGCTGTTGTTACATATGCACAACAGTCAGAGACCAAAACCGATAGTAAGTATGGCCCATATCTCACAAATGGGTTTTTTGACAACTGGTTCATTTCTGTCGGTGGAGGTGTTCAAATCTATTTTGGAGAACATGATGGTGACATGGATACAGGTGATCGTCTGGCTCCGGCATTTGACGTAGCTTTAGGGAAATGGATTACCCCTAACCTTGGAGTTCGCGCTCAGTTCGCAGGTATTGAAGTGAATGGCGCTGTCAGAAATCCTCAAGGTAGATACATAGATAGTCCTTTAAATTCATCAGGATTCTATGAGGAACAATTTAGCATGTTTAATCTGCATGGTGATATCCTTTGGAATATATCCAATACAATAGGAGGTTACAGAGCAGATCGCTTCTGGGAATTCATTCCTTTCATGGGAGTTGGTTATGCCAGATCCTGGAAAGATGATGTAGATCCTGTAGTAAAAGAGGTCGGATTCTCAACAGGTGTTATTAACAAATTACGTATCTCTCCATCTTTTGATATTAACCTTGAGTTAAGAGCTCTTCTTGTTAACGACAGATTCGACGGTTATGAAGTCGGTGAGGGTATCGAAGAATTGGCAACTGCTACAGTCGGTTTCTCTTACAAATTCCCAAAACGTACATTTGACCGTCCGGAAAAACCAATTGTTCCAGACTATACCCCTTACACATCTAAGATATCAGATCTGGAAAAACAGATTGCTTCTACAGACGCAAAAGCTAAAAAGCTTGCAGATGATCTGAATGCAGAGAAGAACAAAAAACCTGCTACTATTACAAAGGTAGAATATGTTGCATCTCCTATGGCAATATTCTTCCCTATTAATGTATCTAAAATAACTGAAAAAGACCTTATCAACCTGGGTAACTTTGCAGATATAATCAAAAAGTCCGGCAATAAGTTCAAAATTCTGGGTTCTGCAGATAAAGCAACAGGCAACAAGAAGATCAATATGAAGTTAAGCAAGGATCGTGCAAATCGCGTTTACGACGCTCTTGTTAATAAATTTGGTGTTAATCCTAACCAACTTGAAGTTATTGCCAAGGGAGACGAGAACGAACCATTCAACAAACCAGTTCTTAATCGTGTTGTAATTCTCGAATAATATCACACAGGGACGCATATTATGTGACCCTCTACGTTAAAAATCAAAGGCGGAAATTGATAGTTTGCTGGTATATAGCTGCTACCAATTTCCGCTTGTTGTTGTTTTATATGTTCAGTCACACTGAGAATAACTATAAAAAATAGTTGCGTAACTAAAAAATATAGTTACCTTTGCGTAACAAATATCAGAAACAATGCAAAAACTGACAGCAAAGGAGGAAGAGGTGATGAATCTTTTCTGGGCAAAGGAGCCCCTTTTTGTCCGTGAACTACTTGATTTTTATAAAGATCCAAAGCCGCACTTCAATACTCTTTCCACAATTGTAAGAGGTCTGGAAGAGAAGAGATTTATAGATCATAAGTCTTTTGGCAACACATATCAGTATTTTTCAGTTATCTCGCAGGATGACTATAAGAACGGGGCACTGAACAATGTTGTGAGCAAGTATTTCAAAAACTCATACCTTGGAGTTGTTTCGTCATTGATAGAAGAGGAGCATATCTCTTTGGATGAGCTTAAGAGGCTTATTCAAAAGGTGGAGAAATCATCTAAAGTCAGATAGCCATGGGAGATCTGTTTGTATATATTCTAAAATCCTCCATCTGTCTGGCGGTATTTTATCTGTTTTTCAAACTGATGCTCTGCAGGGAGACATTCCATAAATTCAACAGAATTGTACTGCTCTCACTTTTTATCGTCTCTTTCATAATACCGTTTATAGATGTAACCCTTCATAAGGCGACTCCTTATACAGGATTGGCTCTTGATATAGATGCCATTCTTGCTATGGCGCAGAGTACAGGTATGCCGGCAGACAATGCCGGCGGTCAGAACATTTGGTTGATTGTCTTGTTCATTATTTATATTCTTGGTGTGGCTGCATCAGTTATTAATGCCGTCTGCTCTTTCGTAAAGATGCTCTCCCTTATCCGTTCAAAAGAGGCGCAAAGGGTCATGGTTGAAAACAAAATTGTTTTGATAATTCATAAAAAGGAGATTGCGCCGTTTTCCTGGATGAGATATATAGTTATTTCGGAGAGCGATTATAATGACAGCGGCAGGGAGATAATAACTCATGAGAAAGCACATATATCAAAATATCATTCGCTGGATCTTCTGCTTGCAGAGGTGGTTGAAATATTACACTGGTTTAATCCCGCTGCCTACCTGCTCAAGCAGGAGCTTCAGAACATCCACGAATTTCAGGCCGACCAAGCGGTCATCAACAATGGCATCGATGCAAAACAATATCAACTTTTATTAATTAAAAAAGCTGTTGGCGTTAGGCTCTACACTATGGCCAACAGCTTTAATCACAGTAAACTAAAAAACAGAATTACCATGATTTCAAAGAAAAAATCGACCAGGACGGCGGCACTTAAAGTTCTTTTTGTGCTCCCTTTGACAGCATTTGCCATAGTAGCATTTGCATCGGAAGAGGTAACCTCAAAGATAGAGGTTATTTCAAACGCCAATAAAACAGACACGAAAGGAACAAGAGAGATGCAGCAGCATTTTATAATTACCATAGATCCTGAGGATACAAGCAAGATTGCTAAGGAGAAAGGAGAAGTTACAGGCAGTCAAAAGAAAGATGGGGTTAGAATTGTAAGTATTACAAGAAGCTCTGCAAAACAGGGGGACAGTGTGAAAACCTGCGTAATTGTAAGTAAAGATATGGAAAACGGGCCTATGGTAATCATTAACGGGAAAGAGGCCAACTTGGAAATATTTAATGCTATAAACCCGGAGGCAATAGAATCCATATCTGTACTGAAAGATAAAGCCAGTATCGACCAATACGGAGACAAAGGCAAAAACGGGGTAATTGAGATTACGTTGAAGAATGGTGAAAAATCAAAATAACGATGAAACAGCTATCAGTTTCAATTTTACTCCTTTTGTCCGCATATACAGTTACAGGACAAAATCTTCAAATTTCACAGGACAGTATCCCTTTTTATTTCAACGAAATCAAGGAAGTAACACAAAAAAACTTCCAGCTTTGGGATAAAGACTTGTATGGGGCAATGCTTTTGGTTAATCCACAGACGCGAGAAATTTTTGCTAACGAACCTGACAGTTGCGGTGTTCTTGTGAAACGTGGTAGTATTTATACTGGCATTCTTCCCATCGAAATTAACTTTGCTAATACAGCAATAGATTGGAACGGAAAAAGTTGGGCTATGATTATTCTTCCGCTACCACACAACAAACAATCCAGGATTAACCTGCTTGCTCACGAATTATTTCACAAGGCTCAACCATCATTAGATTTTACTATAAAAAACGCAGATAATAATCACCTTGACCAAAAAGATGGCAGAATATATCTTCGTTTAGAATTGGAAGCACTAAAAAAAGCTGTTACATCGTCGTCAAAAGCAGAAATGGAGGAATATTTAACCAACGCTCTCGTTTTCAGAAAATATCGAAACAGCCTTTACAGCGGCTCGGATACAACAGAAAACATATTGGAATTAAACGAAGGCATAGCTGAATATACAGGGCAAATAATAAGCGGTAGAAACAAAGAGCAAGCAATAAAAAACTTTGAAAAAAGTATTGATATGTTTATGAACTATCCAACATTTGTCCGCTCATTTGCCTATCAAACCATTCCTGTTTACGGATTTTTGCTTCTTGAATCTAAAAAAGACTGGAACAAAGAAATTGGTGTAAAAACAAACTTAGTTGATTATTTTATCAATGCTTTTAACATAGAAATGCCTAAAGACTTGAAAAAATCAGCAACTAATATAGCCGAAAAATATAATAGTAAAACGATTGTAACCGAAGAAACAGCGAGAGAAGAGACAAATAAAAAACTTATTGCAGAATATAAGTTTAAATTCATAGAACAACCTCATTTGAAAATTCAATTTGAACAGATGAACTTTTCGTTTGACCCAAGAAATATAATGCCATTGGAAAATAAGGGAACTGTTTATCCAAACATCAGAATTACAGATAAATGGGGTGTACTAACAGTTGAAAGTGGAGCATTGGTAAGTCCAAATTGGCAGGCGATTTCGATATCAAACCCCACAAACATTGGCGATAAAAAAATAACTGGTGAAGGTTGGGAGCTCGAACTTGCAGATGATTATTGTCTTACCAAAGATGAAGCGGGCAATTATAAACTGATAAAAAAGTAAAAATTACTCATATGGAGGGATAATATACCTCCCAGTGCACCGGATATACCTCCATGAGTACCCGCCCAAAAACAAATAAAAAGCTTATTAACAGAAAAAAATTCATACCTTTGAAGACTTTATTATAAGCATATTATAGTTAAAATATTACATAATGAAACAAGATCTTCAAATTTCTGAACTGATTAAGAAGGAGGAGAACCGTCAACTTCATGGCATTGAACTTATCGCATCTGAGAACTTTGTAAGCCCGCAAGTACTTACAGCACTGGGCTCTGTTCTTACCAATAAGTATGCAGAGGGATATCCTGGAGCCAGATACTATGGTGGATGTGAGGTGGTGGATCAGGTAGAGCAATTGGCCATAGATCGCCTTTGCCAATTATTTGATGCTGAATATGCAAATGTTCAACCTCATTCTGGAGCTCAGGCTAATATGGCCGTTTTTATGGCTTGCTTAAAACCAGGCGATACATTTATGGGACTTGACCTTGCACACGGTGGTCACCTGACCCATGGCTCTCCCGTGAATATTTCCGGGATATTGTATAATGCTATTGCTTACCAGGTTAACAAAGATACTGGAAGAGTAGACTACGACGATATGGAGCGCAAGGCACTTGAATATAAACCAAAACTTATTGTTGGTGGAGCGTCTGCTTACTCAAGGGAGTGGGATTGGGCAAGGATGAGAGCAATTGCAGATAAAATTGATGCCATCCTTATGGTAGATATGGCTCATCCTGCCGGATTGATTGCAGCAGGTCTTCTTGAGAATCCTGTTAAACACGCTCATATTGTAACATCTACAACTCATAAAACCCTCAGAGGTCCAAGGGGAGGTATAATATTGATGGGTAAGGACTTTGATAATCCTTTCGGAATTAAAACTCCAAAGGGCGAAGTTAAAAAAATGTCTGCGGTACTGAATTCAAGTGTATTTCCCGGTATTCAGGGAGGCCCACTCGAGCATTGCATTGCAGCAAAAGCTGTCTCTTTCTTTGAAGCACTTCAACCGGAGTTCAAAACTTACCAGATTCAGGTTAAAAATAATGCTGTTGCAATGGCTACTGCTTTTGTAGAGAGAGGGTATAAAATTATTTCCGGAGGTACAGATAATCATTTAATGTTGATTGACTTAAGAAGTAAATTTCCGGATCTGACAGGTAAAGTTGCCGAGAAGGTACTTGTATCTGCAGATATTACTGTAAACAAAAATATGGTCCCTTTTGATTCACGCTCACCATTCCAGACATCCGGTATAAGGGTAGGTACTCCTGCTGTTACCTCCAGGGGGTTGGTAGAGAAAGATATGCCATTTATTGTAGACCTGATAGACAGAGTGTTGTCAAATATAGATAACGAACAGGTTATTGCAGATGTAAGGGAGCAGGCAAGGAAGAAAATGCACGGTCTTCCACTGAATATCTGGTAGAGTTGGCAATGTTTTCACAGTTGCTTATATCTCTTTAACTGGTTCTTTTTTATTTTTGTTGGGGAAATATATGGTTGTCTGTATGAAGGTTGGTTTTTCTACGCTTTCTGCAAAAGAGATCTGGGAGGGTTTAATGTATCTGTCAGATACTTCAAAACGACTTTTAGGCCTTTTACTATCCAGCCACCTGAAACCTTTAAGCTTTTGCTTCTCCTTCTCAAGGTTGTAGAGCGGGTAAGCATTGCTTCGAACAGCCTCAAAATATCTTATTCTTTCCAACTTTTTGTCCTCTGTAAAAGTTGCACTCATTGCTTTACACTCCTTTTCGTTCATTGTCGTCAGCACACTGTCTTCCTTAAAAAAGAAGAGTATGGAAACTCCTCCGAATGAATCGAATCTGCTTAGTTTTTCCGATTTGAAAAAAGCAACCACATCTGCACTTTTAATCTGATTAAAATGAGTGGAATCCTCTTGTATTACTACAAAAGCAGAAGAGTTTAACTCTGCTTTGGACAACTTTCTATTGGAAATGACAACCTGAGCACTGTCAGATGTAAATTGATTTTTGTCTGACCATATCACCGGGTCTTTAAACAATCTGATTAGAGAGTCTATTGAATTAAACAATAGGGAATCACAAGTACCCTGCAGATTGCTTCTGTAGAACCTGATATTTTTATTCGCATAAAAAAACTTTATGCTGGTTGTATCGATAGTCTGTTTAAGTGTGTCCTTATTGTTGAGAGAATCCTTTTCTCCCTTTTGAAGAGGAATTTTTGTGGGCTTCTGTGGAATAATAACCTTTCGGTACATCTCTCCGATAGCATCTTTCTTACTTTGAATAAAACGGCTTTCAGATTGGGCTATTATTGTGGAATCAACCTCATTTCTGGGGAATGTATAATATTTGATTGTGTCAGCAGCGAAAAAAAGAGTATCGGCAATACCATCCTCTACTGTGTAGGATGCAACGCTCGGCCTGTTAGTCAGCAGCACTTTAAATGGTTTTTGTTTAAACCTTCCATAATCTGCAAATATAATAGATGACTGAGCTGTATCCAGAATCTGTATATTGTTGAATAGTTCGGCTTCAGCCTGATTCCTGTTGTAATTGATTGTGTCTGCCCAGATTTCATTGTTCGTTGTCTTAATATAGGCATCTTTGGTAAAGTGAAACAACTCGGCTTTGCGGTCGTACCATCCTCCGCGGGCGAAAAGAAATCCATCGTTCTGCCATGCATAGGTATTGCTCAGAAAAATTGCTTTCTCCTGATTGGCCAGATAGGCGAGAGAATCTGCCGTAAGGAGAACAGAATCGGTTTCCATCTGAACATTTACCTGGAACAGAAACTTCTCCAACTTACCGTAATAGTACCCGTTGAGGCTCTCTATGGTGTTTCCCTTTTTATTGACCATGCTGCCTCCGTTGTAAAACATAGCCAGGCTGTCTTTGGTAAAGTAGTCGAGGTAACGGGTCCTTAACCTGTTGCTATCTCTGTCAACAAGCTCTACCAACTTTCCTCTTACCTCTGCCACCGACCGATCTGCAATATATTTAATATTGTCACTGAGCAGAATCGTTTGATTTTGAATGATTTTTACATTTCCGATAGCATCAACAGTATTCAACTGCATATCCCATATTGCCGAGTCGCATATTATGAGAGCATTATTATGAAGAAATTGAGCCGGTCCAGTAACCTTTCTATATTCTTTTCCGTCTATCGTTTTCTTCTCTGCCGACTTGGCTTCAATGAGCCTTACGAGTCTATCTTCCTGTTTTTCTTGCGTTACTTGCGAGAATAACAGGAGGGGAGACAGAGTTAAAACAAGAATGGATAAACCCCTCAACATTATTTAAACCAGCCCTCTCTCTTAAATGGACAATTGTAGAAAAGTGGATCGATCCGTATAAATGTACTTGCCTGTTTCCTGGTGACGAATTCGTCAATGGCCTTTTGTGCCGCCAGACTCTTAGCTCCATTCTGAAGTACGGAAAAATCATCCTTGAATGTGGCAACGTGAGACGGAATTATTTTGTTCAACTTTATTATCTTGTAGATTGTATTCCCACCTTTTTCACCATTGTCTACAGATTCAAAAGGCTCTGAAATTTCCCCAACCTTAAGCTCCGCGATAACTTTATAGTCTGTAGGATTTAACATATCCTTGTCGAAATATGTGGAACCGGAATTCTCTTCTGCCACCAATCCGCCGTTCACAAGGGTTTTGATATCCTGGGAATATCTTCTGGCAGCCAAGTCGAACGTGATACTGTCGGATGTTATTAATCTCTTCAAACTGTCCAGTTCCGAGAATGCCTTTGCTCTGTCGCTGCTGGTATAGATTGGTTTTAAAAGAATGTGTCTTGCATTGAACATATCCCCCTCCTTTGCTATCAGTTGAATGATGTGAAAGCCGTATGGAGTCTCAACAATCTGAGAAACCTGACCGACTTTGAGCGACATGGCAGCATCTGAGAAAGCAGGTACGTATAACTGTTTTGAAGCCATTCGTAACTCACCGCCTCTTGACGCACTATTTGGGTCTTGGGAGTAAATTGTAGCAAGAGTACTGAATTTTTCTCCCTTAATAACTCTCTCTCTGAATTCCAGAAGTTTCTCTTTTACGGCCAGAACAGCCTCTTCTTTATTAGGGTACAAGACAATCTGACTATACTGATATTGGGTGGAGATAATCGGCAGGCTGTCTTTAGGAGTGTTTTTATAATACTTTTCTATGTCGGCAGGTGTTAAGTTTGGCGCCTTTTGAGCTATATTGCTCTGCATGGTTTGAACAAGTGACTGCTCGGTGAGAGTTTCTCTCCACTCCTGTTTGATTTTATAAAGAGGTTTCTTAAAATACTCTTCAGTAGCTTTTTCTCCGCCAAGCTGAGTCATCACCTCCTGTATCCTTTGGTTGAGGTTCCCTTCAACTGCATCAAGATTTGCATTGAGGCTATCCAAACGGGCCTGAGTAAGGAAAAGCTTCTGGACCAGGAGGTTTTCGAGCACTTCGCACCTTAAGTTTTTATCTGAAGTTACCCCTTGAAACAACATCATCTGGACCTCAGACTCCAGAGTAGATAACTGGATCATATCATTGCCAACCAAAGCAACTGTCTTGTCTACCAGCCCATTGGTATATTTCTGGGCTGAAACGGGGATAGCAATAAATCCTAACAAAATGATAGTGAGGATATGTGATTTAAACCTTTGTTTCATTACTTGTCTTTATTATTAAAGTTGGTTTTTAGTAAATTTTTTTCAAGAGCTTCCTGTATGAGATTTTTTTCGAGATTTGCTATCAATTCTTGTTTTCGTTTACTAAGTATTATCTCTTTGATTTTTGTCTGGTAAAATTCAAAAGGAGCAGTACCTTCGGGTGATATTTTGTCAAAGAAATAGACAAAATAGTAATAGAGGCTATCCTTTGTTTCTATAAAGGATTTAGACCACGCCTCTCTCTCACACATCTGAACATCATAAGGAATCTCCCTTGCAATTTCCGAAATATCTACCCAATTGTTATTGAAATTATTGTACCGGTCTGCAGAGTTATAGCAGAGCTTTTCGAATTCATCGATTTCCTCTATGGAGTTGGCTTTGTACATCTTTCTGACTGTTTCGAGATTCGGAGATCTTTCGGATATTTTTACTACCCTTGCCTTCACTACCGAATTATTCAGTGTAAAGTTAGAGGAGTATTTCTGATAATATTCCCTGCATTCGTCATCCGTAATAACAGTATCAAGTCTCTCCTCCAGATAGATCTTCTCATAATTGTAGACCAAAAGGGAGGTCCTGTAATCTTCCAGCTCTTGCTCCATATCTTTTTCACTTTTTGAAAGTTCGTTTTCAGCTTTATCAAGAAGGAGATACTTCAACGCCCAGGAGTTGACGTACTGCTCCAGCATATTGATGCTGTCTTCAGGAGTTGTTTCCTGGGGGATTAAATCCTTAACCTCTGATTCATAAAGAACCTTATCTCCGACCTTAGCAACAACTGCATCATCGGAAGTAAAGTTCAGATACCTGCAGGAAAAAATAAGCGGTATCAAACCTAAGATTAAGAGCCTTTTCATTATTTTAAATTATCTGCTGTAATTTGGTGCCTCTCTGGTTATTGTTACATCGTGGGGGTGATTCTCAATAACACCTGCGGCCGTAACCCTTACAAATTTGGCTTTCTGCAACTCCTCAATATTACGCGCACCGCAATAACCCATTCCTGCTCTCAAACCACCCAGCATCTGGTAAACAACTTCACTAAGGGTCCCTTTGTAAGGCACCTGTGCTACAATCCCTTCGGGAACCAGCTTTTTAATGTCCTCCTCCATATCCTGGAAGTATCTGTCTTTTGAGCCCTGTTGCATTGCTTCAAGAGAACCCATTCCTCTATAAGATTTAAACTTCCTTCCGTTCAGGATTATTGTCTCACCAGGTGACTCCTCTACACCTGCAAACAAAGACCCTGCCATAATTGTACTTGCTCCTGCAGCAAGAGCCTTTACAATGTCTCCGGAGTAACGGATACCCCCGTCGGCAATTATAGGAATACCTGTTCCTTTTAGCGCCTCTGCGGCTAACATAATTGCTGTAAGTTGCGGAACTCCAACACCTGCAATAACCCGGGTTGTACAAATTGAACCCGGCCCGATGCCCACTTTTATTCCATCTACTCCGCATTCTGCCAATGCTTTAGCGGCTTCTCCTGTGGCAATATTACCTGCAATAACCTGCAAGTTTGGGAAAGCATCCTTAACCTTCTTAATTACCTGTAAAACATAGACTGAATGTCCGTGAGCAGTATCCACAACCACAGCATCTGTCCCAACAGATGCCAGTTTCTCTACCTTCAAAAGTGTGTCGGCACCAACCCCCACAGCGGCTGCTACCAAAAGTCTGCCTTTATAGTCCTTGCTGGCCTGAGGGTTATCTTTAATTTTGGTAATATCTTTATATGTAAGAAGTCCTATAAGAACGCCATCATCATCTATCACCGGCAGCTTTTCGATTTTATATTTTTTAAGAATTGCACTTGCCTGTTGAAGATCTGTGCCTTTGCCTGTAGTTATGAGGTTCTCCTTTGTCATTATTTCGCAAATAGAGGTCTTAGGATTGTCTATAAAACGAAGGTCCCTGTTTGTCACGATTCCTATAAGCCTTTTCTTTTCATCTATGACAGGAATACCTCCTATCTTGTTCTCCTGCATCAGGGTGAGAGCATCGCCTACACAAGCATCCTTGAAAATTGTAATAGGGTCGTATATCATTCCGTTCTCTGCTCTCTTTACTTTACGGACATGCTCCATCTGATACTCAATAGGCATATTTTTATGAATTACTCCGATTCCGCCTTCTCTCGCCATCTCAATTGCAAGTGCTGCTTCTGTTACTGTATCCATTGCTGCAGAGACAACTGGTGAACTAATGGAGATATTTTTAGAAAACTTAGTGCTGACATTAACATCACGGGGAAGTACCTCTGATCTTGCCGGAATTAATAAAACATCATCAAATGTTAATCCCTCCTGTATAATTCTGTTAATTAAAGATTGCATAAGACTTTTTTATAATCTGCAAAGGTAATGAAAAAATGGTTAATTTAGAGGTCAAATATTAATCTATGAAAAACTTAATTATACTTACAACATTTCTGATTATTCTCAGTAATATGTCTTGCAAAAACCAAACAAATCCGGCACAAAATAAAGATGTGTCAATAATTTCCGGGAAGGATATTATGAACACAACAGACTCCTTGAAACAAAAATTTCCGGAATTTCCGGATCCTGAACTGATGGAAATTGGCGTGCAGCAGGCAGCAAAGCAATGGAGGGCAGAAGATGGAGATGCTGACGAGTTTACCACTTTTTGTCTAGAAAATTTCGCTGCCACTAATGAGTCTAAAAGAGCACTCTTTGACAAGTTGTCCATAGCTTTTGAGTCAATTTGGGGCGGTTATAATAAAATGAACGTAAATCTAAAAAAACCGCTTCACTTAGATGGAGATACTCTCTCACCTATCGACTACATATTCGGAGCCTATGAACCATCCAGCCATCTGACAGAGGATTTGTACACAAATAAAATAGCCTATATTACAATACTCAACTTCCCATTTTTTACACTGGAGCAAAAGGAGGAGCACGCACCTTCGTGGAGCCGTCTCGAATGGGCATACGCGAGAATGGGGGACATATTTACACCAAAAGCTCCCTCCGCTGTTAAACAACTTGTTGCCGATGCAGAGATGAAGGCAGAAAGTTACATATCGGAGTACAATATTATGATGGGTCATATAGTTGATGAAAAAGGCAAAAAACTCTTTCCTGAAAATATGAAACTTCTTACACACTGGAATTTAAGGGACGAGCTAAAATCTAACTATGCTAAGGGTCCGGATAATCTTGAGAAACAGCGAATGATTTACAAGGTAATGCTTCATATTGTGGAACAGACAATACCGGAGCAGGTAATCAATAATCCGGAATATGACTGGGCTCCTTATGCGAACACCATTACAAAAGGTGGTGTTCCGGAGGTTGTTAAACAGGAGGGAGATAAAAGGTATGAAGTTCTACTTGAGCAGTTTAAAGCTCAAAAGGCGATGGATAAATACTCATCAGCATATCCTGATGCCATCAAGAGAGCTTTTGACGGGGGTATGCAAATAAAACAGGAGGATATCGAGAAAATGTTCATTGAATATATAAGTTCACCCAAGGTAAAAAAAGTTGCTCAGTTGATTAGAGAGAGACTTGGCAGACCCCTGGAGCCTTTCGATATTTGGTATGACGGATTTAAACCGCGCAGTTCAATTTCAGAAGATATGCTAAGCAAAAAAACTAAATCGCTGTATCCTACAACTGAGGCATTTGATAAAGATATACCGGATATGCTTGTGAAGCTTGGTTTTCCAAGGAAAAAGGCGGAAAAATTAGGTGAAGCAATTGTTGTTGAGGCTGCCAGAGGTTCGGGACACGCATGGGGAGCTCAGAGCAGAGATGATTTTGCCCGTTTACGTACAAGACTCTCAGAAGGAGGTATGGACTATAAAGGTTTTAATATTGCTGTACACGAAATGGGACACAATGTAGAGCAGACTATCAGTATGAGAGATGTAGATTTCTATATTCTGAACGGTGTTCCCAATACAGCTTTCACTGAAGCTAACGCATTTGTATTCCAGAAACGTGACCTTTTGCTACTTGGTTACAACCGCAAAAACCCCGGCCAGACAAAAATGACAGAATTGGACATATTCTGGGGATGTTATGAAATTATGGGTGTTGCCTTAGTAGACATGAATGTATGGAAGTGGATGTACGCTAACCAGGAAGCCACACCGACCCAGCTGAAAGAGGCCGTTATTGAAATTGCCAAGGATATCTGGAACAAATATTATGCACCTGTTTTGGGAGAAAAGGACTCTCCGCTTCTGGCAATCTACTCTCATATGATAAATTCTCCGCTCTATCTTGCAAATTATCCTTTTGGACATATTATCGAGTACCAGCTGGAGAAATTTTATGCAGATAAAAAGTGGCCCGATGAAGTTCTCAGAATTTATGCTATCGGTAACCTTACTCCTCAGCAGTGGATGCAAGAAGCGGTGGGAGAGAAGATCTCTACAAAACCTATGTTGGAAGACTAAATTATCTGGCTTGGATTAAATAGCCTGGACTGATAAGTATTCCTTTCTATCAGCCGCTTTTCCAACAAACGAAGCAGTTCCGCATTACGGATTTTACCCCAGGGGGTGCTGTTGACAAAACGTGGCGGCACCTCTCCTGCAAATCGCTCTATATAGATATCAGGTTTGAGCAGTTCCAGAAAATCTATGAAAAAGTCTATATACTCGTTCAGTTTAAATTGAAGAAAATCTTGTGATTGTTTAAGAAATTCCAGTTCCATAGCAGTTTCCTTAACTATTTGCAATTGGTGAAATTTTACGGAATTAAGAGGGAGTTTGTTTATCTCCCCGGCGGTTGCCATAATCTCTTCCCTTGTCTCCCCGGGTAGTCCAAAAATAAAATGAGCACCTTGGCTGATACCTCTTTTAGCCGTTTCGTTAATTGCATCTACCGCTTGTTGATATGAATGGCCCCGGTTAATCCTTAGAAGAGTTTTATCATATACGGATTCAACTCCGTACTCTATAATCACAATTGTCTCCTTTGAGAGTCCAGCCAGATAATCAAGCTTTTCGGTGTCCACACAGTCTGGTCTTGTTCCGATAACCAGACCGGCGACAGAAGGATGTGAGAGAGCCTTCTCATAAAGTGATTTTAGATGGTCTAATGAGGCATATGTGTTGGAATATGGTTGAAAATATGCCAGGTAATCTGTTGCTGTCCGATACCTCTTTCTGTGAAATTCGATACCCTCCTCAATCTGGTGCAGTATAGACTTGTCTGGAGTGCTGTAAGAGGGGTGAAATGCTGCATTATCGCAATAGGTACAGCCTCCCGTGGCAATACTGCCGTCACGGTTTGGGCAGGTAAAACCGGCATCGATTACAATCTTTTGAAGTCTTTTGCCATATCTCTCCTTAAAATATCCCACATATGAGTTGTACCTCTTTTCCACTACATTCTGATTTTTATTACGGCCTTCTTGATTTTACCCTCACCAATAAGAGGGGCGTGAGCATCGTGAGGAAAAATAATTGCGATATTATCCGGACCCAGACTTACAAAATTTTCGGGTGCCTCTTCCAAAAAGGCAATATCTTTGGTTTCGTCGTAAGGAATATTGTTGCCGTTGCAACGGCTTCTGTCGCGGATACCTATTGTCTCGCTACCCTCCAGCAATACGTGAATATCTATATATGTGTCATGAACTTCAAGTGGCGGAATTTCAAACCCTTTGCCTTCTCCTTCCCAAATGGTGCAATAAATATCCTTGCCAACAATGGAATACTCTCCGGGCTCCATTTCGTGGAGCTTGTTCTTTAACATATATGTGTATGCTTTTTCAAATTTGGAATGAAGGTTAAGATATCTCTCGAAACCTCGCAATGAATCTACAATCATAATAGAAATTTTATTGCAAATATAGTATCTTTGTCTATATAAATTCTCCGTAAATTCCAATTGAATAATGATCAGGAAATTAACAACACTGTTTGTCATTCTTGCTTCTCTTCTTTCAAGCAATATGGCAAAGGCTCAATACGACGGCAAGCACGAATGGCGGGCAGTATGGATAGCAACTGTCAACAATATTGACTGGCCATCCAAACCCGGATTAAGTTCTCATGAGCAGCAGAAAGAGCTGATTGCCTACATAGATCTCTTTAAGAAATTAAACTTTAATGCTGTGGTTCTTCAGGTAAGACCAACAGCAGATGCATTTTATATGTCAGAATACGAACCTTGGTCCATCTATCTAACAGGAGATCAGACAAAAGCTCCTAACCCCGAATACGACCCACTGGCTTTTGCCATAGAAGAGGCACATAAAAGGGGAATGGAACTGCACGCCTGGTTAAACCCTTACAGAGTCAGCCAGGATACTGCAAATCTCAAATTTGTTGCTCCGAACCACATGTATAGGAAAAATCCCGAAATCTTTGTGAGATACGGGAAAAAACTCTACTTCGATCCAGCCTGTCCCGAAACCCGTGAGTTTGTAACAAAGGTGATAAAAGATATTGTCACTCGTTATGATGTCGATGGAATTCATTTTGACGATTACTTCTACCCGGATAGCAATTTTAATGATGCGCGCTCCTTTGCCAAATATTCGAGGGGATACAAACTCGAAGATAAAATGGCCTGGAGAAGGGAGAATGTAGACCTTATCGTAAAAATGCTCAGGGATACAATCAAATCTGTTAAGCCATATGTAAAATTTGGAATCAGCCCTTATGCTGTATGGAGAAATCTGAGGGAAGATCCCAGAGGGTCAGATACCAGGAGTTATGGCTACACCAACTACGATCACCTCCACGCAGATATTCTTCTTTGGATGGAGAAGGGTTGGGTAGATTATATCCTTCCGCAACTGTACTTCAATATTGGTTATGAAAATGCAGATTTCAACGTTCTTGCAAAATGGTGGAGAGATAACTCAGCAGGAGTTCCGGTATACGGAGGGCTTGGAACTTACAGGCTTGAAGAAAAGGCAAAAATTCCTGCATGGCGGTCTGCGGAAGAGATACGTAAACAGGCCGAAATAATAAGAGGCATGAATGTTTACCAAGGTGTTTGTTACTTCAACGCAAAGAATATGAAGGATAATAAATTGGGAATTAATTCAGTATTAAAATCTCTTTACAAAAATCCTGCACTCGTCCCTTCGTTGAGAGGGTTTGATACAACTGCACCTGTAGCGCCGGTGAATGCTCGTATGACCAAGAACGGAGATATGCTCAATTTCAGATGGACAAAAGAGAATTATTACTATGCAATATATAAATTCAAAAAAGGTGAAGCCGTAGATTTCACTAGAGGAGATGCAATTGTAGCATTGACCGGAGAGGATCATTTCTCTATGCAGGCTGCGGAACGTTCCGGATATAAATTTTATATCACTGCTTTGGACAGACTTTATAACGAAAGTAAAGCTGTCAGGTTCAGATAAACTTGAGGATCAATCTAAAAACCAAATACGATGAAAAAGGTACTTTTTGTTACTATGGCTACTTTTCTGGTGATCTCTTGCAATATTGGCCCAAAAAGCAAAGAGATTCAGGAGCAGTTTGGTATGATCTCCAAGGAGATTAAATCTGAATACGCACCGGATCGCAGAGTTAAAACTTACGAAGCGACGTTGGATATATCAGATGATACAAAGAAGATAATTTTACGGGGTTCAACAACAGAACCGGAAGCCAAAGAGGCTCTTCTTAAAGCTCTTTCAAATAAGAGAATAGAAGTGCTGGATAGTATGGTTATTCTTCCGGACCCTGCACTCGGAGAGAAAATATATGGAGTCACAGCCTTATCTGTTATCAATTTCAGATATGGCCCCGACTATGCAAGCGAATCTGCAACTCAAACCATCCTTGGTATGCCTTTGAGAATTCTTGAAAAAAGAGGTGGATGGACTCGTGCCATTACTCCCGAAGGTTATATTGCCTGGGTTAGCTCAGGAGGTATACAGCCAATGAATAAACAGGAATTTAAAGAGTGGAGTTCCGCTCAAAAACTGATAATTACAGCTTATTACACCCTTTTCCGTGACGGAGCTTCGGAAACCGCAGGTGTAGTTATGGATGGAGTAATGGGCAATGTAGTCCGTGCAGACGGAGTTTCCGGAAACTATTACAAGGTTATCCTTCCAAACGGAAAAAACGCCTTTGTGCCTAAGGCAAATGCCGAAGATTTTGGGAAATGGCTGGATAGTCGTCAACCTACTCCGGATAATATTATAGCAACCGCTAAGCAGTTTCTGGGATTCCCCTATATGTGGGCCGGTACTTCCATTAAAGCTATGGATTGCTCCGGATTTACCAAGACAACCTACTTCCTTAATGGAATTATCTTGGCCAGAGATGCTTCCCAGCAAGGTCATACAGGTGACAGTGTAGATATAAGCAATGGCTTTGACAGTCTGAAAACAGGAGATCTTCTGTTTTTCGGATCAAAGGCCACTAAAGAGAAGAAGGAGCGCATCACACACGTTGGCCTATTCATAGGAAATGGTGAATTCATCCATTGTGCGACTTCCGTGAGAATTAATTCTCTTATCCCGGAAGCTGCCAACTACTACGAAGGCTCAACCCGCCTGGTGCGTGCCCGGCGCATCCTATCCAAGGTAGATGTAGATAAGAATATTGTCTCAATTAAAAAGCATCCATGGTATTCCCCTGAATAATACTAAACAAATGAATAATATGACCAACAGAAGAGAATTTCTTAAAACAGCCGGTCTGCTCACCGCTGCTGCAACAATTCTTAACCCTTTTGAACTTTTTGCTCAAAGGGGGGAGAGGGCTTTAAAAGGGATAAAAGGAAGCAACAAGACTATGGTTTTGACATACAGACCATTTGAAGCTCAATTGAGACACGTGTTTACCATTTCAAATTCATCCAGAACAACAACACCTATTGTGTTGACGGAAATTGCCTGGGACGGATATGTTGGATACGGAGAGGCTTCAATGCCTCCATATCTTGGTGAAACGCAGGCTTCTGTAATTGATTTTCTAAAGAAAATAGATTTATCCCGTTTTAATTCTCCTTTTGAAATCCAGGATATTCTGACCTATGTAGATGCATTAGCAATTAACAATACAGCAGCAAAAGCCGCTGTGGATATTGCCCTTCACGACTTAGTCGGTAAAATTATAGGACAGCCGTGGTGGAAAATCTGGGGATTTAACCCATCTACCACTCCTAATACATCGTTTACCGTTGGTCTGGATACAGAAGAGGTTGTTAAAGAAAAAACTCGTGAAGCTTCTCCTTACAAGGTTATCAAAGTAAAACTTGGCAGAGATGAGGCAACCGACAAGATGATGATAAACACAATCCGGTCGGTTACCGATACTGTCATTTGCGTGGATGCCAACCAAGGGTGGAAAGACAAACATTATGCCCTTGAAATGATAAATTGGCTTAATGAAAAAAATGTCAATATGATTGAGCAGCCTATGCCTAAATTGATGTTGGACGAGACTGCATGGGTCACAGAAAATAGTCCGCTTCCGATTATCGCCGATGAGGCTTGTCAAAGACTTACGGATATACCTAAACTCAAAGGAGCTTACAATGGCATAAACATTAAACTGATGAAGTGCACCGGTATGCGTGAGGCCCGCGATATGGTTACTTTGGCAAAATCTCTGCATATGAAGATTATGGTAGGTTGTATGACTGAAACCTCCTGCGCGATATCGGCTGCTGCACAGATAGCTCCCGAGACAGAATGGGCAGATCTGGACGGCAATCTTCTGATTGCAAACGATGTATTCAAGGGTATGCTTATAGTGGATGGAAAGGTAACTCTCTCAGATCTGCCCGGTATTGGTGTTGTTAAGCTATAGTTAAAATAATTTTCATACCTTTGTATGAAATATTAATAAAACATGGCAAATCTTAGAGTAGTTAAAAAAGATATTGATTTCTTACTGACCGAAGTTGTATCTGATTGTTGGACATTTATCTATACAAATCCAAACAAAAAGAGCGAGGATGCCATTGATATTATCAGTGATGCTGTTGAACTGAGGAATGATCTTTATTCAAGAGTCAATCATCCCGACAAAAATAATGTCAGAGCCTTTTACAAGGCTGTTAATCAAGACCTTTTAAAAGGAGCAGATGCGTTGTTCGTAAGGATTAGTCACATGGGGACACATATTGTGTGATTTTTTTGTGGTGTGGAGCGTACTAACCGCTGCGTGCCCCAGATTTACCCGCTTTGCGTTTATTTCGCTAAAAAACAAATGCGGAAATTAGTATACTGGTATTCACTGTGGGGTGACCAGCGCATTTAGCACGATCTAGACGAAATACGTCCCCATGTGATTTAAATATTTGTACGGTGTGAGCGGAGCTGCCTCGAGTAGAGCTTTTCATTGCCCCCGCAAAGTTTGTCAAGCAACTTATGAAATTCGAGGCCATGATTGCGGTGCTTAAGATGGCAAAGTTCATGCAGAATTACATAATCTGCCAACTCTGCCGGTAACCTCATAAGATGGATATTGAGGTTGATGTTGTTAAGCCTGGAACAGCTACCCCAATTGGTTTTATTGTTCTTTAAGAATACTCTGTTATAAGTGAATCCAAACTTTTCGGCTATCTCTTTTGTCCTCTCAGGCAGATACTCCCTAGCATCGTATCTAAGAATTTTTGTAATAGCCTCAACCAGATCCTCTCTGGAAGAACCATACGGATACTCAATCCTGCCAACACCAGCCGAAACGACAACCTTTACCTTATTGTCTGCAACACTTTTCTCTTTTTCTACAAATTCTATTACCCGTTTTATTGTACAGAAGGGGCGGCCTTCGCCAAGGATAGTTCTCCTTTTCTCCCTCTTCTCCTTTTGCTTATTGATGTTTGAAATTATCCACTCTTCCCTTTCAGAAAGAAATTTTTCGGCAGTAGAAAAACGGACATACCAAGGAATGGAGACATTTACTCCGTTTATAGGATGAACTGTTATTCTGATATTCTTATTGCCAACTTTTTTCTTTATGGTAATATTTCCAATTACCGGATGGCTTATAATTTTTTCCATTAATGAAGAAAGAATAATCGAAGTTTATCCCCTCTCTTAGTTGTTGAGACCCCGATGGGAACCTCAGCTATGGCATTTGCATTATTCAGTGCCAGAATATGAGCGGAACCATTATAATTGACAATTGAAAACCTGCCGTCCGGTCCCACTTTTACGGGTATCAGGGCCTTCCTTTCGGTATGTTTTCTCGTGAAACCCTCAGAAGATGCCATCTCAATCCACAATGTAGGATCCGGTGCACCCATAGATTTGAAAATAAAAGGCTTGACGAGTAGCTCGAATTGTATATAGCACGATACGGGATTTCCGGGAAGTGCAAAAACTACCTTGTCGGCCTTATGAGGGTCAACATGGTTCCGCTTTATCGCAAAAGTGCTTGGTTTCCCGGGTTGTACAGCAATCTTATCAAATAGAATTTCAAGTTTGAGGTTTTGTAGAATTAGGGGTACGAAATCGAAATCACCCATAGAAACACCTCCTGTCAAGATCAGGATATCATTTTGAGAAAGTGCCTTCTCAATCTTTTTCTGCAATAATTCTTCGCTATCTCCAACTATACCGTAATAAGAGACAATGGAACCAATCCTGATAATTTGTGCTCTCAATTGCCAACCGTTGGAATTTCTGATCTGAACTTCATTAGGGGTTGTCTCCGGCTCTACAATTTCGTCACCTGTACTTATCAACCCTACTCTTAACTGCTTAGAGACCGGAACCATAGAGACTCCCATCGCAGCCAATATTGCAATCTGCTCAGGCTTAATGAATGCCCCTTTTTCCAATACCAATTCGTCCTTTTTAATATCTTCCCCTTTAAGACAAATATTATTTTTTGGTTTTTTCCCATTCGCTATTGAATACCTCACATGATCACCATTTTCAATAACCTCCTCTACCATCAGCACCGTGTCTGCTCCATCCGGAAGCTTTGCCCCGGTCATAATCTTGCTGCAACAACCGGTAGTAATAACCGATTTTGGATAATACCCGGCTGCAATATTTTCAATGATTTTAAGCTCTCCTCTCACTAGATCCTCTTCTCTGCAGGCGTATCCGTCTACCGCCGATTTATTGTAGGGAGGCATATCCCTGTCTGCATAAACCGTAGAAGAGAGTACCCTTCCGGCTGCCTCTGAAAGAGGAACCAACTCTTTGCCAATTTCCAAACTTTGTGAAAGTACAATTTCAAGAGCCTGCTCGAATCTGATCATATTGATTACAAATTGATATTATAGAGAGACAAAATTAAGAAAAATGTTGTGGAGTAGAAATATTTGTCTATATTTGCCATCCCAATTTTGGGGGAAGAATTTTAATTATCAATTGCTTAGAACAATGGCAACTTATTTAGCAGCAGAGAAAAAGCAAGAGATTTTCGGACAATACGGAAAGTCTAATGCAGATACCGGCTCTCCCGAGAGTCAGGTAGCTTTATTTTCCTACCGTATCGCTCATCTTACAGATCACCTGAAAAACAACAAGAAAGATTACAGTACCCAACGATCTTTATTGAAACTGGTTGGTAAGAGACGTCGTCTTTTAGATTACCTAAAGGCAACAGACATCGAGAGATACAGAAATATAGTGAAGGCTCTTAACCTTCGTAAATAAAGCGCAAAAGAAAGGGTGCCTTGTCTAAGGGCACCCTTTTTGTTATTTATCTTTCCAATAATCTAATTACATTTGCACTTATATATAAATCTTGTCAGAAAAGCAACTCAAGGCAGGAGGTATAGCTGGATAATCAATAATAATAAACTCTCGTAGGGAGAGATGAGTTGCATAGAAATTATATGAATGTAGTAAAAAAGACCATCCAGTTGAATGATGGCAGGACTATCGAGATTGAAACAGGTAAACTGGCAAAACAGACAGACGGATCTGTAGTGGTAAAAATGGGCAAGACAATGTTATTGGCGGCCGTAACCTGTGCTAAGGAAGCAAAGGAAGAAGTAGACTTTATGCCACTATCTGTAGAGTACAAAGAAAAGTACGCCTCTGCAGGCAGATATCCAGGGGGATTTTTAAAGAGAGAGGGTCGTGCAAATGATTCAGAGATTTTGGTGTCTCGCTTGATTGACCGGGCATTACGTCCACTTTTCCCGGACGATTTTCACGCAGAAGTTTTTGTAACAGTAAATCTGATCTCGGCAGAAAAAGATATTATGCCGGATGCACTTGCCGGACTGGCAGCCTCAGCTGCCTTGGCTGTCAGCGATATTCCATTTAACGGTCCGATATCTGAAGTAAGAGTTGCCAGGATCAATGGTCAATTTGTTATCAACCCTTCATTTACCGAACTCGAGAGTGCCGACATTGATATTATGGTCGCTGCAACCATAGACAATATCATGATGGTTGAAGGTGAGATGAAAGAGGTTGGAGAAAAAGATATGCTTGAGGCAATCAAATTTGCACACGAAGAGATAAAAACTCAATGCAAAGCGCAGATTGAGCTGATGGAAGAGGTTGGCAAGACACAAAAGAGAGCTTACTGCCATGAGGTAAAGGATGAGGAACTTTGCACAGCTATTCATGATTTTTGCTACGACAAATGTTATGTAATAGCGAAATCAGGTACATCAAAACATGAGAGAAGTGACGCTTTTGACGCTCTTAAAGCAGAATTTATCTCTACCATGACAGAAGAAGATGCAGTGGCAAAGAAAATCATAGTAGAGAGATATTACCACGCTGTAGAGAAAGAGGCTATGCGTAATATGATTCTGAACGAAGGCATTCGTCTTGACGGCAGAAACACAAAAGAGATAAGACCAATATGGTGTGAAGTGGATTACCTACCTGCAACTCACGGATCCGCTATCTTTACAAGAGGAGAAACTCAGTCGTTGACAACAGTTACATTGGGTACAAAATTGGACATGAAGGAGATAGATGAAGTATTGGTAGAGGGCTCTTCACAATTTGTGCTTCACTATAACTTCCCGCCATTTTCAACCGGAGAGGCAAAACCCTATAGAGGAACAGGCCGCAGAGAGATCGGACACGGAAATCTTGCTATGAGAGCTCTTAAATATGTAGTCCCTACCGGAGAAGAAAATCCATATGCAGTACGAGTAGTTTCCGATATTCTTGAATCTAACGGATCGTCTTCTATGGCAACAGTTTGTGCAGGTACCCTTGCCCTTATGGATGCAGGAGTTAAGATTAAAAAACCGGTTTCGGGTATTGCAATGGGTTTGATTACCGATTCCAAAACTAAAAAATTTGCTGTGCTTTCAGATATTCTTGGCGATGAGGACCACCT
>Ga0172381_10000607_pt1 | contig 43590 bp, 61 predicted proteins | sample Leawel6488metaG_FD_119754 | JGI IMG/M metagenome (GOLD analysis project Ga0172381, IMG submission 119754) | Leachate microbial communities from a municipal landfill in Southern Ontario, Canada - Leachate well 64-88 metaG | ecosystem: Engineered > Solid waste > Landfill > Unclassified | place... | reverse complement strand
TTTTGTTCTTTAATAATATTCTCAACCCTTTCTAAAAGAGATTGTTCTGATAGGGAGATTTGAGTGTGGATGAAAGATTCTATTGCTTTTATTTTATTTTGGTCTAGATAACTAACAAATTCTACACCACTTGGGTCTTTTATTTTTCTTATTTCCTCATCTATTTTTGTATAATCTTTTTGCATAGATTTATTTTATTTATTTTGATAACTTCTTAACTTACTTAATCTCGCCATTGTAATTGGAGATCTCTTATACTTACCGGCTTTCTTATCTCCTGGAATAAATCTAAATTTTGCTCCAGCTTCTAAATTTTTATAGGTTTTATTTTCTAGCGCTTGATCACCTTTTAATTTTCTATACCATAATGGAACAACTCCTCTCTTAACTTCTAAATCAAATTTCTCCCTATATTCTCGACCAGTCAATCAATGAACTTGTTCAACGTGAGAACAAACTTGTACGTACCATTTTTTACATATCAAACATTGAACTTTATCCGGGCTCGCAATCAATGCTTCCCTATCTCTTTTTTCTCTATTCCATTTTGTATGATCAGCGGAATACTTTTTATTAAAAAATTTATTTCTGCATTGAGTAGAGCAATAGCTTCTGAACCTTTTTCCGGTGATCTTCTTATCACAAACTTTACAATTTTTTCTAAATTCTACTTTAAAATTCATATTATTTTTATTAGTTGCAGAAAGGATGTATCAATAGTATCGGTCATTTTATCTATTGATACTTTTCACATTCAAGTGAGAGTCCTTTGCTCTACCTTGACCGATTAAGCTACTTCATTTCTGGCGTGCAATGGGTAGGATTCGAACCTACGTCCTTTCTACAACTAATTTATTTTTATAATCTTAATATTTCATCTATATCTTCTTGGCTCATACCTTGCTCTTCTAGACGAATTGAATCTTGAAGTATATCGACTGATACTTTATTCTTTCTTGCTAAAACTTTTAATATGTATTCGTCAATTGTATCCTTTGCAATCAAATTGTAAACTGTAACTGGCAATTCTCCACCTATTCTTTTATCAGCTGATCGATCTGCACGGCCTTCTCTTTGCTCTAACTTTGCAATGGACCAAGGTGAATCGTAGTGAATAACATATGATGCAGATTTCATGTTTAGACCATAGGCCCCAGCTTCGGTGAAGATTGCAATTCTAGGTTCCGGATCATCATTAAATTCTTTTACAAGCTTCATTCTATCAGCTGAATCAACGGCACCATACACGCATATAGGACGATAGGCTTCTAACTCTTCCGCGAGTATATGAAGACATTCGGCAAATTGGGTGAAGACTATAGCCTTTCCACCGGAGGCGATGATAGGCTCAAGTATTGACTTTAGAGCCTCTAGTTTCGAAGATTCACCCTTTCCATCGCATGCTAGATCTCCTATTAGGCGGGTATGATTAGTACATTGCTTTAGACGGAGCATTTTAACAGGTACTACATTCAAATTCTTGGTATCCATATCAGATAGTTCTTGGATCTCGGCTACGATTCTTTCTTTCACGGACTTATATAGTTTCTTCTCGGTATCAGATAGTTGAAATATTACATTTTCTACAATTTTTGAAGGTAGATCTTTGAAGACTTCTTCTTTTTTTCTTCTTAACATAAAGCGATTTACCTTTTCAGATAATTCACTCATATTTTTATATCCAACTACATTGTTGAAGCGCGGATCAGTTACGCAGTATTTATCTTTGAATTGATAAAAAGTTCCAAGGTACTTTGGTACAAGGAAATCAAATATTCCAAATATATCGATAGGAGAATTTGAAACTGGAGTACCGGATAGCGCAATTCTTTTTATTGATTCAAGTTTCTTTAAATTTTTAGATGAGATCGCTTCCGGGTTTGAGATCCTAGTCGCTTCATCACAAACTATGGTCGCCCATTTAAACTTTGATATGATATCGAAGTCATGGACTAAGAGTTCGTAGTTCGCCACTACATACTTATTTTTCTTAGCATATAGGGTCCATTGCTCAGTTCTTTGTTGTTTGTTGCCATTGATCACAAGTACCTTCGCTCCGGGAAACCATTTCTCGATTTCCCCGGACATATTATATTTCAAGGTGTTCATGGTGAAGATCAAAATATGGCTATCTTGCTCGGTCGCCGCTAAAACTTGAATTGTTTTACCTAGTCCCGGGACATCTCCTAGAAGAGCATTCGGCATTTGCTTTAAAAACATTGCACCTTTCTTTTGAAAGTCATGTAAAGGGAGATTGCCTTCGTATACAGCGCTATCATTATTTTTAATCGCAAGGATCCCGTCCATCTTTTCTTTTTCTACTCTACGATATCGGCTGACTTCATCTGATACGCTAAAGTTTAATGGTATTAATACATTTAAAACTTCTTCTACATTCTCGAGTGGGGCTTCCCATCTCTTTAGATTTGAATTCCAAAATCTGCCATCAATAGTACGAATTTTAGAAACAATAAAAGGATCAAATTTGAAATTGATTATAAGTTTATTGTTTTGTAAGGTTATACTATTCATAGCAATTTTTGAAATAATCCATTATTCATCATCATCATCGCAATTCTTTTCTAGATCATTTTCTTCAGCTTCTGACTCTTCGAAGGTATCCGTATCTTCTTCTATCACTCGGTAGCATTGATCACATTCGGTACAGGTTATAGATTCTATTTCGTCTTTTTCTAACTCATCTATTATTACTTTAGATCCGCATTCCAAACAAAATATTGAGAATACTTTTGTTTCGATTATTAAAGTTGAGGATATTTTTTTAGGAGAAGAAGACATATAATTAATCTTATTTTTTAATTAATACTAATATTGTTTTTTTGTATTGTACACCGGATCTTGATTTTCTTATCAATTGTCGGGCTACAGTTTTCAAGGTGCTATCTGATTTATCTTGGACTCCGGGCTCCATCCTTGAGTGGGATATAGCAGAGAGTCTGCGTCTAGCTTTTCGGTTGAGTTGATTTGATGACATGATATTTTATTGGTTTCTTAGTTGCTTTTAAAATTTGAGCCTTGGTCATAAAACACTTCTTGTATTCTTCTTCTTTACATGTCGGACATGGTAGGAAAGATATACCTTTGTAGCTTGTTGCGTTTTTCTTTTCTACTTTGATATAGCATTCTCCGTGACACATACTGCAATTTTTATTTAATTTTCTCATAAACATAAATTAATAGTCAAATTTTATATCTCTCATCTCTTCCTTCGCCATAACTAATTCCTTTTGAGCTTTCTGTTTTTTGATTTTGATTTGATCTTCCATGAGAGAGATCTTCGACATAGTTTGATATGCTAGTCTTAATCGCTCTATCTTTTTATCTATTTCTTTATTCATCTTTTTTGATTTAGAAGTTACCCTGCTAAATTAACTTGCGCTTTACTAATTCCTTGAGAAGTTCATCAATCGACCAAACTTCCCTTGATTCAACTATTTTCTTCTTAGGGTCATTCATTTCGTATTTGGTTTCGTACCATGTACGTCCATTATCTCCATCTATAATCTCGTGGTGTACCATTCTAGTGCAAGACGGGTCACATGGGTCATATAGTCTATCTTCGAAGAAGTATTCATAACCTAGTGTTTTGATATATTCCGTGAGCGACTTGTTGTCCATATTCTTTAGCTCGTCTAACCGGTCCATGATATTTTGCTTCTTCTCTAGGCGCGTAGACTTACCATAAATTATTATCTTATTCTTAATCTTTAATGCTTCAGAAGTTGCTAAAAATCTGAAAACATCTTGTATTGAGTTTAGTGAATAGTTTCTCATAACTAACTCAATTGACTCAATATCTTTGGCTGATAAATTGATTCTAACCGACTTTTTTTCTGTATTCATGTACTCAGTATATACTACTGCAGGGGCTTTGTAAAGGATATGTTGGGGATAACTTTTTGAAGGTTTTAGTCTTAATTTTTGATTATTCGGACCTACCCGTTGTCAAAAAACCTATATTCTTAGCCGTTTGTCCTATGTGGCGCTGTTATACCCCCCTATACCTGTTTTTTCTAGGAAATTCTTTTCTTTTTTTTCTCTTATTCTCTAACCTTTTAGTATTAACTTAATTTTTTTTTTTTTTTTTTTTTTTTTTTTTTAAAAAAATTGGTATTGGGGGGGTGGGGGTGGGGTCTTGGTTTTTTTTTTTTTTGTTTTTTTTTTTTTTTTTTTTTTTTTTTTTTCTTCTTTTTTTTTTTTCTTTTATTTTTTTTTTTTTTTTTATATTATTATATAGAAATAATGGGTATAGGGGGGTACGCGTGCGGTCATAGATTTTTTGACTTTAGATTCTCACGGAAATTATGGTAGTCGTGATCAGCCCGAGCGCGTCATGTACCTATCAATCAAGCCTGTTGATGATTGATTTTGATTCTAGGGTACTTTTGTCTATTTGTTTTTGATATCTCATAGCCTTGTCTTTCAATGCTATTTTTAATCAGTGCGTTGATATCTTCTATTTCTAACACGTATTCAATCTTATTGACCCACACTACGCATTTAGGTGCTCCAGTGTAACCTTGATAGATTGATACTGTAATTTGTTGTTTGGGCATGGTTTTATTGTTTAAAGGTCTTACTAATAAAGTCTGCTAGTTTTTTGTATGCTGTTGCTCTTGCGTCTTGTTCATTATAATTTCCACTGCATTGCTCGGCTTGTTCGTCTATTAGGTTTAATTCTTCCATTAATTTATCGTATTGTATTTTATTGTTTCTTTTAATTGCTTTCAATATGGCCTGTTTTTGTGCTTTCAGTGTTGGTCTAGGTTTTTTTCTCCATGTACAACCCTTTTTGTGCGAGCTTCCACAATTTGCCCCGCATTGTTCACAGGGCAATTTCCTAGTATGTTTTTTTATTGTTTTCATATATTTATTGTTTTACTTGATAAATGCCTAAGCCTATACTCTCAAGCTCGTTGCCGTCTTCGTCTTTCATGGGACATTCTTCGTCTATGATTAATTTATTATATTTATCAATTAGTGCGATTATTCTGTTTTCTATTGTATAGTACAATTCACCTTTCAAGCCGTCTTCTGCGTCCCTGTCTTCTCTTTCCAACTGTAACAATAACGGCTCGATAATTTCTTTGATTATATGTCCGGCCGTTTCCATTTGTATTTCATGGATGATGTCTTTTTCTTCTTTTGTTTGTTTCATGGTGTTATAGATTATATTCCATCTTTTAAATAGTTTAGTAAAAAGTCACGCAATTCAATCAAAAAGAATACTTTATTATCTGTATGTTTAAAAATCTTTATAATTGCAGTCATACATCCATTTAGTTGAGTATCACCGCATGGCTCATCCCATGCAGTGACTAGCTCTTTTATTATTTCATTTTTCATTGTTTTTTATTGATTAAAATTAATAAATTATAGTCCTAGTTCTTGCCTATATTCCAATACCGCAAGTTCTCTTTCAAGTGATATAATTAATTCCATTTGCTCTTGTAGTCCACCACATTCAAGGTGCTCATAATCGTACCAAGCTTGTTTTATTTCTATTTCTAATTGATATGCTCTGCTATCTCTTTCATTGTCTGAGTCACTATGTTTGTCAAAAATAACTTTTTGACTATCTCGCATGTCACCAGCTTTAATACTATCAATTTTTTCACCTGTTTTTTTGTTTAAAATTATCATATATTTTTATTATTATTTTTATAAATTGCTATAGATATCTGTATTTTGTGCTTCGACTAACTTTCCAAATTTTTTGTAGTCTTCCGGTGTTGCTTTTGTTCCTATTGCTATTTTGTCGTATACTTTTCTATCCATCCAATATGCTATCTCTTTTCCTGCGCTGTTATTGTGACCACCTTCACGGAATATCACTTTTGTTTTAACAACTCCGCAAGCTTCGTGCCATAGGGCGCATACTCTTAACATTTTTTGATTAGTCATATATTTTATTTGTTATACCATGCTACTAATTCCGCTATAAAGTCTTTGTTTTCCATATCTTCAATACTTTTGATTCCTGTTATTTTTTGTGTTGGAAAAACTCCTTTTGTTTCTATCAAATTAATACAATGATTATTTAGCAATACATCTGCAAGTCTACTATCTCCACCGAAGTTTTCTTTTACTGTATAACTCATGTTATATACTTGAGTCGTATCAATGCAATCAATCTTCCATATTCCATATGACCAATTTGCACCACTTGGCGCATTGTAACCTATTTTTGAAATTGTTATTATTTTCATATATTTTTTATATTTTAATTGTTTTTAAATGTAGATTCCATTGATACGCACCTGTAATGCTTCTATTGTTGTTGCAAAACTTTATTGCGTCTTCTAATTTTTCGAAAGTTTCTTTTGCTGTATTCTTTCCGGTATATGTATTGAATTTTTTACAAACGTATTTTGTATTTGTATTCATATATTTATGCATTCATTATATCTTTAAAAGTCGCATGACCTTCTGCGTCTTCGTCTGATAATTCTTTGATGTCTTCTGTATCTAAACATGCAGTAACAAAACGCTTTGCGTCAAAACGTGGATTCTCTTTTTCAAGAGCATTAATAAAAGCAAACACCACAGACAATTTATCTGTTGCGTTATCTAAACAATACGCATTTGCATTGAATACATCTGACAATGTATTAGCAATTATTATGTAATCTTTTTTACTCATACTCATAATATTTAAGTCGATAACAATTTTATTTTTAAATGGTTTGTAATCTTGCGAGATTCAAACTCCTGTTATCTTCCTATGTATATCTTATCACATCTTTCACATCTTGCAAGCGATATTTTATACATAACACATATATTATATGCATGTCAATAGTTGTATACATGTACACATATACACATACTTATAAACATATATACTCACGCACACAAAAAAAAAGCACCCCCCCCGGGGCTTTGTCTTTGGCTCTGTCATTATTCAACGCGTCCCGCGTTGTCCGCGCGCTTTCAATCTGTCTTCATTCCTTTTACTTCATTGTTTAGTATTTAGTATTAGCTTTACGGGTAGCCATACCATATAATATTTAATACGTATTGTAGTAGGAGTTTACCCCCTCATAAAAAATATTTTCTAAAGAGAACTCTTACAATTTTACACCCTCGCCCTACAAATGTCAAGGAATTTTTGTACTCCAGGGTAGAAAAATATAAGTCTTTAATAAAAAATTGTAATAGTTTTTTTTTATGTTATAATAATTTTATGTTAAAGGCTTTAAAGACTAATAGATTAGTACATTCTCCTCAATACGGAAAAATTTTATTGCAATATAATGAAGTGCTAAAGAGAGATGGAAAAGTAAATAACAAAAGATTTTGGGAAGATGTTGTAAGAAAAGAACTGCCAAATTACAGTATGGAATCTTGGTATTATTTTTTAAAAAGATTTAGAACTGAAGCTGGGATTGTTGCTGTTGAACAAGTTGTTACTGCTCCAAAACCATTACAAGGAGGTTTATCTGCTGGAGCCGCCGAAGAAGTAGAAAAAACTTTGATGTCAAATCAATTAGCTACAACAACTGCTATCTCAAGAGCTCTAAATATTGGAGCTGCTAGATTGAAAGATATGATGGATAATCCTCAACTTATGTCTTCGAAGGATGCTATAGACTTAGTATTCAAAGCAATGAAAGCTCAAGACTCAAGAATACATGCGATAGGTAAGGTTAGAGAAGATGGAAGAGAGGAAGAAAAACTTAATCGCGCTTTCTCTGAAGGAGCGTACCAAGAATAAAAATGGTTAGAAAAATTGATTACGAAAAAGATTTAACTAAGGAACAAAAAGCATTCTTAGCCCTTGTACGTGCAGGCCGAAAAGACCCTGTCTTTTTTGCCTACGAGTTGCTTGGTACTGAATTACATCCTAAGCAGAAGTTTTGGTTATGGATGACTACTAAGACTCAAAGAGATAAGGCTTATGAATTGGGATTGGTATTGGAGAATGAATACGGAAAAACTTTTTGGAAGAATCGTGAAGAATTTGAATTGCTCACGGCCAATCATGATTTCTTAAGAAATATTTTAGTGCCATCGAATCGATGGGGAAAAACTTTGGTGACTTCTATAAAACATATTTGGTACAATTATTATAAGATTGGTGTTCGTGGAGAACCGCAGCATATTGCGGAAGCTCGATGTGGAACTTTAAACTTATCACCGCACTCAAACCAATGTCAGGCCGGCTACGATTATATTTTGGATATTTTATTTTCTAAATTTACTTATTCTATTGTTGAGAATGGAGTTGTTGTTTCTAAAAAGAATAATTGTAAGATTGAAGATTTTTATTTATCTGATAATTCTGCGAAGAGAACAGTTATGTTTAAGAATGGAACTAGTTATAAAGCGGTACCTACTGGTGAAGATCAAGCGTCTTCTATTGCTGGAACTAGATATTTATATATTTCTTACGATGAGGCGGCGCAAAGTTTGCACTTGAAGGCGGAGCTACCGGCGAAGGTCATGTCGAGGTTGATTGACTTCGGAGGAGCGCTGGACCTAGTATCTACACCTGAGGTGGACAAACCGAGTCATCAATATTTTTTTCACGTATCAAAACTTGGACTTGCTTTTGATGAAGGATGGTTTACTCTTATTGGGCGACTTTCTGACAATATCTTCCTGGGAGAGAAGGAGGTTGCGGCGATTAGCGGATCTATTAAGTCTACGGATCCGGTCAAATATAGGCAGGTAGTTTATGGAGAATTCGTGACCACCGGCAAGAAAATGTTCGACCAAATTCTTATTGAGCGCCTGTGGGATGAGGAATCACAAAGACTACCTGCCTATGAACATAAATATCTCCTAGTAGCTGACTGGGGTTTTGCTGATACTGGAGATCCAACTGTGTTTTATGTTATAGACTATACCCCTAGAAAGGTAGCTAATGGCCAAATAACCAATGAATATCGTATTGTATTTAGAGAAGCCATCAAAGGAGGATCTCCTTTCGTGGTTATTGCGCGTGCCAGAATGCTTCAAAGGGAATGGAATGGTGCCATCTTCCTTCATGACTCTTCCTCTATGGGCGGAGTGATGATTGCTAAGATGTTAAAGGAAATGGATATGTCAAATATTAATGACTTCTCTGCTTCCGGGGACAAGTCTGATATGCTTTTCTGCCTTATTGTTGTTATGTCTTCTAGCCGAAAGACTGAGATGGACAGTGAAGGAAAGATAAAAGAACTCAATCCAAACTTTGGAAGACTAAGATCTTTCTATATTGCCGAGTTAGAAGAGCAAATGGGTAATTATCAATATAACCCGGACAAAGGAGTTTCTGATAAAAGGATCGAACAAGACGATGTTATGTGTTTGGGTATGGGTATCTGGTGGTTGGAGCGTAAGCATAACAAATCAACTGCCAAACAAATGTCTTTCAATCCTCTCGCGGATAGAGTTGCTGATATTTTTTCTGGGGCTAGTAGTACAAAGTTACAAATGAAAGAAACTATAATTACTGAAAAAAGGATTTTTTAATATATTTGTGATATAATAATAAAAACAAAAAAACCTATGGACATATCTCTACCAAAAATTTTTATGACTGACGATCAGAAAAAAGAATTTGACATTACAAAGGAATTTTTATTAGCAAAAGAAGAAACTAGAAATGATTTATTTTCTAGAGTAAATGGAGTTTCTGCAAAACGTGGATCAACTGGAAAACAATTTGCTGGTTATACAACTCTCGAACAATTTTATCGTGGTGATCAATGGGATAAAGATGAAGCTCCAGGTGCTTCTCAAAAAACTGATAACTATTGTGCTGTTATTGTAGATAATTTATCTTCACTTCTTTTTGATGATTCTCCTGAAATAAATATTCCAACTGATGATCCTACTGATGATGTATTAGAATTAAAAGCAGAAATGAAAGAAAGAGTTTTGTGGAAAGTTTGGAAAGATAATAATTTTGAAATTGAATTTGATGCATGGGCAAAACAAGCTTCTCTTTATGGAGATGGATTAATGAAAGGACCATGGATGCAAAAAGTAGATAAGAAAGGAAATATAGTTTCTCCAGAAGAAAAAGGAGAATGGAAAATTTGTTTTCAACATATAGAAAATCCTGCATCAGTTAGATTAATTTTTGCTGATTCAACTTTCACAAGATTAATTGGTTTTATACAAAGTGATCGTATTCCACTTTCAAAAGCAAATAGACTTTATAAATCTGTTGCTGATAAAAAAGGAATTAAAATAGAAGCAACTTTAAATCCATCACCTGAACTTGGTGGACTTGTTGATGATACACAAGTACCTCAAGTAAATATTGAAGAGTATTGGACAAACGAAACACAAGCAATTTTTATAAATGATAAATTATTAAGTTTAACAAAACATGATTGGGGATTTGTTCCAATGGAATTTGTAAAAAATAATTACGTTCCTAATCATCCTTATGGTAAATCAGATCTCGAAGATGTATTAGATCCACAAACTTCTCACAATAGAACAAACAATGACCTTGCGAATCTTTTGAAATGGATTTCAAGTATGAATATGTGGGGAAAGAATTTGGAAGGTATGCAAGCCTTAGTTGCTGGTATCTCTAGAATTTATTCTTTGCCGGATGATGGAGAACTTCATACATTTGAAAAGACTGGTGATCCTTATATTACAAATACATATGTTCAACAAAGACGTTCTGCTATCGTAGAAATTTCTGGAGTTTCAGAAGCTCTTATGTCTTCTTCTCAAATATCAAATGCTTCTGGAAGAGCTTTAGCTATGGCCTTTCAAGGTACAATAAGAAAATTAAATCCAAGAGGAAAAAGATTTCGCGTTGCATTACAAAGTTTGAATGCAAACATTCTAAGGTTACTTGAAATCTATTTCCCTGAAACAAAAATGTTTATTGAAGAGGATTACAGAAATGAAGTTCACCTACCTACAACTCTTCTTAGAAATATTGTTGATACTATTAATAAATTCCAATCAGGTCTTATTTCTCAAGATACAGCTATGAGAGAAGCAGGAGTTGCTCAACCAAATCTAGAAAAGAAACTCATGAAGAAGGATCTTACAGATCCTGTACTTGGACCACAAGTTGCAAGACAACCTTCTTTACTTCCTAGACTTTCAGAAGGAGATAATGCACCAGGTAATTCACCAATGCCGGCTCCAGGAAATGCACCAGGTGCATCTCAAGAAGGAGCAGTCGCGGCTGGTAATCAACAAGCAAGTGGAGCTGCACCAGTTCCAACTGTAACAGAATAATATTATGGCTTACGAAAGATCAAAAACAAAAAAGACAGTAGGAAATTCACTCGATTCATTCGTAAAGAATATTTCAACTGGGTTAAGAAATCAAATGATAGAAAGAAATGCAGCTGATGAAGTTGTATTTAATAAAGCTGTTCTTGAAGGAAATATTTCTTTAGATTCACAACTTAAATATAGACAAGATCAACTTAAAAGAACTACTGATCTTCCTGAAGAAAGATTAAGAATTAAAAATGAAATATCTGGATTAAAAACTAGAATAGAACAAAAAACTTTTTCCGATACATATAACGATAAATTAATAAGTCTTTCTTCTGGATCAAGTTCAGTTGATTCTTTAATTACTTGGCTTAAAGATCAAAAGGCGGCGGCAACAAATTCAACTATACTTGCTACTATTGATAAACAATTAGTAGATGCTGAAGAACAAAAATTTGAATATACAAAAAAACTTATTACAAACCAAACAGAATTTGCTATAAATGATAAAACAGAATCAGTATTAAATACTCAAATACAAAAAGTTACTGATGCAAAAAATAATGCATTACTTGCTGGCGATAAGACAACTGCTTCAAATTATGATCTACAATTACAATCATTAACAAAAGCAAAAGTAGAAAATAAAATAGAATCTATAACAAGAGATCTAGCTGTTGTTACTGCAACTGGAAATAGTAGTGCAACAAATCTACTTGATTCTTATAATGATAAAATAGATGCCTCTATGAATAGTGGTCCTATTACTGTAGGAAATAATACATTTGCTTCTGAAAGAGATTACTGGATATTCACAAGAGATTCTTATGTAGCTGATCAAGGAAGTGGTGGATTGTTTAATAGATTAAATACTGAAATAAATACTGATATTAAAATAAAAGATTCTCAAAATCTTCTAGATAAAAATGCTCTAGTAAATGCAGTAAGTGTTTACGATAAACTTTCTACAAGACCAGAACTTAATGGATATGGAAATCAAATAAATATATATAAACAAGATTCTTTACAAACTGGAGCTAATCTTGTTGCTGATTCAATCACAAATAAGTACGCAAATAATTACGATATAAATTCAGCGCTATCTGGTTTCAAGGAACTTACTGATCTTGGAGTAAATGTTGCATCTTCAATTACAAAAATAATTACAACGAATGCTCAACTTAAAGAAGGTCCAACTAAAGATGTTATCTTAGAGGCTTACAATATGATGGCTGCAAATCCTGGACTATCTATAAATGATGCAGTATCTCAAGCTATACAAAAAGGAGCTGGAACTGTTTTATCACCTGAAGAATTGGCGAATATGACAAGTGAAGAAATTGCTGCTCAAAAAATAAAAGAGAATGCTGATATGACTGGTAAAGAAGATCCAAGACTTACTGATAAAACTCTTCTAGATAAAACTCCAGTGATAGATCCAGCAACAGGAAAACCAAAGGTAACAACTGTTACATCACCAACTGCACCAGCTTCAACTGCCGGAGCTTATACAGGAGTTTCTCTTGTTGATTATTTGAGTACAAATAAACAAGCATCTGACTTCGCTTCTCGCGCAAAATTAGCAGCAGAACAAGGTATAACAAATTATGTAGGTACCGCAGAACAAAATACAAAAATACTTAATACATTAAAAACTACAACAGCAACTGGAACTACTACACCAGCAGGTACTACTACACCAGCAGGAGGAACAACAACTCCAGCTTATACAGGAGTTTCTCTTGTAGATTATTTGAATATAAATAAACAAGCATCTGATTTTGAATCTCGTGCAAAATTAGCAGCGGCTCAAGGTATTACAAATTATCAAGGTACAGCAGAACAAAATACAAAAATGTTAGCGGCATTACAAAGTGGAGCATCGGCTACTCCAGCAGCGGTAGTAACACCAGCACCAACTACAACATCTTCAGGTTCAAGATCATCTAGTAGTAGTTCTTCTTCTACTCCAACATATTCAGCACCAGCTCCTTCTGCTCCAGCACCAACAGCACCAGCTCCTTCTGCTCCAGCACCAACTCCTGCAAAACCTACACCACCTTCTAAAGATCCTTCTATTACAAATTATTTAAATAAATCTGGTCAAGATTCATCATACTCAGCAAGAAAAGATATTGCCGCAAGTATGGGAATATCAAATTATCAAGGAACTGCTGCACAAAATACTCAAATATTAAAAAATCTTAGAGGATATTAATTTTAAAAAAAACCATGGCATCATTTAATCTAGAAGCACTAAAGAGATCAGGTTCAAAACCAGCAGGAACGCAGGATTATGGTTTTCTTATTGATCAACTTTCAATAAAACAAAATCAATTAGAATCAGATGGTAAACTTTCTTCTGGCGATTACGATATTCTAGAATCTATGGCTAAAAAACTTTATACAAATCCTGGTTTAACTCCTGATCAAAGATCTAGTATCTCTGTAAAAATTTCTTCTTATCAAAGTGATAAAAAAATAAATTCATTTAAAGATACATCTGATATAGATAAATTAAATAGAGATGTAAAAGATGCAAATTCTAAAGCAAAGAATTTGTTTATTACTGATCCAACAAAATATTTAAAAGCTAATGGAGCAATAGAGAAAGCTAAACTAGATAAATTGACAGCTACGATTGAAAGAGTAGAAGCTTCTCAAGGTGATGCTACAAAATATTATGATGAAAGAGATACAACTCTTCTTGATTATCAAAATACTCTTCAAGCTCTAGACGATATAGAAAAGAAAAATCCAAATACAAACTATGCAACTTATATGGTTACAAATTCTTATGGAGAAATTGTAGATATGAAAGTTGGAAAAATTGGAAGTGTAACAGGATATATTCCAACTAATGGAACTTACGGCGGACTACCAATATATGGAAAAACAAATAGAGTAAACGAACTTGGTAAAAATGTATTTACTCTAGGAGATCAAAACTTCGTAGAAGGAAAAGAAGTTGTCGCTACTGCTGATGGATATGCAAATCAAAAGAAACTTATTCTTGAAGGAATGTCTACAAGAGGTACTGCTATTAATAAAGGAAAAGTAGAAGTTGATCCAACAAAACTTCGTGCTCAAAATGAAATAAGAAGAGAAGGTTGGGCTGAAGGAGATAAAGGTACTATCTACCAAAGAGGTACTGATGGAAATTATACAAAATATCTTAATACTGATAAAGCAAAACTTGGACTTAAAGATGGTGATGTTCTTAAATTGGATTCATATAAAGAACAAGCGATTCTACCTTATGTTGCTACAACTACAGATGCAATGGCAAATAATGTACCACCACCTATGCCACCAGCTCCTGTTGCACCTACAGTCGGTACTACATCACCTTCTATGACATCTACAACAACTCCATCAATTACTCCAAAAGGTACAAAGAATACAGGTGGAGCTCCAACTGAGAGATCATCACAAACTGCTTCTGGAGTAGCCGGAGGTATGATGGGTAAAGTAAAAAGTTTCTTTGGAGGATTATTTGGTAAATAAAAATTATGCCTAGCTTACTACCTGACAATTATTGGGATACATTAGCAACACCAGAAGCGCCAGTAGCACCTACCACTCCAACACCTACTGCACAACCTGTGTCAAAGTTTGCTTCAATGACTCCTACAACAAAGACTTCACAACTGCTAAATCAAGCAGGTGCTATTACTCCTGTACCTACAGTTTCTAAAACATTATTTGGTAATGAACCAACAAAAATACAAATCGTTGGTGATATATCACCTGAAGAACAAATTAAAAAATATGGAGGTGTAGTTGGAAGTCCAGAATATTATAAAACTATTTCTCAAGAAGGAGCAAAACCTGTTCCCGGAGCACCTATCACAGCAAAAGGTATGATAGCTGGATTTCAAGCTCCACATCAAACTAATCTAGAATTAGCAAAAGCTGTTGGTTTAAATCTACCTACTGGTGAAGATTGGGATAGAATGTCTACTGCTGATAAATTAGCATCAGTACAAGTTGAAAGTACAAAAGCAATAACTAAAGGAGTTTTAGCTCTTCCAAAAACTGTAGCAACTATGGTTGCTTCTCTTGGACTTACTGCAGTAAAACCTTTTATGAATATGATCACTGGTAAACCTTGGGATGCAAAAAGTATGGAAACTGGTGAAATAACAAAGCTACCTTTACTTGGTGATGTTCCTACTTATTATGAAAGTATTGAACAAGCTAGACAAGCAGGTATGGGGCCAAAGATGGCTTATGTATTTGCTGGATCTGATCTTGTTTTAAAATCTGCAGCCATGCTTCCTATTACAGAAGCATTGGTAAATACTTTCAAACCAAAACCTTATGTTCGTGGAACTATTTCTGGAGAACTCCCAGGAAAAACTTTAAATACAGAACCTATTAAATATGCACAACAAGCTGATGGATCTTTCGCGCGCGCATCTGAAGGATCAGTACATGAATATTATACAATGCCAAAAACTGAATCAGTTAAATTTGGTGGAAATACTACAAATATAAAATGGAAAATGAGTCCAGGAGAAGAAGGAACTCAAGTAATATCAGTTGTTAAAAATGTACCAAACAAAGTTGGAACTTTTGTAAAAACAGAATTTGGATTAAAACAAGTTACAAAAGGTGATTTTGGAAATGAAATAAAAATTTATTCTGCTCCAGTTAAAACTGGTGTAATACCAAAACCAATTGAAGCTGCTGGACCAACTGAAAAACAATTATTGACAGAACATTTATCGTTAGATAACAGAATTATGCGTAATACAAATTCATCTATTTCAAATGATATTAGATTAATGCAAGAATCAAACCTTCCACAAATTACTGGAAAAAGATTGAAGGATGCAATGTTTATTGATTCACAAACAAAAGTTTTAAATAGAAGATTTTATGATGAAGCTGGATTAGCTGATAGACCACAAGTATCGATTGATCTTAGAGGATTAGGTGAATTGAATAAAGTTCATGGTACAAAAGCAGCCGATGATGTTCTAGCTAAAGTTGGAGAACTTTTAAATAAACATTTTCCAAATAGAGGAATTAGATCTGGAGGTGATGAATTCAATATAGATACTCATGGTCTAAGTATTGAAGATTTAAAAACAGATGGAAAAGCATTTACTGATGAGTTAAGATCACTAATGTTTAAATCAACAGGTGAAGGAGTTAATCAAGCTGGAATAGATTTTGGAAATGTTGAAGTTGTCGTAGGTTGGGGTAAGAATAAGTCTATATCTGATAAACTGGCTCAAGATAACAAGATTTTGGCGAAAACACAGGGTGTTAATAATGGATTTGACAGTATAGACCCAGGGGTATATAATGTAAGTAATGAAAGATCAACAATCTTACAAAAAGGAAAGACAGGAGAAGTTCGACCAGGAGAATCTAGCGTTCCAACAGGAAATGGAGCAAGAGATTTTGAAGTTGGATCCAAAGGACCAACCAGCAATGTTGGACCTTATGAACAGAACTCTGGAAAAAAGCAAGGAGTACCAGGCCAAAGCGCTGGAAGCAATAATTTAGACAAACCAGTCTTCATTATTCCTGAAGCAAGAAAAGGACTTGAACTTCGTCCTATCACTCAATCTCAATTAGATAATCTAAAAGCTATTGGTAATATGAAACAAATGGATCCTGCAGTAAGGGATTCAGTAGTAAAAACTCTAACTGGTAAAGAAACAATAGGAGAACTCACTGAAGGTGAGTATGTTCGTGTTGCACAAACACTTGCAAAGTTTGGAGAAAAATATGGAGTGATGGATAAAACTCTTGGACCGCAAGATTGGATTCAATCTATAGTATCACCTCCACGTCACTATTTTTCTTATCTAGAAGATACTTATGGTTATCCGGTAAATTCTCAAATTTATCAACCAATGGAACGTGCTCAACAATTAGTAAAAACTTTAGATGCTTCTATTCAACCTGAATTAGATGGTATCTTTGGTAAATATTCTTCTCCAAAAATGATTGAAGAAAGAAGATTAATTGATGCTTATGTTCGTGGTGATACAAATGCTATTCATGCCAATAATACATTAGATCCAGTTGTAAAAACTGAATTGATTGATATCGCAGATAAATTAAAAGCTTGGGATAATCAATACGGAGAAGTTCTTGGAGTTGGAAAAGAAGCATATCTAGCTAATTACGGCGGACCAAAAATTACAAAACTTGGTGGAGTAGTACCTCAATATAAAAATTTGGATGTAACTCCTTCAAAAGAATTCTTCGCTAAATTTAAAAGAGAAGGAAGTTTAGATCCTTATATAGATGATCCATATGCTTCAAGACAAATTTATATTAAAGAAGGTGCTAAAGCTCTACACTATAAACCAGTATTAGAAAATTTTGAAGCAATGAAGGAATCACTTCCTCCAACTATATTTAAACAAGCAAATTCTTATGTCCAGGAAAAACTTGGTAAACTTGGTGGACTAGAAAAATTCTTAGATAGTTTCGTACCAAAATTAAATAAAAAGTTTGGATTAGAACTACCAGCTGATGCTACTAGACAAGCTATTAGTTATGGTTTGAGTTCTATGTACTCTGGACTTGTTGGTACACCATCTGCTATTTTCAAACAACTTTTTCAGTTGCCAACTTTTGTATATTCAAGACTTGGAACTAGATTTGCTAAAGAAGCTTTGATAAAAGCTACTGATCCTGCACAAAGAGCTAGAGTTGCAAAATTAGGATATCTTAATGAAATTGCTCAACCTTATGGAGCTGAACTTGCTCAAGATTTTAATCCAGCTAGTGCCGCAGGAAAACTTTTTAAAGGATATACACAAGCTACAGTTAAACCAATGACTTACGTTGATAATGATATTCGTATTAAAACTTTTCTACAAGCAGAAGATCAATGGAATGATGCTCTTAACCTTTACAAAGATGGAAAAATACAATGGAATAATTTAGAATCAAAATTAGATTTCAACGCATTTTCAAAATCAAATAGAAATATAATAAGACAAAAACTTATAGATGGAGATGAAGCTGGGGCATTTGATGTTTATATGAGAGATATCATTGATGAAACTTCATTCCCATATAGAACTGGATCAGGTGCTAAAGCCGGATATGGAATGGCTGGTAAACTTGCTACTGGTCTTTTGAACTATACAATTGAATCTACAAATGTTCTTACAAAGTGGATGACTTCTGGTCAATGGGAAAAGATAATTCGTTTTGCTGGTAACGCAAAAATTATAGACGAAACTATGAAAGACGAATTTGGTTTTGATTTCGGGGATACTCTATATCAAAAATTCTTAGGTATAACTTCTCCAGTTGTTGGATTAGTTGGAAGTGTCTATGGATATTTCAAGGGAATCATTGATAACAATAGAACTGATATGAATGCAAATGCTTCAGATATTATTCGTACATTACAATCTGGAATGCCTTCAGGAATTGTAGCAAAGAATGCAACTAATTTTAAAAAATCAATTAATGCTGGAGTTGATAGTGAAGGTAAATATGCAATCTATGATACATATGGTAAACTTGTTAGGAATGGAGATTTTACGGATTTATTCTGGGGTACACTTATGGGTTTTCCAACAGTAGAAAAAATTAGTGAAAGAAATTTATATACTGATATTAGGAATACTCAAGTAGAAGAAGCAGAAATAAAAAGTAAAGTAAATCAATTATTAAGAGAAGGAAAATATGATGAGATGGAAAAATTAATTAATAAGACTGGAGTACAACCATCTGATAACGCAATGGAATCAATGTACACTCCAAGATTACAAAAATCATTTGAGTCTTTATCAGGAGAAAAGCAAATACAATTTGCACCAGCAGTTTATAAATAATAACAAAAAAAAAGATGACACAATTATCCTCAACCGCAAATGCACCATTAGACTTTAATCCATCAATTGGAGAAAGTTCTAAAAAAATAAGAGCTGTAGGCCACAAAATAGGATGGCTTCATTCTATTGCTGATGAACCTGGAGCTAGTTTTGATATTACAGTAAAAGATGCTTTAGGAAGAATAAAATTTGAAAAGAAGAATTGTAAAACAGACACAAAAGAATACGGAGAGTTGATCAATAAAGAAACTTTACTTGGGGAAAATCTAGAGGTCGTAATAGATAATTTACAAGGAGCAAAAAAGATACAAGTTTTTTTGAATTAAAAGTTATAAACAGTTTAACGCATTTGTTAGTTTTAATAATTAATAGTATAATATACATATGAATGAAAATTTAAATCCGGCCATCCCCGCGAAAGCGGCCACCCCCGGTAACGTTCCAGCAGTTGTTCCTACCTCACCGGCAGGTTCACCAGCTCCAACAGGGGGTCAGGGGAATTTATCAGATGGGAAAGTAACAATCGACATGGAGGTATATCGTGACCTTCAGAGAGCAAAAGCTAGGACGTTGTCATTTGATAAACGTGTTGCTTTTAATAGCAAAAAGAATCAAGTGGTTAATAATCCTGATGGAAGCCCAGCTGATCCAGAAATAATTTCAAAATTAAATCAATCAGAAGAAGCACGTCAGGCTGCAGAACGAACAGTATTGCAAATGGAAGTTCGTAATAGTGTAAGAGATTTACTTGATCTTGAAGAATTTAAAGTTCTACCAAAATCAACAAAAGATCTTATTCTTTTAAATCCTTCGATGGTATCAGGAGCAGAAACTTTTGAAGAAGCTATGCTAGATATAGAAGATTTTTTACGAAACCAGGTTATCAATATTGAAAAGGGTGCTCCAGCTGCAGGTATTCCTGCAACTCCACCAGTTATTAATGCCGGAGGACCAGCTCCAGTTGTTCCAGCGGGCCTAGAAGATTTATCAAAACTTACAGGTACTGCTAGATCTCAAGCTGCAATTCGAAACAAAATAAAACAAGCAAGAGGAAAGTAATTTATTAGTTTTAATTTTTTATTAACATGGCTTTACAAGACCCAGATCAGGCAGCTTCATTCGATCAGTCAGCAGTTTATAAACTCGACTTATCAGAAGTATTGTCTTCAATATTATTGGACGACACAGATGTCGTTTCATCACTTGGAATTTCAGGTGAATCAGCAACTCAAACTAAGCATAGTTGGGTTGAAGATGCATTAAATGCAACTACTGTTAAAGGAACAGCAGGAGCATTCAACGTTTCAGCAACAGCTCTTGGAATCTCAGCTTCTCACTTAGCTAGAATTACAGCAGGAACTCTTTTGAAAGATTCTCTTTCAGGAAAGACTGAAGTTGTTCAAGTTACAGCGATTGGTGCAGTTTCTGCAACAGTTGTTAGAGGTTATGGTGCAACTAGCGGACAAACACACGCTGCATCAGCAACATGGGAAATTATTTCAAATCCAAGACCACAAGGTATGTCAGGTCCAAAAGACGAATCTACTACAAGAGGTCTTAAATTCAATTATTCACAAATCTTTTCAAAGGGTGTAAAGATTACAGGTACTGCTCAAGCAATTGATCATGCTGGTATTTCTTCAGAAGACTCATATCAAATTGATTTGAGATTGAGAGAATTGAAGAGAGAATTGGATAGAACAGTCATCATGGGAGTAAGAGCAGCTTCAGACGTTACAGGATCAGTTTATGGAACTATGGGAGGTCTTATAGACTTTATCGGTTTCATAGCAGCTGGAAATGTAAACGGAACAGCAGAAACTCTAACACCTAGCGTTCTTAACGCAATGGCTAAACAAATATATGATGATGGTGGAATGCCAACTCACATAATTGTTGGAGGTACTCAAAAGCAAAAGATTTCTACATTCGATCAAGAATTTAGAAGATCAACTCTTGATACTAGAAGAGCAGGTTATACAGTAGAGGAATTCGTTTCAGATTTGGGTATGAACTTACAAATTATCGTAGACAGATGGGTACCAAATGACGTCTGTATGGTTGTTGATTCTTCAAAGATCAAAATTATGCCTTTGAGAACAAGAGCTTTCTTCATGGAGAAACTAGCTAAAACTGGTGACTCAAATGATTGGCAGATAGTTGGTGAATACACAATGGAAGTTAGAAACGCAGCAGAAGCTCACGCTTATCACTTTAACTTGAAGGCCTAGTCCGCTTCTGAGTTGTAGTGGGGTTATTAGGTAACACTTACAATTATAATGCCAACTTCAAGAGGAGAAAATGTATCAGCTTATATTCCAGCTTTTTCAAAAGGAGCAAAAGTATATACTGGTAATATGAAGTATTCAATTACTTCAGGTACGCTCGCAACCGATGCAGCCACAGTAGCAATAGCACATGGACTTGGAGCAATCCCAGCCACAGTTATTGTAACTATGAAAGGAACTGCAGCAAAGTTAAACCAATCAGCATCAGCTTGTGTTGGAGAAGCTTCTGCTTCAGCTAGAACAGCAACAAATGTTTACATAGCCGGTTCAGCAGGAACAATGTATCAAGTTTATTGTATTCTTTAATTTGTCCTTAGACTCACTGGGAATTATTTCCCGGTGAGATGTGAGGATAAATTTATTAGGGTAAAAGATGAAAAAAGATGAAGAAATTAAAAATATTGTTAGGTAATAATACTTTGAGTTTTTTGGGTGGAAGTGAAACTTGGACACTGACACTAGCTATTGAATTAAAAAAAATGGGACATGATGTCACTTGTTTTTCTCCTTCTCTTGGAGTTATATCAGAAAAATTAATTAAAGAAGGAATACCTTGTTATTCAGATCTAAGTAATTTAGAAGATATAAATAATTTTTCAATTGTATTAGAAGAAAAAGTAGAACATAAGTATGATGTTATAATTGCAAACCATAATCATATAGTTAAATATCTTAGAGATCAATTTCCAAAAACTCCAATCATCTCTACTATTCATGGAATAATCCATAAAGATGCTGATGGAAATATGGCACCAGAACATCCAGCTTTAGATTCTGGAGTTAATCAGTTTGTTGCTGTATCAGAAGAAGTAAGAGATCTACTTAAAAAAGAATATAATATAGAAGCTATTATAGTTAGAAATTTCTTTGATCTAAGTAAATTTAATTTTAGAAAAGCAAATGATACTCCAAAGCAATTTTTGATTAATACTAACTATATGGATAAAGAAGATCCTGCTATACAAACTATCAAAGAAGTTGCAAAATATTATGGTGCAAAAGTTACTGCTATAGGACAAGAATTTAGTCCAACTTTAGATATATCAAGAGCATTAGAAGACTCTGATATTGTTTTTGGTATGGGTAGATCTGTACTTGAAGGAGTTGCTGCCGGTAGACTCGGAATTGTTCATGGTAGATGGGGAACTGGTGGAGTCATTTGTTTTGATACTTATGATGCACTTAGATATTGTAACTTCTCAGGGAGAAACTCTAAAGGACAATTTTATACCAAACAACAATTAATAGATGTTATAAATAATTATTATCCACATATATTAGGATGGGGATATGAATATATAAAATCAAATCATAATGTAATAAAAGCGGCGGAAGAATATGTCCGTATGGCTCGCGAACTTACAGGTCAATTAATTTTAAAACCAGTGGAAGAAGTTGATACAAGAAGACCATTTAAATTAGCTAAAAAAGATGAATAAACTTCCAAAAATTATTGGACTCATGAAGATGAGAAATGAGTCAGAGATTCTAAAAGACACTCTAGATAACTGGAGTACAATTTGTACTGGCGGTATCTATATTTATGATGATGTAAGCGATGATAATAGTGTTGAAATTGCCAGTGCTCATCCAAATGTAAAGCACGTTATTGTTGGTGATTACTGGGATGCAGATAGAGAAAAAGCTGAATGGTTTAATAGACAAGTTATACTTTCTCGTGCTCAACAAGATGCTGGACCAGATGATTGGTTTGTATATTTTGATGCAGATGAGCATTTATTCAATTTTAATCAATACGAATTATTCAACAATAAAACAATAAAGGCAATAGCTTGTCGTCTTTATGATTTCTATATTACTCCAGGTGATGTAGATATAAATTATAAAGAAAGAGAATATGTTGGACCTGAATTTAGAACTATCATATTCTTCTTCAAGAATTCTACATCTTTGCGTTACAGCCAACCTGATCAACGTGTAGTGACTCTTCCTCCAGGAACTACAAACATACCCATCCACGGGGATATTAAGCACTATGGAAAGGGGTTTACAGTCAATCACTGGGAACAAACATGCGATTACTATATCAAGTTCTGGCCAAAGTATTCTGATAAATGGCGCAAGAGAAAAGGTAAAGCCATCCATGAAGATATGTTATCAGATTTTGGAAATAGACTTATCAGATGGCATGATCGAGATAAAGGGTTCTCTTTAGAAGCACAAGTATATGGAAAAAATTAAGATGAAAATACAACTTACAAATAAAAAAATAGTAGAAGATGCAATAGTAGTTTGGAATGAACATGGTCAAGATATCGATCTAACTATGGATTTGAAAAAACTTTCTTTCGCACCAAACAGTGTTGATGAAATTTATGCTTTCCATGTTTTAGATCATTTGTTCCCGGAAGAAATATTTGAAGCAATATCTAATTGGAGAAAATGTCTAAAAACTAATGGGCAACTCTTTATTGTAGTTGATGATTTTGAATATATTGCAAGAGCTTTTATTGGTGGAGATTTATCTATAGAATTATTTAATAATTTGTATTCTCACCCAACTCAATTTACTAGAGATAATTTAGTTTTAGAATTAAAAAAAGGCGGTTTCAAAGAAGATAAAATTAGTATTTGGTTTACTGATAAGGTCGCAAATAAATTTATTAAAAACAAAACCGAATTGGTTTTAGATTGTAAAAAACATGAATAAAAAAAATATATTATTTGTTGCAAGAGATGACGGAGGATGCGGATTTTTCCGATGTGTTCAACCTTCTAAATTTCTTCAGAGATCTGGTCTTTGTGATTCAAAAACAATACTACAAAAACCAACACCTGAAGATCTACTAAACGCTGATTTGGTTATTATGCAAAATTCAGGACCGGTAGAAGGATCTAATATTGCTAAATTCATGTTAGATAATAATATTCCTTTCCTTACTGAATTTGATGATTTTGTTCATCACGTTTCTCCAAACAATGTAGCCGGATATGGAGGATGGAATCCAGGAACTTTATTTTTAAATCGTGCAATGGAAATGTCAAAAGTTGCATGTGGAATTACTGTATCAACTAATCAACTAGCTCGAGAATATTTTCCATATAATCCAAATCTTTTTGTCATACCAAATTATTTAGATAAAGATAAATGGGATCAACCTACAGTAAAAAGAAATGATGGAAAAATAAGAATTGGTTGGGCTGGTGGAAACGCACATGCAGATGATCTTAAAATGATTTCAAAAGTATTAAACAAAATTGTCAAGGAGTATAATGGTAAAGTTATTTTTGAAACTATGGGTATGACTAGACACGAATTAGATGGTGTTTTTCCTATGCAAGTATATGGAGAAACCTGTCCTTCATGTGGATATGAGGGTGAATTACATCACTATCCAGGTGAAAGTTTAGATAATTACTCAATGATATTGGCATCTAAAGGATGGGACATAGCTCTAGCTCCAGTAATTAATAATTCATTTGGAAACTGTAAGTCTGATTTGAAGATAAAAGAGTATTCAGCTCTAGGAATTCCTATGGTTGCTTCTCCTATAGTACCTTATATTGAATCTGCAAGATCAGGCGCGCGTATTCTCTTTGCGGAAACATTCGAAGAATGGTATAATCAGATAAAAGAGTTGATTGATAATTCTGAAAAGAGAGATCAATTTGCTAAAAATAATAAGGATTGGATTTCAAAATATTGGATCCAAGACAATGTAGAAAAAATATTCAAAATTTATAAACAAATAATAGATAGGGTCGAAAAATCTTTAGGAACTAAGGAAGATAGATTAAAACAAAAATAATATATGTCATCAAGATTAGTATCAATATCAGGAGCAGTTGGAAAACAAGTTATTCCAGTAACTGCACAAGCAGAACTTGAATATGTAACAATTACACCAAGTGCTGCAAATGCTACAGTAAAAATTAGAGATGGTAATGCATCTGGAGAAGTTGTTTTTTATGCAAGAGTTTTAAGCGCACAAGGATCAACTCAATTTGAAGTTTGTCACAAATTCACAAAAGGTATGCACGTAAAAGTTATCGGCACATTGGCTGAAGCTTATTTAGTAATTAATTAATTTTTAAAAACCATGGCTGATGTAATCTATAATTCATTCAAGAGAGATATTATGAATGGATCTGTTGATCTTGATACAGACACAATTAAAGTGGCGCTCGTCACTTCTGCTTACGTTCCTGATCAAGATGCTCACACAAAAAAATCAAATATCACAAATGAAATAACTGGAACTGGATATACATCAGGTGGTCAAGCTTTATCTGGAAAAACTGTAGCAGTTGATAATACAGATAACGAAGGAGTTTTTGATGCTCTAGATACTACTTGGACATCAGCTTCATTCACAGCAAAAGGTGCTGTACTTTATAAATCAAGAGGAGGCGCTGCATCTGCAGATGAACTTATTGCTTATATTGATTTTGGCTCTAATAAAACTTCAACTTCTCCAGGATCTTTTGTAATTACTTGGAACTCAGAAGGAATTCTTAATCTAAATTAAAAATTATGGCAAATCGGTACTGGGTAGGAGGATCAGGAACTTGGGACGATAGTGCCACTACACACTGGTCTGCTTCTTCAGGTGGAGCAGGTGGAGCATCTGTTCCAGGAACTACTGATGATGTTATTTTTGATACTGCATCAAATACAACATCATATACAGTTACTTTTAATGGAACTTATGGTTATTGTCAAAATCTAACACTTGCAAATCCAGCATCTGGTACTTTGACTATTAATGGTTCTGGAAATATATCTATCTATGGAAGTCTTCTTGTTTCTTCAACAATAAATTTTAGTCATTTAGGTATTATAAATTTTTCATCAACAACTACAGGAAAAACTATTACATTAAATGGTACAACCTTATATTATGTCCAATTTGGAGGATTTGGTGGTGAATGGACCTTACAAGATACATTTAGAGTAACTAGAACAATTAATATCATACAAGGATCTTTAGTTTTAAATAATAAAGATATCTATTGTAGTGATTTTGAATCTAGTAATACTAATACTAGAGCATTAACCATTGGCACAGGAAACATCTATGTTACTACTATTTTTGGTTCTAAAGGTTGGAATTTTTCTACAACAACTAATTTAACTTTTTCAGGAGCTAGTGGATCTATTTATTTAGATGGAATTAGTGCTAATCGTTTTTATGGAGGTGGTTTAACTTATGGTACTTTATATCATAGAGCTAAAGGTGATTGTTCTATTAGAGGAGCAAATACTTTTAGTAGCTTAAATATTTCTAGAAATTTAAATGATGATAAAATTATTCGTTTTGAAAGTAATGGTATTACACATACGATTACTAATTCTTTTATAGTAAATAATAATGCAGCGAATGCAACAGTTAGATTAACTAGTGATTCAACCACTGCAGCTATTTTAGCTTTTAATGGTACATATAATAATGTATCTGTAGATTATGTTACTGCTGATTATCTTACTGGATCTACTCCTTATAAATTTTATATGGGAGATAATTCTACAGATGGTGGAAACAACACAAATATTTATTTTTATACTCGAAATAGAACAATTTCTCCATCGGTACTTGCTTTAACTTCATCATCTCAAACCCCAGTAATACAAACCGAAGGATTAAAAAATTCGCTTGTTGCATATTATAAAATGGAAGGAAATTCTCAAGATTCAGTTGGTACAAAACATGGTAATGACACTTTCATGACATACGATAATCTTTACGGAAAAATTCTACAAGGAGCAAAGTTTGATGGAAATTCAAGTTATATTTTACTACCAGATACTGTAGTTGGTGGTGATAGTTTTTCATATTCAATGTGGGTATATGCAAATACAGCTTCATCAAATTATTTATATAATCAATCTTATGAAGCGAATTCATCTGCTATTTTGTTATCTAATGGAGTTTTAAGACTTACAATAAAAACAGATACTTATGTTCTATCTTCATTTGATTCTGCTCCGGGAGTAGTAATTCTAGGTCAATATAATCACATCGTTAGATCTTATGATACTTCAACTGGATATTTAGATGGTTATGTAAATAATGTTAGAGTTATTCATCAATATGTTGGTGGTAAACAATCTTATGGAGCGTCTACTGGACAAAATGTTTTAGGATGTTTAAAGAATATATCTGGAGTTAGTTTATTTCATAATGGTTATATGGATGAAGTGGCTTTTTACGCAAGAGGATTAGAAGAAGGATCAGTTGCTTTACTTTATAACTCAAATACTGGCCTGCAACATCCATTTACTAGCATTATAGTATCTGTTCAAACTTTAATAGCAACTATCTTCTCACTTGGTTTCTTAAATGTTTTAGGTAAAGGAGTTTCAACTATGAGATCTGTAACTAAAAAATATATATTAGGAATGGATGATAAGTCAGTTTTATAGTATAATATAAACATATGATAACTTCAGAATTAATTACACAACTAAGAAGAGAATATGGTGACGAACCAAAATCTGTTTCTGTAGCAAAGGAAGGAAACGGGGTGGCTGCACTTTTTAATGTAGGAAAGTTTCCTATTATTGAAGGAAGTTATGTTGTTTATTCAAGTGGAATTACTCAAACAGAAAATACAGAATATTCTTATGATTTAGATAATGGAGATTTAAGAATGGTGACAGTACCAATTAATGGAGTTGAAATTAGATCTGAACATAAATATGCAGAATGGAGAGATAAAAACTGGCTTGAAGCTATTAATCAAAGTATTGAATCATTAAATTCTAAAGGATTTTTTAGACAAGTTATAGATGATAGAACTTCAGTTGGTATTTCTGCAGGAGTCCAATATTATAATGGTCCAAGTGGAGCTGTAGATATTTATGAATTCTTAGTTTCTAATAATGGAATATCCGGAAATTATTCTAAACCTTTAGTGAATTGGTCTTATCAACAAGATGCAAATAAGATAGTCTTAGATTCAAAACCAAGTACACCAGTAAAAGCAAGCATTTCTTATTTGAGAAATATAAAAACATATTCAACTACATCAGCTACAATAGATTCACTTACTGATTGGAATGAATTAATTAAAAAGAAAGCCGGATCAATTTTCTATAGATCACTTGCTGGAAAAATTGCTAAGCAAGGAAATGCTAGTATAGATGAAGGACACTTCTCATTTACTAATCTTAGAACAATGGCAAATGACCTTGAAGGAGAATTTGAAAAACTAGCTCTTAGAAAAAAACCAACAAGACCAGCAAAGGACGTTCAATTTCACATATAAACTATGACAGAAGTACGATCTAAATATCACATATCTCTTAATAACATCGGCTTCAATTTAAGAGGCGCTCCTTCTCGTCCTCAATATATAAAAGAACGTGCTCCTTCACTTGTTAATCAACTTGGACTTGGAGATTTGAATTACAACTCTCTTAATGGATCCGGTTGGTCTTTTTGGACTCAAACTGATTGGTCTGGTGGATTTCAAAAAATTAAATTTAAAGATGATGCTTCTTTTAAAGATGGACAAGCAATTGATCCACTTAAAAAATATGGTGAAGTAACACTACAAAAAGGTTGGACATCTGGAGTTAAAATAACTGGTGGACATTCTTTCGGATCTAAAGCTGTTCATAATCTTGATCTAATTCTAGGAACAGTAAAATCAGGTGGTGCAAAAATATTTAAATATACTTCAGCAAACGCAATCTCAACACTATCCGCCATGGTTGGAATAAGTGCTGTAAATTCAATGTCTAGGTTTAAAAACGATACTCTTATTGGACTTACACGTACCTCAGGATCACTCAAAACGCTCGTTAGATACAATGGAACTGCCATATCAGGCTTTAGAAGTGCTAATCCAATAGTACGTGCTGTAAAAGGAATTGGTATAAGAGCTTATATTTCAGAATATGTCGCCGCATTATCAGGTGATACTCTTTCATATGCAACAAATTTGTCAGGTTTTATTTCCGGGTACCAAGCTGGTAAAGGTAGAAAAATAAAGATAATTGAAGACCTTCAAGGAGTTCCTTTTTTCTTTGTTGTTGATGGATATAGAGTTGAATTTTTTCAATTTGATGAAACTACTGGTGTAGCAATACCAATTTATGTTTGGGAAAATCTTACAAACTTTGGTGTAAAAAAATATCTTTCTGATTTAATAATTACTGGAACTTCAAATGGAAAATCAATCGCCTATTCTTTTGATGGAAATAAACTGGATCAAATATTTGATGATCAAATACAAGATACATCATATGACTTTTCAAAACCTTTTGAATTTGCTGGAAATCTACACGTAAAAGGAGCTAGTTATGATGGTGATTTTTGGTCACCAGGAATATACGGAAAATTTAATGATGTATATAATTATACTCCATTTGAAAACTTTTCTAATAAAGTTTATGGATATTTCACTTCTGGAACTCATATGAGAATTGGATATCAAGATAATACAAAATATGCAATCTCTGGTCACATAATTTCTTCTGAATTTGGATCAAACGTAGGAGCTGTTGATAAACTTGTGAATGCTGTGGATATTAATACAAGTTTGTTATCTGTAGGAGAATCAGTTGAATTATTTAAATCAATCGATGGTGGTGCTTCTTTTACTTCGATAGGAAAATCTTCATTCGCCCAAGATGGTTCAATTAATAAAAAGACACTTTATTTCCCTTCAGGATTTGTAACTAAACTATGGAACTATAAAGTACAACTTGTTGGAAATGGAACTACAACACCTTCTATTTCAGACGTAACTTTTCAATATCGTGTTATCCCGGACCTTAGAAGACGTTGGTCACTATCAGTAGATGCTGGAGATAAAGTTATTTTACTTAATAAACAAGAAGAAGATAGAGATGGAAAAGCTCTTGTCCAAGATCTATGGAGAGAAATGGAAGCTAAAAAAATAGTACCTTATGAAGATGTTGATGCTTTTGAAGTAACTTTGACTCGCAATATGGCCGCTACAGCTACTTCAGCAACTGTTTCCGATACAAGACTCATGCCACCTAGAGGTAGAATGAGAATTAAATTATCAGGTACTGTTGAAGAGATGGAATATACTTCTGCAGATGGTGGAAGAATAAGAGGTATAACTAGATCTAAAAAGAATACACTTGCTAGAAACTATCTTTCCGGGACAAAAGTAGACAATTTTTACAATGCTATTATTACTGATATCAAGGAACAAATAAATAATACTGATCAAATGAAGACTGAAAGTATCGCTCAAATTACTATTTTAGAAGTTTAAAATATGTTATAATGTTGTTATGGGAATGAGTCCACAACAAAAAGAACAAGATGTTTATACTGCTCCAATTACAGAAAAGATAGCTGTATCAGCCAAGAAATTTACTACGGCTTTTTTTGAAAAACCAATTGACTATATCTTTTATGGATCACTTATTGGAATAATAATTGGTCTATTTTTTGGTGTTACTTTTTCATGGATTCTATATGCTATTGTTTCAGCTTTAACCATAATCAAATTATATGGATACTATAAAAAAAATTCTTAAAGCAATAATAAATTTGTTTCCTAGACATAAAACTCCAGCGGAATTTTATGATCTTTGTGTATCTAGTTTAGGTACTCATGTTGGTAACAATAATAATTGTTCTACATTAATTATAGATCATATATATAATAAATTGACAGGTAAAAATATAGGTGGTGAATTATCTACATTTGAAATGTATTGGTTTTTGAATAGTAGAAAAAGATATTTTAAAGAAGTTGTGATTCCAGAGCCAGGTGATATTATAATTTCTCCAACTGGTTATTCTATGAATGAAAACGATATTGGAAATGTTGGAGTAGTAGCATATGGTGATCAAATATTTTCAAATAATAATGATACAGGTAAATTTGATAATCATATAGGATTTCAAGAATGGTTTGATAAATATAAAAAACAAGGTTTTCCAGTTAAATTTTTTAGATTAAAATAATGGGATTATACTATCCACAACAACATATCAAACCACTTATTGGATCAAAGAATTCAACAAGTTTTGAATTGCTTCCAGCTACACTTACTACAGGTTACGATTCAAAAATAATTACTGCAGACTACATGTCACAAATGGTAGTCTATTGTCAGTACACTCCGGGTGCAGGTGGTAATGGAAATTATCCAGTAATGATGCTTGAATTCTCTCCAGATGGAATAAACTGGTCACAAGAAACTGTAGAAGTTTTGGTTGCTGGTGTAACAACTATGCACAATCAAGTTAGACATTTTAATGCTTCAACTGTTGCGCTCACTACTTACAAATTCAGAATCGCAGTCCCTATGGCAGACAAATATTTTAAATTTTCAGTAAAGGAAACAGTAGTTGGCGGATCAGCTGGTATCTTCTTCTCAGAGGCCTTAATCTCAGGAAAATAATATGTATAGATCAACTCCAATGGGTTTTAATAATCAGAAGGTTGATACTGCTGGAGTATCTTATCCTACTGTTGTCAATGGTTCTATTTCTGATCTAAGCGCAGTCACTACTCCTTCAGCTATTGTATTACTTGTTGATTTTTCTATAAATGGAATGGTAAAGCATGCCTCTGAATTTTCTGTTTCCGGGAATGTAATAACTTTGACTCCACCACTTGAATCAGTATACGATGGAGCACCTTATAAAATTATTTATTATTAATCAAATATGGTATAATATAATTATATGAACATCAAAAAGATCGCATCATTCATCATAGGATTACTAGCAATACCTTTTGTGGCAAATGCGGTTGTTTATTTCTCAACTCAAACAGGATACAACGCAGCTCCTGGAAGGGTTCTCCAAACAAATGGTGCAACATCAACATGGGTGGCGACTTCAACACTTGGAATTACACAGGATTTGTCTAATTATGTGATATTTCCTTACGCTAGTTCCACATTTCCATCATTTACATATGCATCAAATACTTTTGCAACCATTGGAGATATACCTGATATTTCAGGTAAGGTAGACAAAGCAGGAGATACACTAACTGGTATTTTAAAATGGACATCTGGAGGTGGCGCTATTGAATTAAATACAAGAAGATTAGAGTTCTTAACAGATGGTCCAGTATCTACTTGGATGACTGGAACAGGAAACGGACAAGTTATGCTATGGAAACAAGGAACTGGTCTAGGTAATTTTATACCAAATACTGCTACTCAAACATTAGGAAATACTTCATATAGATGGGGAGATATTTTTAGTGTTCTAGGAAACTTCTCAAGCACAATTACAGCCTCAAACTTCACAGGAACATCAACTAATGTAAACACAGGTGATGAATCATCTTCAACAATCAGAACAAAGTTGGGAAGCGCTTCATCAACAAATGATGGATATCTTTCATCTGTAGATTGGGTTACTTTCAGTTCTGCTTTATCTACAACTTCAGCAAATGCTTTGTATGTAAATTATGAATATGCAAGTTCTACTTTCCCAAGTTTTGAATATGCTTCATCAACTTACTATCTAGCTTCAAATCCATCAAGCTACATTACATTAAGTGCATTATCAGATTATATGACCTTTGCTTATGCTAGTTCTACATTCCCAACATTTAGTTATGCTTCATCAACTTTTGCACCAATAGCGTCATCTTCACAGTGGATTACAAATGGAACTGCAATAGGTTACCCAACTGGAAATGTAAATGTTTCAGGTGGCAATATAAATTTAACAACTGCTGGTGGTCAAATATTTCTACCAGACAACGCTCTCATTTATCAACCACAGATTAGTTTTACAAATGATAATAATACTGGTTTTGCTAGAAAACAATCTGATGTAATTTCTTTTATAGCTGGAGGTCAAGAGGCACTAACTGCTTATCTTGTTGGTGGAGTTGGTGGTTTAGGTGTAGGAAATATTGTACCAACTGCTTCAAAGTTTAATATTACAAATACAGGTTCAGCAACAAACTTTATGACTGTATCAAAAGGAAATGATGAAGATGGTGATGCATTTATAATTAAAAGAGCAACAGGCAATGTAGGGATAGGAACAACAACACCAGCAACAACTTTATCTATTATTGGTTCAACAACAATTTCAACCCTTGCATTAGGCGTTGTACATTCAAATGCAGTTGGTGAATTATATACAGAGGCAACAACATCTAGAGTATATGTAAACGGAACAAATGGTGCTGGAACTACAAATAATGCAATAAAAAGATTTAAAACACAATTAGTAAATGCAGGTTCAGGTATTACATACACTTCAAGTTCTGCAAATGGAGATAGTTTTACTATAACTGTTGCTGGAGTATATGCAATTACTTACTCTGACGCAGGAAATGGTGGAGGAGAATATTTTGGAATATCTGTAAATTCAAATCAATTAACAACAGCAGTACATTTAATTACTTCTGCACATAGAGTGGGAGTTACAACAACTTCAGGTTCAGGTCAGTATGGTCACGTTACAGCAACACTTCCGCTAAATGTTGGAGATGTTGTTCGTGCGCATTATGGTAAAAATGTAGCTGCTTCTTCAGATAATGTACTGACAGCCTTTTCTATAACTAAAGTAAATTAAAATGTATGGAAGAGAAAAAAATTACAAAAGAAGAGTCTGAAATTAAATTATTACAACAAACTATGGAGTATATAACAAAGTCCCTAGAGGAGATGAAAAAATCAAATGATGATAGTCATGCTGAAATTAAGAAATCTAACGATGCAGGTATTGCTGAAATTAAAAAGATGATCTCTGATGCTCTATGTCAAAAAGCAGATAAATGGGTTGAAAATACTGTTAAATGGTTCTTATATACAGTTGGAGGTATTATAGTTTCAGGTGTTGTCGTAATTTTAGTACAAGTTGTTAAAATAATTAAATAAGATGAATATAATTGAATTTTTTAAAAATCTTTTCTTCCCTCCAAAAGTTCCATTCTATGGAATTATTGATAAATATATAACACCTATCTACGACTTCAAGGAAGTTGTAGCTAGTGCAAATGTACCAACCTTCAATGGAGTAAATGGTGATGGATCAATAAGAAAGTTTCCATATCAGTACCAGGATGGATCTTCTTCTTGCGTTGCTTTTACTTGCTCTAAGATAGCCACAGTTCTTTATTATTTATTAAAAGGAGTAATAGTAAAATTCTCTCCTGGATTCTTTTATGTACAAAGATCAAATAAGCCACAAGGTGGTATGCACATCAATGATATTGTTAAGATTGCCTCTACAAAAGGCTGTTTGATAGGTGATCTAATGCCTTCAGAAGGTATCTCAGAGAGTCAAATCAATGCACTAGAGATAGAACAATATCAATTTGATTCAGCAGATGCCTTCAAACTTCCAGATGCTTGGGTAGAACTACCTTTAAATTTTGATATAATAGCTTCAACCATTGAAGCAACGAAAAAACCGATTATGGTTTGGTTTGCTTTTGGGCCAGCAGAGTTGTTTGGTACAATATTTCCTAGAATATTGAACAATGGAAACGATCGCAGACATTCTATGACTCTTGTTGATACTTCAAGAAATTATAATAATAGTTTGGTTATAGAAGATTCAGCAGATAAAGAAACATGGTATCAGAAATTTGTTGATAGAACCTTCTTTAAGAAATGTATTCTTGCTAGATATCCTATAAACTTTAAGTTTGCTATTGGTCAAACTGAAATAATTTATACAGGTACAATTGCATCACTTCAGGATATACTTAGATCTGAAGGTTTCTTTCCAACCAATATTCAATCAACAGGAGTGTTTGGTGCAATTACAAAAGAATCTTTGGCTAAGTTTCAAAAAGCTCATGGCATTAGTCCAGCCTTAGGAGTTTTTGGTCCAATAACCAAAGCATATTTATTAGCTAATTATAAATAATCATGAATAAAATAGTAGAATTTTTAACAAGTAAGAGATTACAATCACTTTACTGGAGATCAGGATGTATGTTTTTGGTAGCTTTCATCAATCTAGTAGTAGAAAATCTATCAGGATTCGGTCTTTCAGGTCAATGGTTAGTGTTTTCAGGTTTGATACTTGGTGAAATAACAAAAGCAATATCAAATCTTTCTCAACAGAAAGAAGCATAATTATAAAGATCCGCTTGCAAGACGTCCGCTCGGACAATAGGGTTTTTCATCTTTCCCTACTCTTGTAAGCGGTTTTTTGTATTAAAAAAACTACCTTTGAGCTAGGTAGTTTTTTTAGGGGAAGTGTTTATTTTTTATCTACTGAAATTATATAGATATTTTCTTTCAATGCTTCTGAATCAAATCCGACTTCACTAGTCCAAACTTGTTCGCCTCCAGTTTCTTCAAGATATTTTCTAACTTCGAAGACTAGATTTTCAAGGAGCATCTTTGTTTCGATCTCAATTTTTGATATACGATCTACTTCTCTATTCAATTCAGCTCTCTTTTCTAACCAAACTTTTGTTTGATCGATAAGTTTATCTGGACAAAATAATGATCTTCCATTTGATTCTTCAACTAACTTTTTCCAATCTCTTTTTGGTATTTCTGCCATATGTTTAATAATTGTATACACCGATGCTTCCATGAAGAGCTCCGGCTATTATCCATATTGCTATTGCTATATAGAGTATTGTTTCTCTTAGAGATTCTTTTTGCATGATGTTATTGTTATTTCTAATAAATCTTTGTCTTTTGCATTAACTCTTTGCCCCTGCGCATCAAATTCTTTTGATCCTTTTTTGATTGGGATTGTAACAACCTCGATGCTCGTGCCTGCAACAAATTTAGGAGCATCGTCTTTGATAATTTTAAGGGAACAAAGGGCATCTTCAAACATTTTAACCATATAACTACAATTGCTGGAATCGAGTGGTCTTGTTGCAAAAAAGAATCTATACTCGATTTTAACTGGGTACGATCTAACTCTTTGAACTGGTTGGCAAAACGACTCTGCAACGTCAAGGATGCGATCTTTAATTTCTTTTCTAGATTTCCAATGGGTTCCGGCATATATTGTATTAGTTGATACCTTTAGTCCCTTTAGTGGAATTTGATATTTGATTATCATAATAAGCTTGTACAGCCTCAGGAGTTATTCCATAGATCGGCTTTGTGCCGGTCTTAGCTCGATTGACTGAGTTTATTTTACCACTTTTGACCATTCGGTACAATGTTATATACGAAATCTTCATGAAGTCAGCGACCTCATATAATGAGTTTGATTTCGATTCTATTGGTTTTTTGACTTCATTTAGATTCATAAATTTATTTTTTTGTTACTATAGGTTTACTTGTTTTTGATTCTACTTTCTCTTCGATTATCTCTTCTTCAGGAACTGCTATTGGTGCTTTTCCTATTGCTCCTGGTGGTGGCAAATCTGGTGTTCTAAAAGATAGTAATCTATCTCTTATTCCTTTATCTACAGCATTTATTGCTTCATCAAAAGAATCAAATTCAACAGCTGCAAAATTTTCTTTTCCTGCTTCTGTTTCAATTGTTCTTGTATATGTATATCTTTTAGACATTTTCTTCTTCTATTTTAGGTTGAGTAAATGTTAAGGTGGTACTTACGACTTGAGTAGCCAATCCTTCTGCTTTTTCTTTCGCTTGTAATTCGTCTACAGCCTTTGTGTATTTCCAAGAAGATCTCTTTCCTAGAGTGAAATTTCCTAGTGAAGTTGGAAGTTTATCTACTCCATTTGATTCAAGGTGTTCTACGATGAATGGTTTTAGAGTTTCTATACCTTCTTCAAGATCTTTGATTTGAATTTTTATTTCTGCGTATCTTTTTATTTTCTCTTCGATAGTCAGAATTTCTCCTATATTAATCATGCTATTATTTTTTTAATGGTTTTAACCATATTTCTTCTAATGACTCAAGATTGTTTAAAATAACATTTATATCTCCTGCTCCAATTCCTGATTGTTTTGAAATAAGAGTCACAATTGCTTTTCTTGTAAGTCTTGTTTCATCCATTTTTTTCATTGCTTTTGCAATCTCAACAATTGATTGAGCAATAATCTCTGCCGGTATTTCTTCAGTTTCTGGTTTCTGAATAATATTTACTTTAACCATTTTATAATTGCATTAGTGGCGCAACAACCTTTTGATTATCCTTTCTAAGTTTTTTAATGAATTCGATCCCTTCATTAGTTTTTAACATGTGCTTTGAATAAATTGCTAGTTTCGTTGGCTCCCGGATGTCTTCTATGCGGTAGGTACCATCCTCTTTAGACACCTTGAGGATGAACAATCTTTCAGGTTTTAGTCCTATAAGATCTTTAAACATCCAACTGTACAATGACACTTGGAAAAAGTAGTGATCCTTGAAAGCGTTTGAAGTTTTAAGATCCATCAAACAGAATTCATATCTATATTGATATCCGCATGCAAGACAAGTGTATTTTCCAGTCTTCTCAGATTTCATTATGTTATGATTTTCTTGTTGTGTTCCATCTGGACCAATTTGTCCGCAAAAACCAACACCTTCATGTAAAACTTTTTTAATTAATCCAATATCATCAAGTGTTCCAGCTACCTCATATTTATGATTGTAAACTAGTAACTCGCAAACCACTGGAATATATTCTCTTTCGATACAAAACTTCTGTAAGGCTCTAATAGCTGATATAACTCGTATATCCTCCTGTTCAGGTTTTATAAACTTCAGGAAATCGTCTGGCCTTTCACCAGTCTTTATCCATTCATTAAATATTTCCTCTCTTAAATTGTGAACTGTTGTTCCTACATCTCCGGCCGCAACCATTATATCTTGAGAAACTCTAGATGCAATCTCTAATTGTTCCATGACATTGGCATCTGTAAAATTTTTATAGTTACCAAATACATATTCAATTGCGCGATTCATCTTATAGTTCATCAAACCTTCATCTTTTAGCACGTGAAGTTTGGCTGTTACCGAAGGATAAATAGGATGTGATCCTTCATTGATTTCATAAAAGTGACCCTTCTCAGTATGTCTTGGAATGACTCTACCTTCCGGCAATTTCTCACTTATTATTTTTCTTATCTCTTCAGGTTTCCAATTCTTCATACTATTGTATATCTGATTTTGTTTCTCCTTGGTATTCAGGATCCATTGCACCAAGCATCACTTGTATGATCTTAGTATTATCAAATCCTGGTCTTGTAGCTTTCTTTATTTCAGAGAATCTTAGACCAACTTCTTGGCCAAGCTTTGCTCCTTTTAATTGATTAACAAGAACTTGTTTACCAGTAATATAAGACCAAAAATCTCCTTTAGTAATTTCAGTTGCTTCAGCTTGAACTTGCTTATCTACTATATTATGGAATGATCCACCACTTGCTTTGAATTCAAATACAGTTTGCATTTCTCCTGTTGAAGACAAATTGTTTTTCATTTGTCTTGTATTAGCTGTAAGTGTTCCGCGGAACCAATCTCCTACCTTTCCAAACTTAATATTATTGTACTCTACCTTTGATACTGTCATACCTGCCATTGGATCTACATTTGTTTCTTTACTCATATATATTATTATTTTTATTATTATTATTAATTATTATTTTTATTATTTTTGATCGACCACCAAAATTTAATAAACACTTTTCTTGAGGCGATTTCTGATTTGTCTTCTTTCTTTTGCCTCCTTTGTCCATCTTCCATTTATCGCAAAAAATACTGTTGTTCTTGATACTTGGTATCCTAATTTTAACATGGCACTACATACATCATCAATTGACATCTTTGCTTTGTATAGTGCTACTATTTGTCTATTTCTAATTTTTATTCTCTCTTTTACTGGTATAAACGAGTTATCAACAGTTTTAATTTTGCTTTTTTCCATATCTATATGTTATCATATGTAAACGAAATGTAAACAAGTAAAACTGTGGATAACTTAAACCAAAAGATGCCCGATAGAATCAAAAAATATCTTAATGAAAGAGGTATTTCTGATGCTATTATAAGTGAGAATAATATTACTTGGGAACTTTGTCACATTACTATTCCAATATACGATGTAAACGACATTCATCTATTCAATAAGTATCGCCGTGATCCTGCAGGTGATATTGGCGATACAACAAATCCAAAATATAGATATGATAAAGGTGCAAAAATTTCTTTGTATGGAATTAATAAACCAATCGCAGATCAAGTAATTATTTGTGAAGGTGAATTTGATGCAATGATATTACAATCAAAAGGATTTTGTGCTGTAACTTCTACAGGTGGTGCGATGTCTTTCCAGGAAGAATGGAAAAAATATTTTGTTGATAAAGATGTATACGTTTGTTTTGATAATGATAAAGCCGGGACTGAAGGTAAAATAAAAGTTTTAAAAATCCTCCCCTGGGCCAAGAATCTACCACTTCCCGGAGAAGTTGGAGATCATGGGGATATAACGGATTATTTTATAAAACTACATAAGACTGAGAATGATTTTAAACAACTAATGAAGTTTGCTGAACCTGTAGTTTTTGAATCATTGCCAATTGTAAAGAAAAAGAAGTATAATGGTACAAGCGCTACTTTGATGAATGCAAAAGATGTTCCTCTCGATCAGTTTTTAAATTTTAAAGGTGACTTCGCCCATTGTCCTTTTCATACAGATAAAACACCTTCGCTTCATAGGTTTGGAAATAAAAAAGATAAATGGAAATGTTTCAGTTGTGGTGAAAAAGGTGATGTGGTCGATCTAGTTAGAAAAATGAATGATGTAAGTTTTTCAGAAGCAATAAAAATAATATTAAAATAAAAAAAGATGGATGAACTAGAAAAATCAAATATCGCCACATTAAGACGATCAGAACTTGCTTCTCTAAAACCTATTACTTTTGAAGAGTTAGAAGAAACTTGTAAAAAATGGTTATTAATTCCAGATGAAGGAATTCTAAAATTTCTTTGTGCTTATGTTTTTTGTCATCGCCTTTCAAGTAAAGCTGTTTGGGCTATTATCATTGGTCCATCAGGTGGTGGAAAAACTGAATTCTTAAATGCTTTTATGCAACTATCTGATATGGTTGGAATATCATCAATCACTCCAAATACATTTTTATCAGGTATGCCAGGACCAAATGATGCCTCATTGCTTCCAAAATTGACCAACAAGATCATGGTTTGTAAGGATTGGACAACTATGCTTTCAATGCAAAAGGATGCTAAGGCGGACATATACTCTCAATTTAGAGAGATATACGATGGTGACTATACTAAGATCTTTGGTAACGGAAAAAAGAGATCTTGGCATGGAAAAATGTCACTTTTGGCTGCTTCAACTCAAGCTGTTGATCTTACTCAACAACAAAATACTCACCTTGGAGAAAGATTTATAAACTACAGAATTGTAATGCCGGATAGAAAACAAGTTGCGATGAAATCTTTGAATAATAATAAAGACAATCAAGAGATGGCGAAGGAATTACAAAATGCTGTCTACGCTTTCTTTAAAGGATATGATGATGAAGCAACAATTGAATTTCCACCTATCAGTGAAGATTTAAAAAATGAATTAGTAAACCTAGCAAACTTTAGTACGATGGCTAGATCCGGTGTTATCAGAGATTTTGGAATGAAGAAGGAAGTTATATTCGTACCGACACCTGAAATGCCTACAAGATTCACTCAACAATTAGCTTCAATGGCTTTAGGTTGTATGATTGCAAATCGTGGACCTTTAAATGAACTTGATATGAGAATTTTATATAAGATATCACTCGACTCTATTCCAGTTACAAACAAAATGGTGATAAACGAAATGGCCCGGGGTGATAAACAAACAACTGCAGATATTGCAACTGCTTTAGGTTATCCAACTGAACCTATAAAGATGTACCTTGAAAACTTAGCTCTACTTGGAATTTGCGTTAGAATTAAGAACGGGGGTGTAGCGGATCGCTGGACCATGAAGTCTGAATTCTCAGATATAATTAGAAACTACGAAGGAATTGCTATGCTCACGGATAAGGAAATTGATGATAGAAAATTCTCAAAAGATAATGATGATCCAGATAGTCCAGCAAATAGAAAAGCTCAAGAAGCACTTGATAATTTTGGTAAAGAAGAAGTAGAGGAAAAGTTTTAAAAATGATATAATGTGAGTAGGGAAAGTGTTCTGTCTGTACAATTAAATATGCAACTTTTATATTTTTTATTGATTCAAAAGTAAATAACTATTAAAAACATTCGACAATACTCAATCTCTCCGACAAGTAAGATTGATCTATAATAAAACCTCACTATCTTTCCCCGGTGCGGTTTTATTTTTTAAATGTTATAATGTAAACAGGAGTTCTTCAAAAATTAAATAGGTGGTGATCGCCATGAAAAAAGAAAGTAAGGTGTTTGTCAAAAATGCTTCAAGGAGATTCAAAAAGCTCTTAAAAGAAGGTTACAATATTTTATCTTTAATAGATAATTGTTGTATCCTGGAAAAAGGAGATTGGAGAATTGTTTACGATTTATTTTTAGACACAGTTTATACGCAATATCTTTATCCAAGAAAATTGGAGGTATCAGATGAAAAACTTACATCAAATAAAGGAGGTACTGAGTCGTGCAGAAAAACTACACGGATCTGAAAAAGAACGAATGCAAGAACAACTTAAAACAGCTCTTGCAAGACGGACTAGAAGTAATATCTTTGTCGGGAAAAAAAATCATTCTCGGGAAAGGATTACTAAGGCTAGTCTACGATCCACTTCTTGATGAAGTAGAATCACAGTACATACTTAATAAATAAAGGAGGTGATCATATCTCGGCTGAGGGACTTGCCGTTACCCTTAAAAAGCACTACCTTTTTGGCAGTGCTTTTTCTTTTATATTTATTTCAGCCCTAGGATCTTCTACATCTACACCACCAAACTCTAAATTTAATGAATTTACTACAAACCAATTGTCATCTTTAATAATACCCGCCTCTACGAGTAAATCCATTAAACTTTCTGCTTTATTACTTAGATCAGCGGCACGTTTGTCTGGAGCATGAAAGGTTATACGTATGTCGCACTTCTCTATCGACTGTGACGTTTTAAATCGTTTAAGTAACCATAATTGTTCCGTATTCCACGATTGAAATTTCGGATTTGATATTAATATCGGATATTTACCTCTACATATCATAATCTTAGAATTCTTCTTACTAGGGATACGACCCTTAATTATTATATTTAGCATCGAGATATTTTAGTTTTTGTTCCCAGTTGTTTCTAGGATATTGTTTTAATAATTCTGGTGTAAGTTTTTTAAGTGCAATATATTCATTTTTATTTTTATCCAAATGATGACCATCTTGAAATTCATCAACATCGTGTGACCATGCACATATTTTAATTATTGCCCAACTAGCATCAACCTGCCGACCTGCATATATTATCGCATGTTCCCACGTGAGTCGACCTTGACATATATGGTCATGAAACATTTCATATCTTTCACATTTTTCAGGGCGTTCTAACATTTCTTTCTTTACATTTGGACTTACTTTCCGCATAAAAATTGTATTATCTTAATAAATAAGTTAGATTTCTTTTTCTTTATTTTATTTAATTCAGTTTTTACAAGTTCTGGATCTGCAAATTCAGCATTTTGTCTAAATTTATATTTATTCTTTCTACGTCGTATCATATCTCTAAGTGTAGAAATTGCATGTATTATTTCTTTCCTGGTTTCCATCTTAGAAAAATGAACCTTTCCATAGTTTAAAATACTACCAGATCTCTGAGCTAGTTTTTCATAAGCATGATGTCTTGCTTCTTTAGGGGTTCTTTCTCTATCTAGATTAACATATTCATCTAGAAATTTATGACCCAGACTCTTTAATTGTTGAATGTTTAGATTTGAATATTCTATCATTTTATTTGTCTGTTGGTTGATAAAATTTTTTCTTTTTAATTTTGGGTTTTAATTTTAAGATATCGTTTAAAATTGATAATGATATTGACGCATAAATCGCACCGCTATCATCACTACCTAGGTAAATGTGAAGATCTTCACCGTTTAGTGAAAAATCTATATCTCCTTTTTTTATATCATACCATTGACTCATATATTATTTATTCTTTAACGCTTCCTCTTAGTCTTTCGACTTTTATTTTCTTTATTGCAAATTTTCTTTTTTCACCCCAAAATGGTTTTAATTTTTCATTCATAACACAAAAAGCATCTCTTTTGAACATAAAAACCATAGTAACTGCATAATGAACAGCAATACAATCTTCATCTAAATCCCATACTGCATATAAAATTCTTTCTTTCTTCATATCTATTTATTCTTTACCTCTTCCTGTGGGAGGTGTTTAAGAGAGGTGAGTAAGTTTTTAAAATCTGTTACAGCTTGATTATAACCAAACACCATATTTTCATTTAATCTATTTGTCATTC
>Ga0172381_10000606_pt1 | contig 43623 bp, 34 predicted proteins | sample Leawel6488metaG_FD_119754 | JGI IMG/M metagenome (GOLD analysis project Ga0172381, IMG submission 119754) | Leachate microbial communities from a municipal landfill in Southern Ontario, Canada - Leachate well 64-88 metaG | ecosystem: Engineered > Solid waste > Landfill > Unclassified | place... | reverse complement strand
TCCGAGAAGCGGTCCGGCTTGATATGGCCAGGATAAAACCAGGCTATGACTTGGTTTTTATTGCTTTAAACTCGGCAAAAGAAAAAGATCTAACCGAAATAAAAAAAGAAATAGAGTTTATTTTGGAAGGATATGGGCTTTTAATAAACTAAAAATATGTTTGAATTTATTGGTACTTTTTTCCACGTCGTTCTCTATCAGCCAATGCTGAATATCTTAATAATGCTATACCTATTTGCTAAGGATTTTGGTTTGGCTGTTATTCTTTTGACTATATTGATTAAGATATTAATCCATCCCATAAACAGGAAAGCCATAGAATCTCAGAAAAAGATGATGGATATCCAGCCTAAGATAAAAGAGCTTCAGGAAAAGTATAAAGACGATCAGCAAAGGATGGCTATCGAGGTTATGAGCTTATACAAATTGCATAAATTTAACCCATTTGCTGGCATAGGGATGCTTTTTATCCAATTACCTATTATATGGGCCTTATTCCAAGTATTTTTGGTGGGCTTTGATCTAGAGAAAATAAAGGCTTCATTTTACCCTTTTGTTTCGGTAGCATCTTCTATAAATCCCAATTTTTTCGGCCTAGCAGATTTGTCGCTTCCAAGCATCCCTTTAACAATTATCACAGCTTTGATACAATACTATCAGATAAAGACGAGTTCCCCTGCCAACAAAAAGGACTTGGGCACAGATGAAAAGAAAAAAGAACCGGAAATACAGGACATTATGCAAAAGCAGATGACATTCTTGGTTCCTATCATTACTTTTGTCGTTTTATTCAATCTCCCTTCTGCAGTAGCTTTGTATTGGATGGTTAGTAGTCTTTTGAGCATCGTAGAACAGAAAATGATTTATAAAAAATAGAAATCTATGGGCTAACGCCCATAAGTCCTAAAAGGACTAAAAATTTTGCGTGATTTTACTGCCTATGGCAGCGCCGTAAAATTTTGTGATTTATATTATTACTCCGCTTCGCTACGGGCTTGTCCTCCATCCACGGGTCTTGACCCGTGCATTCAGACAATAAATAATAATCCTTTGGCTTGATGCCGATAAAAAATAAAAGAAATGAAAGAAGAACTAAAAAACATCGAAGATATAATAATTGACTTTTTTGCTCGCGCTGGATTTTTAGCAGAAATCAAGCAAATTTCTTTAAAAAACAAAGAAAAAGAAGATGAAATACCTCTTTTGATGGTGAACATAAAAACCAACGAAGCACAGATGCTTATTGGAAAACAAGGATTAGTTCTTGCCGACATACAGCTATTATTGAGAAAATTGATTAAAAAAAATATCGGACAAGAAGTATTCTTGAATCTGGATATAGATAATTACAAGAAAAACAAGGAAAATTATTTGAGGGAAATGGCCCAAGAAACAGCCGACAAGGTTATAGCAACTGGACTAGCCAAAGAATTACCCCTATCCTCCCCCTTTGACAGAAAGATAGTCCATACCGAGCTTGCCGATAGGCTAGATGTAAAAGCCGAAAGTATTGGCACCGGCGAAGACAGAAGAATTATTATAACTCCTATTATTGAATAAACAAAAAACGGCTTATGCCGTTTCTTTATTTTTTTCGCTTTTACTTATTTTGAGAAGATTCTTATGTTATGTTCTTCTGGCGTACTATTCTTGATACAGCTTCCCGTATGTCATGTTCTTCTGGTATTTCTTGCAGTGTTTTATCCAAAAAATCTCTAGACGTTTCACTGTCAGAAGGGTATGCGTAAACATCAATATCGTCTAAGGTATTGATTAAAGTAGAAACCTTAATCGTTTTAGAGTCTGGCATTCTTGAACAAGCTTTAATTAATTCCTCCATTGAATCAGCGCCAGCTATTTCTTTTTCAATCTCTTTCATTTCTTCATCTTTTTTAACTATCTCCTGTATTCTTTCGCTGACAGGCTTTTCATTCCCCTTTTCTACTACAATTTTGGGATTTGCTTCAATCTGATCTTTTGTGGGGCCAGATTTAGTGTCAATTCCAATCAAATTATTTTCTGCGACTATTTGGAAGAATTTTTTTCTAATGCCATAAACTTCTGGAATTTGCTCAAGTGCCTCTTCGCGGCTAGTTCTTGGATCTGGATGCAGATATTTTTTCATGCTACCTATTATTTCAACATGGCCAAATCCGTTAAGTTTACCCCTTAGATTTACCGAAGCGCAAACCTCCCCTACTGCGTCGTAGAGATCCTCAAGGGTTGTAGCTTTCTCTAATTTTTCCGATTCTATTTCAATTAATTTGGACACAGTTTTCTGTAATGATTCGTCTAATGAACCAATCTTTTCTTGTCCGATTATAATTTTTTGTATAATATCCTTTTCGTTCACAGATAAATCAGGATTTTTAAAAAGTTCTTCAAAGTTCCTTACATCAGAATTATTTTGTTTTTCTTTTTTGTCATGTGTTTGATTTTTTTTTGCAACTAATAAATCAGTAAGCCTGGGCAGATATTGATCGGGAAATTCTATTAAAAGAGGGGATATGTCTTTACCTTTTTCATAATCTTCTTCAATTTTTTCTATTTTTTTTACAATATCAATGGAATCTTTTTCACCCGATGCTTTAATTTCCTCACAAAAATCAGCTATTGTCGTTGCTTTAAATGATGGCGCTACTTCTTTATTCTTCTGATCGTTGCCTTGTTTATTATCCTTTTCCTCGCTACCTTGATTATCTTCACCCCCCTCTTCTTTATTTTTATTCCCTTTTCCTTCAGATTCTCCTCCAATTTGTTTAACTTCGGCATTTTCGGTATCTGGAATTGTCTCTATTTCTTTTTTTAGTAATTCATTTATTTTTTCATTATAAATTTCAGGTATTTCTGGATTTGCAGCCCCCTCAGATTTAATACTTTTTGCAGTTATAGAATCAACAAAAGCATTTCTTTCTGATTTTTTTGAATATTGATCCCTTATTACTTTTCTGATCACTTGAATATCATCAATCACTTTTTTAGCATTTTCATTACTCTCAAGTTGCATTATAGCTTCATAAAACTTTTCCAAATTATCTGCAGTGTTAATTAAATCAATTTTTTCTTTTTCGGTTAGAGTTTTTTTTGGTGCTTCCTTTTTAATACTTTCATATATCATTTTGGTAAGAATGTTGTATTCTTCCAAATATTCAAGAGAGGCTTTGTCTAACTTGCTTTGAGCTTCTTTGATTCTTTCTTCTTTTCCTTCCAAATCAGGAGAGTTTTGGATTGATTCAAGACTTTCTTGAGCTGCTTTTACTGCCCCAAAAGCTTCAAATGTTTTCTTCTGCTGTCCTTCTATTTTTGAGTTATATTCAAAATGCTCATTTTCGTTCATTCTTACTTCCCCACTTTTCCTTTGTTCTTTAGCTCTTTTCGCTTCAATAACCTTCTTTAATATAGCGCCACTGGCAGCCCCACCCAAAACTTTTAAAGGAATCCCAAACTCAACCGGCAAAAAGCCAGAAAAAAGTCCGCCAGATAGCCACGCTGCTCCCCCAACAGGAGGAACTGCTATTGATATTCCAAGTAAAGCCGATCCAACCACAGCCGCCTGGACTTTCCTATTCTTTGCTAAAGCTACCAGCTTTTCACGAAGTTTCTTCTTTTCTGGTGAAAGATTTTCTGTTTCTTCAGTATTTTCCGTTTTTTTTCTTTCTAAAAAGCTGTAAACTCTTTCTTTTTGTCTTTCTAGCCAAGACTTTTCTTTCTTTGGAGGATTTTCAGAAGTAATTCCCAATTCTTTTTCGATTTCCCCTCTTTCTTTTTCTAACGCTTCCAATTCTTTAAGCAGTTTTTCCTTTTCTTCTCTTTTCGCTGCCCTTAGGCTGTCTAAAGTTGAAAACTCTCCTATTTTTTGTTTCTTTTCGTTTATAGCAACAACAACCTCATCCAGTCTCTTCTTTTTTTCTTCTCTCAATTTTTCTTGTTCCTCCTTGTGTAGCCTTTCCCTTTCCTTCTCCTCTTCCCTTCTTTTTAATTCCTCAAGCCTTTTTCTTTCTTCTTCCTCTTTTTGCAACTTTTCTGCATCGTCTGGGTTGGTTTCAGGACTTTCAGGTTTTATTGGAGCGGGTTTTGGAGGAGGAGTTTCATCTCCCTCTTTTTCTTTTATATTTTCAGCTTCTTTTTGTGCTCGTTTTTGTATTTCAGCCCAATATTCTTTTTCTGCTTCTTCATCTGCTTGTTTCTTTTCCAAGGGCCCCGTCATTATTTCCTTCCAATTAAAATTCTCTCTTTTTCCAGTAAGATTTTCGGATAATTCAGGCTGATTTAAGGCACCAGCATCTTCTTCATTAAGATCGATAACTATTTCTGGCAATGACGATGGACGAGAAAATCCTTCTCTTTCTAAAGAGTCTTCCTCTTCTACGACTTCTTTTTTATTAATGATTGCCGATTCAGAAGGTATGGTTAGATTAATAGGATTTTTTTCTTCGCCGCTACCAAGAACGCCTTTTCTTATTTCATCCCAATCAAGATGAACTTTTTTACCAGTAATATTTTCATTTTCACCGCCTTCAAATGATTTCTCCATTTTTTTTGGATATTATTTTAATTCCTAGTTGTTAAATTATCTATATTTTATAATATAAATAAAATTAAAGCAATTAACTGAAAACTAGTGATTAATAAAACTTTAGTAATTAGTAATTCGTAATTTGTAACTTGTGCTTTGAAGCTTATTTTATAAGCTAGAAATTTATTTAGAATGCTTGTCTTCAAGCTACCATGCGCTAATTACGAATTGCCAGTTACTAGTTGCTAAGGACATAAACTTACAGCCAAGTTTGTCTAAAACAAATGACTATAAATAATAGGCGAATATCAAATTCACGACAGTTTACTCACGTGGGATAGCCATTTTTTTCTGCGCCCTTATTTTTGCGATTTCTTCTGGGTTCGTAGTAATAATTTGATGTTCTGCGTATGAAGCAACAATACTTATTGCCACGTGTTTTTGGCCGGCAAAAAATATCCCCTCTCCCACTGGAGTTTCTAATAACAAATATTTTTCTTGATCTGTCAGATTAAAAGTTTCTTGTATTAAATCTATCGTTGCCGGGCTTTGCTTTAACAGTAGCTGTATTGAAGAGTTGGTAATAATAGGCTTGCCATATTCGGAGCGCATAAAATCGGATACATCTTGAGTGATTGTTGTAACTCCAAGCCAATATTTACGGGCCCTTTTGCACATTCCAAAAAGAAAAGACGCTCCATTTTCTTCTTTCATCATCCACCAGGCCTCATCAACAATCAAGATACGTTTTTTAAAAGAGGTTCTCACTGCATTCCAAATATGCCTCATTACGATAAACATGGCAATCGGACGCAACTCATCTTCCATATCCCTAATGCCAAAAACCACCAAAGGAAGATCCATTTGGATATTTGATTTGCTGTTGAAGAAAGAGGAAAAAGTTCCTTTTGTAAATTTTCGGAGCCTCTCTGTTAATGATTCAGCTCCTTGCATTCCGTCTAAAACGGCTTCCAGGTCAGACAACACAGGGATATCCCTATTCCAATTAGCCGGATCGGATTCGGGAGTAATATCTTTTGCGGCATAGGTTTCGGTTAATGCCCTATCCATAATAGCGTCTTCTTCTGGAGTTAATCCTCCAAGCATAATACGCATTAATCCCACAAGATTGATGACATTATTTCGCAGCACATCTTCGGGGGACTCATCTTCCATTGGTATTGGCAGATCAAAAGCATTGATATGGTTTTCGGAACTTATCGAGACATGGAAAAATGATCCTCCTACTGCCTCAATCAATGGCTTATACTCATTTTCAGGATCCAATATGATACACTCAGTCCCCATCATTAGAGATCGGAGAATTTCAAGTTTAACGGTATATGATTTTCCAGAACCAGACTTGGCAAAAATAACCATATTGGCATTTTCCATACCAAACCTGTCAAAAAGTATGAGCGAGCTATTATGCTTATTTATTCCGTAAAGTATTCCTTCGTTTGAACTGAGGTCAAAAGATATGAATGGAAAAAGACTAGCCAAAGCTCCAGTATTAAGAGTGTTGTGGACTTTAAGCAGATCATTGCAATATGGCATACAAGAAATCAAACCGTTCTGCTGTTGGAACAATGCCGGTTTTATGTATATAAGACGCGATTCAAGAAGCGAACGAAGATTTGTTTCTAATAATTCCAAACTTTTTTTGTCTTCAGCATAAATATTGATATAAAGTCCAAACTTAAACATTTTTTCCTGAGCTGTTTGAAGTTTGTCACGCAATTCTTCCAAGTCTTGAAAGGCGGTTTCTAGTGTTGGGTCACGAATAAGTCCTTTTTCTTGCCTTTCAATGATTTCCGATTGCACCTCTGTTACGCTTTTACTTAATTGCTTTAACACGGTTCCTGTGTCTATTGGGTGGAAGAAAAAAGAAAGGTCAAAAGGGATATCCATATTTATAACAGAAGAAAGCCATCCCATATTAAGATATCTGGGATACGAAAAAACAAAATATGTTTTTGTATATTTTTCTTCCAAAAGAATTTGATTCTGTTCTATTTCTATTGATGCAGGAGCAATGATGTCTTTTACATCCATCACTTCCTGGTCATATAGTTTTTGTACTTTTTTATTTCCAAAAAAACCCATATATTTGTTTGGTAGTTAGTAATTAGGAATTAGTAATTGGTACTTGGTAGTTCGCCTTTGGCGAACTAATACAAACTATTTTGGGCTTGCAGAGGAAGCTGCAATATACTAATTGCTAGTACTAGTTACGATTTACTATATTGTTAAGTGATTAATTCTGGCGGAATCTGAGGATAATACCCTTGCTCTGCCTGTTTTGGATGGTGGAAGGCCCAGAAAAGTTCTATTAATTCTTCACTTCCAAGCGAAGCTGCTTTTAATCCAGATCTTCGCAGTCCAAGGCTGACATATTCCATTCTTTGTTTTAGTTGATACTTTCCGGTTTGGAACTGTTTTTCGGTTAGTTTTGCATGGATTATTTTAGCCTGGCTAAGACTAGGATTTTCTGGTTTTGGAGGTTCAGGAGAGCCATCTGCCTTGGGAGGCTCTTTATTCGTTTTTCCTATTTTTCCAAGAAGATCATCCTGTTTTTGGGGATCCTTTTCAGTTTTTCCTATTCTGCCAAGTAAATCCCCTTGAGCAACTTCTGCGGCCTGCGCTGCTGCTCTGTATTGTTCGGATGCAACATTTATTTCAACTAGCGGATAATAAGGAATTATAACATAAAAGTTTTTATTCATAATTGATCCACCCAAAACTAGTTCTTCAATGAATTTTCTATAATCCGTTGTCTGCATTCTAAGCAATTCGTTGGGTTGTTTTTCTTCCAGTGCTTTTACTTTTTCAATATAACCAGTGATATTTACCTTTCTTGAAGTCGCCAAAATCTGGCAGGAAAAATCAAGAGAGTTCAGAAAATTCTGGAAATTATAAATTATAGCTTCCTGTTCTTCTTCAGCTTTCAAGGCAAAATTAAGAGACGACACTGCCAGTATCCCCTTCAATGATCCATCTTTCATAACCACCACCCCCTCTCTAATCTGTTCTATTTGAATAAAGTCTTGTGTCGGAGTCGCCATGTTTTATTTAACTAAAGAATTATTATTTATTGCCCGAACGCTGCGGGTTAAACCGCTTAATGAAGGGCAATCCCGGAGCGAAGCGTAGGAAATAATATAAATCACAAAATTTTACGGCGCTGCCTTTAGGCAGTATAAAATTCGCAAAATTTTGAGTCCGCTTCAGGACTTGTGGGCGTTAGCTCACAGATTTCTATTTTTCAAAATTTATTTTTTTTGTTAATTTGTCCATACTTCCTCCTTGCGTCATCTTGAGGGGAGATTTTTTAGAAGGATCCTCTTTTTCTACTTTCTTTTTTTCTAGTGATATGTATACAGGAAGCTCTTTCCTTTTCCAGATATACAATTTTGTTTTCATATTATAATCCAAAGAATTCTTTATCACATAAGGAATAGACAATCCTTCCACCTTATAAAAAGCCAAAAATATAGCGACCGCAAAAAGCAATCCTCCTAAAAAAAGAAACAAGAAAAATTGCTTCTGTCCAATGAATAAATAAAGCACAAAAGTCCCAAACAACGCAGCTCCCACATAAAGAGTTTGGCTTAAGGTAAAAGGACCAAGAAGCTTTGGGTCGTGTTCAATGAATTGTGGTACTCTTACTTGCATATAGGTTATAGAGGCATTTCTTTATATGGGTCTTTGCTATCTGACTCTTGTTCTTGCTGGGCATCTTGCTGTTCAATAGGAGTTTGGGTGTCGGAAGTATTAACCGCCAACGAATCAGATTGTGAATCTACTTGCACTTGAGTCTCAGGAATGCTTGATTCCGGCGCAGTTCGAGGAGCAATTTCTATTTTTGCATCAGTAGTAGGAGTATTTTCTTCTTTTCCTATTGCGACAGTTGGAATTGATCCATCTGAAAAAGAGGAAGGAATATCCGGAAAAGGTATAGTTTCTTTGTTTAATTCTTGCTCAAAAGCACTTCTGCTGGGAATACTAACAGCAGGATTAGGAATCGCAGGAACAGAAGATGTTTCTTGAGTTTTTTGAATTTCGACTTGAGGGGCTGTTGGCTCTGGAATAACCACACTTTCTGGTTTTTCAACCTCAACCCTTGGCTTTTCGCTAGGCGGGAAAGTCTGCTTGTTTGGTTCAACATTTAAACTTGGAGGAATATCTTCTTTTTTAACATTTACTGCTGGGCTGACAGTATTAAGATTAGTAGTAGGAGGTTTTGGTCCCGAAAAAGGCTTTGAAACCAGCCTTTTAGCAGCAGCTTCCTCTTCCCTTTTCCTTTCTCTTTCTTCTTCTTTCCCATCATCTTCTGAGGTAAACTGGTCTTTATAATTAAAGTTTTTGTCGTTTATCTTATTTAAAGAAACTCTTAAGTGCTTGAAGACAGAAATGTATATTTGGCGGTTTATCTGACTTGCCAGATTTTGCGGAATATTCAATTCTAGTTCAATGGTTACCGATAACTCGTCTAGGGGCAACAACCCCATCAAAACCCTTCCAGCGAATTTGGTAACACTGGCCGTTTGTTCATCGTCTAGCCCGGACTGAGCGCAGATATGATTGATTACTTCATTATTTTTGTCGGAAAACAAGGCTTCTTTAAGGTCTTCCGGAAGTTTTTTATAAGTATCCCAAAAAAATTCTTTTGAATATTCCTGATTCATATTAATACTATTTTACCAAGTGCAAGGCAGTGTGTCTAGATATTGACTATTTTACAATTATATTTTATAATATAAGCATCCTAGTTCGTTGACAATTTAATTAGGAGGAGGATCATAGATGAGAATTATTGAAAGGATCAAGGCATGGTTTGGGAGAAATCTCTTTTGGATTATGGCAATTGTTTTTGCCATAACAGTCCTGTTTGGACTATCTGGGAATAGTATCGGAACATTTTTCGCTATTGGTTCTCTGCTGGTTATGGCATGGATTAAAACAGACGGCGGGAAAAAGTATTGTTTTTTTCTTCTTTTTGTTATTGCCACATCGGCGCTTTGTATCTTTTTTTGCAAATGGCCACCACTGGCCAGTATGGTCATCTTTTCCCTATTAGGATTAGGGTGGATCATATTTTGGGAAGGAATACTGATGGCTTTTATCTCATGCATCTTCGGAATGGGGCTATCTCTTTTTTGTGAACAGAAAGCTGGACTTAGTACTACTGTGTATAGTGCCAGCTATTTACTGGCTCACTATAATACGATAAGGCCAGGAACTCTAATTGGCGAGCTCATTGGCTTCGCCATAATCGGACTAGTTCTTGCTATCATCATTCGGACGTTAATTCCGATAAAGTAGGTGAAGAAAAATGGTAAAAATTGAAGAAAAAAGCGCACGGAATGAAGCTATTGCCTTTTTTAAATCAATGGCATTAGTTTTTATTCCAACTATTGTTTTGATTTTATTACTCCCCCTTTTGGGATGGCTGGATGTACTGCTGATTATAGCTTGGGTTTTAATCTCATGTTCTGTGACTGTCTATTGTTGGCTAGCGCCCAACAACATTCTTTTTTCCTTCGTGTACGAAGGAACCGCAAGAATTGTCGTAAGGTTTGGGGGGTACAGAAAAACTCTGATAACCTGGCGCAACAGAGACGTCAGAGAGAGCGGCGAAATATTTTATTTGAAAGACAATAAAAATTCATGGGGAGGATTAAATTTTATTGGCTGGCCCTTTATTGATAGAGTAATGACCTATAAGTATTCCTGGATTTCCAGTGATGATGGAAACCCAAATATTCACGAGGAAAGGGAGACAAATCAATTCTATTTGGAAATAGCCAACTATTTTATTGGACTAGGATTGACTCTCCAGCATGACTCTAGAACCAAAAAAACAACGGTAATAGAAGACATGAAATCAGCCCCAGAGGATTCTGATGGAATTCCTCTTATGGTTTCAGCAGTGTGCACAATTTCAATAAGTAATCCAAGGATTGCATTCTTGGAAAACAATAAATGGTACGAAAACGCAATAGCTATAATTAAAGGAGTTTTAAGGGAAGAGATTTCTAATGCTCCTTTTGCAAAACTAAATACAAATAAAAAGGGGTTAAGTAAATTGATCCACGAAAGGATAGCAAACGAGCCTCATCCGGTGGACTATTTCAAAAAGCTACTCATAGGCTTAGACACAGGCTTTGATATTCAAGATAAAGATAAAACAATAACTGCTCTTGAATACTTAAATAAGTATGTAGGAGTAACACTTCACGCATTTGAAGTTAATGATATTAGTCCAGGGTCAAATTGGAGAGAGCTCACCCTCAAAAAGGTTACTGCCGAGAGGGAAAAAGAGGTCACAATTATCAATGCTGATGCTAAAAAAACAGCTACCGAAACCATTGCGGCTGGAAATAGAAATGCAAAAGCAATGGAGATAGGAGGCGCAGCCATGTCAACCTTTTACGAAATATCGGGGCTAACCGAGGAAAAAGTCAATGCAATGCGTAGACTTCAACCAGAAGCATTTGAAAAAATGTATGGAAACGTTTTACGCGATTGTTTAGAAAAGGTTTTGCTCGCATATAAGATAAGTAATAAAGCTTTCATGGAATTGAAAACTAATGGAGGAGGGGTTGCTAATCCAGTTATGGAGGCAATCTTTGCAGCTGAAATAGCGAAAGATGCATTTCCAGCCAGAGAAGCACAACCTGCATCAAAGCAAGAAAATACGGCAAATTCCTCTGAAAAGAAAACTTCAGAATCCAAAAAGAATGAGGGCGAGAAAAAAGGAAAGAAAAAAGAAAAAAATTATCCCAACGCCATAGAAAATGGCAAACTCACTCAAGAAGCGCGGGACGCACTTGAGGGAGAGGGGCTGGATGCCGACGAAGAGCTTCAGAAATATGAAGCCGATAACGGCGAATGGTCTCAAGAAGCAAAAGATGTATTCTATGCCGAGAGTATAGAATATTAACAAATATATACGATGTATATAAAAAATAAAACAGGAAAAATTTTCCTGCTTTTTTATTTTAAGAGTTCCTGTCCTAGTCCTAACCCATTTCCATTTTCCGAAGAATTTCCATTTTGAAGATTCCTTTCTATATTGGCAACTGCTTTTTCATCTTTCATCTCCTGTAAATCTTCTGGAGATTCTGGAAATTCTTCAAAATCTTTATAATCTTCTTCAATCTTAATAGCTTTTATTTCTCTTTGGATTGTTGGATTTTCAGCAATATCTTTAGCAACCTCTTCGCAAATTTCTCTTGGCAGTCCCGAACGTTTTTCAAAATCGGCAGCAATTAAATTTATGGGCAATTTATTATTTATAACCAAAAATACCTCCTCCCACAGTTTTTCGGTATAAGGGAAAAAATCTTCGTAAAGAGATTTATAAATCCCCCTTTCGTGAGCAGTTTCACAACTCAAAATAAGAAACTTACCATCTTCATCCAGACGTTCTATGAATTGATCTTCAAGCTTATACTTTGTTACGATTTCTTCTATTAAATCAAAATCAGCTGATGAAGGATTTTTGAAAAGATCATTTCGCATTTTTTATAAATTTATTTCTCTTAAAAATTTACGCCTTGCATCAAGAACATCCCTAAGCTTTGTCTCTTCTTCTGCCGCCGATCTCCTTCTGTCGGCGCTAACAGTAGGATCACGTTGGATTCTTCTTAATTCTGAAGCTCTTCTTGTTAAATCTTTAACTTTTTCTTGCTCTGTTGTTTGAATGACTCTAGCTTCAGCCACATTAGCAATTCCCGTTGTGCTAGGAAGTCCTCTTATTACTTCTCTCGCATCTAAAAGCTTTCTATTATACAGTTCATAATCTTTTAATTCACTACTTTTTGCTCTATTTATAATAGAAGTAAATTCTTTTTCATCTAATCCCATCATAACGCTAGAATTATTCATTGCGCTAGAAATCGCAATTTTTTTTCTTTCTCCTATTGTCATTTTTTTCATAAAATCTTTCGTCGCTTCATTGTCAAACTTTTTTTGTTCCCTTTCTCTATCTGCTATATTTGCAAGAGTACTAATTTTTTTATCTTTTTCATCAGAAAGCTGGGGAACCAAATTAGGCATCGATTTCATAACAGCTTTTCGTGTATCTTCTGAATATTTATAAGGATTAGCCAAAATAGCGTTAACATCTGCCTCTTTTAACTTTCCTTTTTCTGCCCGTTCTTTTGCAATGTCATCTCTCTGAGCAATGGCTCGCAGTGACATATCCTTAGAAGCCATCCGTTCATCTTTCTTTGCATCACTCCAATCTTTCATTTCTTTTACATAATCCCCTCTTGCCTTATCGGAAATTTCTTTATCTTTTTCAGTACTTGTAAATGGAACTCGGCTAGTAATAGAATCTTTTACACTATCAACCGATTGGCGATAGGCATTCTTTGACCCCCCTGTTAATTGTCTTTTCAGGTTCTGTCCTGCTCCCACCTTCTCCCCCCTGGCTCTAGCCTCGGCGGTTTCGGCTCTGCTAATAGCCATACCTTCGGTAAATCTATTGTAAACCCTGCCAGCTCTACCAAGGGTTTGATCTTTTGCAAAGCCCTTAATTCTTCCCGATGCATCGTTCCACACTCCCCCAATCTTTCCTCCTACCCAGCCCCCTTTGCTCACTGTCATCGTAAATCCTATAATCAGTATTGCTACAGGTATTATCATTGAAAAGACCTTACTAAACACTCCAGCTAAGTTTCCTGAAGGATCGCTGGTTACAAGATGTGGATTTGCAACAACAGCAGCCATCATTGTTTCAGAAAGATATATTGTTAAAGCAGCGGGGACCCCTATAAATGCCCATTGCAAAAAATCTCCTTTCCATTTCTTCCATTGGCATTGTTCGGGGAGTATATAATGCAAATATTCATTATCGGGAAAAACCCGCGTAGCCAATGCTATAGGAGACAATATTATCAACATCCACAGCCAAATATATCTGACCATAAACAAAGCTCCATATAATAGATAAATGAAAAATGTGACAAAAGAAATCAAAGTAAATATAAATGCAGCCCCTAAATCATCAACAGTAGCGGATTGTTTTGCGTTTTCAATAGCAGAAATCATAGCAGGAGACACTCCCCCTTTTAAAAAGGAAGCCATTATTATATTAGCAACATCAATCACCACTCCACACAAAACAGGAGTAAAGTTGATTAGAAGAGCAGTTATTACAAATTGAACAAGAAGCCTTTTTGCTTTATTTTCTTCGTATCCTACCATTATGCTGATTGCAATAGCCACTAGTCCGAAAATAAGAAGGATATTCGCCATGTTTCGCATAGCTCCCCAGCCCGCTGCTATTATCGGGTTGTCGGTGCTGGTCATCATATTCGCTTGGATAAAATCTCCGCTAGCAGTCCAGTTTAAAAAAGCCAATCCATAATTAAGAAGAGTGACAGAAATGACAGTAAGTCCAGTTATTAAAGCTCCAATCACCGCTTTTCCGATCTCTCCCGTTATTCCCGATCCAAGCATATTTCCAAGATTTGAAAGAACTTGCGTTGCATCTCCGAAAGCATCAGCTTGCGCAATAGATGGAAAAAGAATTAAAGAGACACTGAAAATAAGAAAAAATATAGAAAGATTTTTAAGGCGAAAAAGGTGTGAAGTGCTAAAAAACTTCATATTTACAATGTTTAATTTATGATGATATAATTATAACATAATTATTTTTTTGATAAAAGAATGTTCCCGTTTGACATCTTTCCTATCAGGTTTAGAATAAGCGATCCGCAGGCGATTTTTATATTTCTTCCCGTCTTTATGCTTGAACTATTCGGGATGCTTCTTGCCTTATTGGGAATCGTTGACGATCTTGGAATTCTTGACACAACTTTATCAATCATCATTTGGCCATGGCTATTATTGAAAGGATCTTCTACCAAGCCTAATCGGAAAACTGGTTTTAATATGGGAAAGGCTGTGAGGCGACAGGTTGCCTGTAGTTTCGTTGAATTGATTCCGCTTTTAGGGACAATCCTACTCCTTTGGTCATACTCGGTTTATATAGTATTAAAAGAAGAAATAATAAGCGAAGAAGAATATCAAAAAGAAAACAAAATGTTATCAAATCAGCTGGGTCAGAGAATTGGAGGCTTAAGAAAAGCCGGCAAAAGTCTTGTAAGAAGATAAATTCTAAAAATTGTGGAATATAAAAAAATAATAGCATTAATCATATGCATCGCTCCCCTGCTTTTATTTAGCGGAAATGTTTTTGCTGTAAACCTTTCGCAGGATTATCCGGAAATAGGAGGTGTTTCTCCAGAAGCCGGAGCAATATTTTTTGTATATGCCTATAATGTTTGCGTTGCTGTAGGAGCTTTTCTTGGAGTAGCAATGCTTATAAAAGAAGGATTAAGGATAATAACTGCTGGAGAAAACGCCGGAAAGGTTTCAGACGCCAAGCAAAGATTTGGAAGTATCGCTTTTGGTACGGGGGTTTTGCTTTCGTCATACGTTCTTCTTTCGGCCATTAATCCGGAATTGCTCCAAATAAAGCTGCCCGAATTTCCAGAAATAAAAATCCCTGGTGAATTCACTCCTAATTCAAACGATAACAAACCAGACGTTTTGTATACCGAAGTTCCCGTGGGCGCCATTATCGAATCCATATTGAACTCGGTATCTACCTCAGTATCGCAAGCCTATAATTATTCATCGGTTGATGTTGATAACGGACACACTGAAGAAAGATGCTATTTATATGATGAATATGGAAATGCAATCGATAAAAACAAAGACGGCTACATTACCGATCTTGACGAATACCAAGGACTTGATTTTTCTATCTGCATAAATGAGTTATTAAAAGCGACCGAACATAAACTCCTATATCTAAATGGAGATAAGTACAGATGCGGAACTCCTGGCTATAGTGATGAAGATTCACCAAAGGGAAAAGACGGTAGCCCTGGAAAAACTGACCTAGGAATCAACTATCACGATTGGGACGAAGCAGGAAGCAATAATTGCGAATATACAGAATATTCCGGTTCCAGTGAATGCACCAACGACGGAGAAGAAGGAATAATCAACAAACTCAAAAAATATATTAGAGATGGCTGTGTTTGCGAAAATTGCGAGTTGGCGGCAATAGGAGGAACTTCACCTTTAACAGATTTTTATTGCAAGGGAGGTTCAATTTATTGTGATGTCTGGTGTAGTAGTAAAGGTGATGGCACTCATGGACCAGGAAGTAAATGTTGCGGAGGACCCAGAGGTAGGGATCAGAATTGCCAAAACCGCCCCTTCAACCATATATACGACAAAACAAATCCTTATATCCTGCACGATCCTTGCACTACGAGAAAATCAATCGACTGTATGAGAAAATTCATTAACACCATAGTCTATGGTGATAAGCAAAAGGATAAAGAACAAAGAGAAGTTGGCTGTCCCCCTCAAGAAGCCGCCCCATCTCCTCCCTTAAAAACAGATTTTGAGTGCAGTGGGTTTTCAGAAAATGATGACCCAGAAGTGGCCGGTGGCGCAGAAGTAATGTCACTAAAGATGGCTTGGGAAAGACTAGTTTCTTTTAGAACATATTTTGAAAAAAGGCTATCAGACCTTACATATGCTGAAAAATATTTAATGAATGATAAAAGACTTGAAGTGTATTCAAGAGCAGAAATACAAAAGATACAGCAGGAATCTAAAGAAATTTATAAATTCAGTCAAAGCAGGCTTAGTTTGTCTAAAACATACGATACGGTTGCTTATAGGCGGAAATTTTATTGTTCCCAATACGAAGATACAATAAATTTAGCCAAAAAAAACGTATACGAAGATGATGCCGACAGACGGCAAGATTTTACGGGCAATTGGGGCTCCGAAGGAATTGATGCTATGTATATAAATGCTCAAAAGAATAACCACCTTATCAGAATAAAGACGGGAGACTTCATTTCTAATCTTCATGTTGATGGCAGTATGGAAATCAAAGGAAAAAACTATTATGACCTTACTGAAGAGGAAAGAAACTCAATGATGTGTGCTAAAGGAGGATTACTTGATGTTGGATCAAAAGACCCAAAGCAATCATATTTTTATGATATTGATAAAAAATGTACAGGCGGAGGTTCGGGCAATATAGTAGCTTTAACGCCGACTATTGATGAAAAAAGAGTTGTTGCCTGGAATGACAAGCTATACGAAAAAGGAGGTTTTTCGTATTTAGATGAGAATAACAAAGAATATTACACAGGAGAAGAAATGGCAACAAATGGCGACCCGATGACTTTTTACGTTTTAGAAGACCCAAATTTAAAAGTAGACCCCTTTTATACTGGAAGAGACCAGATGCCATATTATTTTCAAAAGGGATTTATAGATTTTTCTCAATTTGCTGAAAACTCGGCCATTGATACTGAAGTTGTTGCTGCGAGAGAAAGCCTCCTTCCCTCTTTGATTCCTGTGGGACAACTCTCATACCACACAAAAATATATGCCAGACAGATGATTAGAACACTCAACAGGACCATTGAGCAAGTAGAGGCCTCTATTCTTACTTTAGATAATTTAGCAAATGATTATGTTGAAGGAAATACTCCTAGAACTGATGGCAAAGGTGTTGATGGGCTTGGCTGTGATTGCCAAAATTGCAGCAACCGCAGTGATTGCCACTGCGTTGCTTATGACACAGAAGGAAACTGCATTTATTGGGACTGTTCAAATACTTGCAGTACTTGTAAAACGTCGAAAAGCTCAATTTGTTCATCATGCAGTAGTGTTGATCGCTATAAGCTGTTTGTTGCCGGAAAATATACTCAGAAAAATAAAGAAATTTTTGTCGAAAACATAATTACTGACAAACTGCCAAACAGCATAAAATTTATCGTTAAAGGTATGAGTTGTCCCGAAAGAAAAAGGACTTGTGAAGAAACTTCCGTAAAAGTTTCGGATACTATCCATACTAGCGCTGAAAAATTTACATATAAATACGATGAAAAAGACCTTTATGCCATATATCTGAATGACGGGAACCCTATAATCTTGGATTGGGATGGAGTAACTCCAGTTTCTTTGTCCGGATCTCCCAAGGCGCAAAACAATGAAGTTGGATTTGATGATTCTGTTTTGGTAATAAACGAAACAAATGGTAGAGAGAAATTTTTCTTAGGAGACGATCATAACAAGGTATGGGTTGGAGATTTGACGATCACCGAAATTTTGGATCCGGGGAAAAACTCACTTAAATTCATTGCTCTTGATACTTGCGGAATAGACCATATTTCCAGCGGAGACTGCATAGGAGTTGATGAATTGTATCTTTACTATTGTCCTGAAAAATATGCAAGCAATGGATGCACTGGAGAAAAAACATATTCTCCGCCAGCCGGATTTGAAATTGCCGAATGTAATGCATGGAATAGCAATCTGAAGGAGGAAAGGCCGTGTACGGATTATAACGGCGATATAGTTGTTTATTTAAAACCAAAGGGCACGATAGATCGATAGTATTTAAAAGATATAATGGTTTAATAGAGAAACAATATGATAAATAAAAGATTATCGGCATTAATTATAGTTATTTCTATATTTAGTATTGGAGGAGTGGTTGTTGCTGCTCTATGCGAAAATCAGATAATAGATTTTAGTTATGACGAAATTCCTACTTCTCTTAATGAAAGCTGGTTTGTTTGCCCGTATTCAAAATTGCTTTATGAGCAAACGGCCCTATACAAATCTATGGAACATGTGAACTGGATATCAATCGAAAAAATAGGGTCAAACGGAGATAAACCAAGCCCAGCTGCCGCTAAGTCAACATATTGTCTCCAAGATTTGAAGGAAGGAAGTTGTGATAACGAAGGCGGAAGATCTTTAGAAAATCCTGGAATCGTGCAAAAAATTGATCTCTGGCGACAAAGATTAAAAACATTTCAAGAAAGTAAGAACCTACGTCCATATTATGATTATCAAACAGCTCCGAAAAACCAATTAGATAATAGGTACGATGAAAACAGAATGGCTTTGCTTAATTTGCTTTCTGACACAAGAGATAAAATGGAAAAATGTGTTACGGGATACAATGTAGCCCACACTGCAAATTCAGCAATAATCAAATTATTTACTTGCGAAGAAGGAGTTACGGTAAACAATGCCAATACCTATAGGATAACTCCCGATTTTCCCTATCCTGTTCATATTTATGACCTAAATTGTTTCCCATTTAATGCCGAATATCTTACAAGAGGCGAAAAAGAGCAATGCGCAAGAAATAAGGATCGGTCCGGAGGTTGTCAAAAATCTCTACTAAAGCCAAGTTATGCGTACGCCAACCAAAAGATATTTACTACTTATCTAGATGATTTTTATTGCAGTTCTGGCCGTGAAAGCACAGCAAATTAGAAAATATGCACAAATTTAAAAAATCGATATTCTTTATAGTTTTCACTATTTCTTCATTTTTTTATGAAATGGTTTTTGCGCTGGAAGCTAAATGGCCAATAATTCCCGGAGCTCCAGAAATAACTGATGTCAGTACGGTTGCACAATTCACCGTTTATATTTATGCATTATTTGTTTCTTTGGGCAGTTTTATTGCCGTCGCTGTCTTAATCAGCGCCGGAATCGATTTTTTGACTAGCCATAATATTGCCAAGATAAAAGTAAAAATAGCTGGAGCAATCATCGGATTGTTTGTTTTGTTAATCCCTTATTCCCTATTAGTTATTCTGAATCCCGATATATTGAATCCTTCAGAAAAAATTCTATCTTGCGAAAAATCAAAAGTATGCATTGTCAGAGAAATAAAAACTAAAATTACCTCTATTACTACTGATGAAAATGGAAAAACAACAACAACAGAAAAAGAAGAAGAAAAAACAATTGAGGAAAGTGGAGTCCAATCAACACCGAAAATAAATGAAGATAGTACTTCAGAACTGAATAACGGGAAAACTATTCGAAAAGTAGAAAAAAAGCAGACCATAACCATAAAAAAATATGACGGACTGCAAATGGTAGTCGCCTTCTCTAAAGAAAACTACGAAGGAGATGTAAGTGTATTGTTTGCGGATGATTCCAATAATGATGATATTAATAAGTCGATTACTGCAGATATATTCATTTCTGGAGAAACCTATAAATCATTTGAAATTGTTCCCAAAACGGCAGGAGTGTATTTTTTTGATGAAATAAACTACGGAGTAGTGAAAAGCGCGCCATTTAGAACAGACGTAGGAGTAGCTGATCTTATGGAAAAATCAATAAAATCCATAGATATTGTAAATCCCGAAAAAGATAATAGTATTGATTATGTAGGACTTTTATTCGATAAAAAAAATTACAGGATAAAATGCTCGCCATTTTATACAGACAAAGACTCTCTACCCTCTTCCACGGAAGGATCGGTAAAAATCTATAAAAGGGACAAAAAAGCTCTAGAAGGATCCAAAATAGTATTGACTTTATATAACAATACCTCTTGTGGCAGTAGAACTGCATCCGAAGCAGTCAAAACAACCAGTAAGGGATGGAATGAAATAAAAAAATGTGAAATAATTTTGATAAACAACAATGAAGAGATACCTGTTGTTGCTCCCCCAGAGGAGGAGGAAGAAAAAATTGATCCAGATTGCGACCAAAACAAGTATAATTGCAAGGTGACATTAAAATCAGTAAACACAATTTTTTCTCCTCAGGTCATAGTAGAAGCATGTCCAAATTTTGCTGCTACCAAGCAATACCCCAGAGAAGAAGTTCTATCATTCAGAATCGATTCTACGGCAACAATTGTTTTCCTAGATGATTATAAAGCTTGCAATGTCTGGGATCTTTTAAGGATAGCCCAGGGAGAAGGAGATTGTAAGCAGGTCAATTCTGGAGGATTGAATCCCTCAAGCAGTTTCAGGCCTAAAAAATTTTACGTAATTCCCCACTAAAGGGATTGGTCAAATTAAAAAAATGAACCATAAAAAAGAAATCATTCTATTCTTTTTCATTATTTCCTTTTTATCCTTAAGTTATGGGAATGTTTTTGCCTTGGAGGTTAATTGGCCCGTCATTGCCGGACTTTCCATCAAAAGTGATTCTGGTATTGGAGACGTCGCAAGATACTTTTTGACATTATCAACAGCAGTTGGCTCAATAATAATGTTTGGAATGATAATAAAAGGAGGATTTGATTTCATGAATGCTGGAGGAAGTATGGAAAAGATATCAAGCGCCAAGACCAAAATGATAGGATCGGCGATAGGAATGATTATTCTACTAGGAGTTTTTATAATCTTAAATAATATAAATCCCGCACTCGTTTCTCCAATGGACGTTGAAACCGATTGTCCAATGGGTATCAGGAGAAAAGTTACAACAAAATACAAAGATGACAAAGGAAAAGATCAGGAAAAAACATCTTACCTTTGTTACAATACCGACCAAGCTGATATTATGAAAGACATGACAGGAGATGATGTTTCTTACGAAGATCTTGGTTCTACCTATCCTCTTTGTATGTTAAGAGAGGTGATTATTTTTTCAGAAAAAGATTATAAAGGAGAGAAAAAAGTTATTTTTAAAGATAATGATCCCACAAATGAGGACTGTCCTTCAGCCAACGAAATAAAGCTCGGAAATGCCAACTCAGCAAGGATAGTAATGAAAAAAAACGGAATCTATCTATATGGAAGATCTAGCTTTATGCCTGAATGCGGAAAAGACCATCTGACAACCGCCGATCCTCCTAAAAACTTATGTAAATATCCTTCATTTGAAACCGGACTAAAAAAAGAAGGTGGAATATGGAAATGGAAATGCCAAGGAGAAGGAGATATCGCGGCTAATTGTTGGACCTTGCCAGTTGGATGCATACCACAATCAATAAAAGTGTCGCAAAATTTCTTAAGGCCAGTTAATGCTCAATATGAAACACTTCTTTTGGGAACCGTAGAGATTGACTGGGATGGGACTACCGAAATAGAAATTTCTAGCGACCCTTCTATAAAAAAAGAAGTATCGGCCGATGATTTATTCATAATAAAAAACGTAACCCATCCAGAACTAGAACATTTATGGGGGGATCAAAAGGTTTCTAGGATTTGGAAAGGAACTCCATCTATATCTGGGCTTTTGAAGCCAGGGAAAAACGTTCTCGAATTCTATGTCAAAGATTGGTGGTCTAATCATATTGGTTGTTCAGATGTTTATCTGTATTGGTGTAAATACGGAAAAGCCCCCGACGAAGATTCAGATGAAAAAAAAGATGACGAAAAAATGGACGAAGAAGACCTTGAAGAGAAGCTGAAAGCAAGCGATGAGGATTTGGGCCCCCTATACTACTCTAAAGGAGAAGATGATTTTTCGAAAAGCGACTTCAATGATAAGGCTCGCAAAATGGAAATCGTTAATATGGGAATATTGTCTAAAGGAACTCCTTTTGGAGAAGGAAATACCTACTTCGGAGAATATTACGGAGCCGTCTTATTTTCAGAGCCAGATTATCGAGGAAAATGCTTTTCTCATAGTTATGATACAATACAAAAAGCGATTAAAAATGGCGGAGAGTCGTTAGTCGTAGAAAAAGATCTTGCAACTGGTGAAAAAGTTAATATGAAGGGCAATCTTTCTTCAATGATAGTTTTTAAATCACCATTAAACCAAATGATAGATCACTCCTTAGGAAGAGTAGAATTTTATGCTGTCCCAAACTGCGGAAATATAGAAAGAAAAGATACAGAAGATAAAAACAAATATGATGTATGCACGGTCTTTGTTGATCCAGCAATCAACGGATATTTAGATGGAGTAGAAAAAATATTGTTTGAAGAATCAAACATTGGTGCTTGCCAAGATAACTTCAAAACTATTAGCGGAGACCACTACCCTATCCAATCATTCCGCATTAATGGGTCCGCTGGGGTTGTTCTCAAGAGCGATGCCGGAAATTGCCACTATTTTGATATCAAAACCAATGACAGAAGAGGAAATTGTTTTACTAACCTGCAGGACGCTTTTAAGACATTTTTAGGGCAAGAAAAATAAAAACCCTTATGGTTATTCCTCTTGGAGAAGAATAATTTAAAGAAAAGATGATAAGTCGCAAAAAAATATTATTAACGATCATTCCTATCCTTTTAATTTTTGAAAAGGCTTTTGCGCTTGAAAACACATACCCAGCTATAGCAGGAAAAGTGATTAATGAAAGTTCTGGCTTTCTGGATTTTGTTGGCTACGGATTTGCCCTGTGTGTAACTCTTGGAGGAGTTATTATGTTTGCTGTTTTAATAAAAGCAGGACTTAAAATGGTTACCGGCGCTGGAAGCGGCATTGAAGCAAAAAAAGAAATCAAAAGATCTTCTATTGGGCTCTTTATTCTGCTTTGCACATACTTGATATTGAATACTATCAACTCTGCCCTTGTTGATCCACAGTCGATTGATCAGCCTTGTATAAACGGAATCGACATAACAACATCCCAAAAAGCCGACGGAAGCGGAGAGGAGAAGTTATATGATATTTGCGTAAAAAACAGTATGCCGGATATAACAAAACTGGAAGAAGTAAGAGCATCGTCCTTCCCCTCCTGCCTGGTTAAATCGGTTATTGCGTATAGCGAAAAAGATTATAAAGGAAAAGTAAAAGAAATTTTTAACGATACTACCAACAAGACAAAAGATTGCAATTATGAAGTTACAGGGTTAAATGACGCTAAATCTATAAAAATTATTTCTAAAAAAACAGGAATATATTTATACGACGAAGAAGACTACAAGACAAATAGGTCTGATACACCAGTTTTTTTTGATATTGGATCAGACGATTTAAACAAAATTAATTTTGGAAATAGAACAAAATCCATTAATGTTATCGGCGCAGATTATTCTACAGACCCAAGACCAGTTACCAACGATCCATCAGACTCTATTATTTACGATTATTACGGAGCCTTTATTTTTGAAAATCCTGGATACAGAGGAAAATGCTTAGCAATAGATTCGAATAATGACTCTCTTCAAGGGACGGATAAAGCTATTGGATCGGTTAGTCTTGTTGCAAAATCAGCAGCAGCTAAAGACGAGCCCTTAGGAGTGTCATCGGTAATAGTCCTTGACAAAGAAATCCATTCTAAGAAAAAAAAGGAAAAAAGCTATATTTATCTATATGCAGTTAAAGATTGCGGTAAGAATATGAATAATGACAAAAAAACTTCAGAAAAAACCGATAAAAATGTAGGAAAAGAAAAAAATATAATGGAAGAAAACAAAATTTTCTCATTAGTAAAGCCCGCTATCGCTGTTTTAAATGAAATACCCGATAGTAAAGATGTCTTTTATGGAATTATTAAAAACATTAAAAATTATTTTGAATCAGAAAAAGAGGTGGCTCAAAATACTGATATTAAATCAATAGCCTATGCTGCAAGCAGTTCTTACCCAGCTTCTTTCAACTGGAACAATATGCATGGAGAAAACTGGCTAACATCATTTAAAAATCAGGGAGCAGTAGGAACTTGCTGGGCACACGCCGCAGCAGGAACGCTAGAATCTCAGATAAGGCTATACTTTAATCAGCCAGATATGGAAATCAATTTATCCGAACAGATGTTTGTGGATTGTACTACAGGAGTAGCATCGTCTCCCTATGTCGGGAATCAGGTTTATATCAGCCCTAATCCATACAACAACACTAGTTTGGAATGTCTTTATACGGAAAAAAACCTTGACACTGTAAGTCAGCGTGGGATTGCCGATGAGTCGTGTAATCCATACGACGAAAGAGATGTTTCTTTGATTCCAGGAGTAACAGTTTGTAAATCTCAAACTTGCTCCAATTGGGAGGAAAGAGTTTGGAAAAATACCGACGAAAAAGGATATGGATTTTTAGGTGGAATCAATATGGGAGATGCACATTGCACAAAGAAAGAATGGAACCTAACAGAAGACGACTTAAAAAGGCTTTTGATCTTGAGCGGACCATTAGATGTCGGAATGCAAATGATTAACTTTTCCGGCCCAGTGGGTGGACATGCGATGGTATTGGTGGGATACGAAACAACCGGCAGTGGTGAGACAACTTGGATATTCAAAAATAGCTGGGGTTCAAGCAATTACGGAGCTTTTGGCCCAGGGCTAGAAATGGACGGAGGGTATCTTAAGGCAACAGTTCCTATATCAAGACTATGGTACGGATCCCTTCCGATAGGGCCATTTATCCCGCCAGAGAATAGTTCTTATTGGCCCGCTGGATTTGATAACGAAATAAAATGTACCGATAAAGACGGTGATGGATATTGTTACTGGGGTTCTAGTGCTGCTATGCCGCCCTCTTGCAGCTCTTTAAGTTGTAAAAAAGAAAAAGATTGTAACGATGCCGATAAGGAAAATAGCATTTATGATTCTTATCTCAATTGTGGCAATACCGGAGGCCCATCGGATGAATGTACCGACAATGATGGTGATGGATACTGCTATTGGACCAGCCTTATGAAGCCACCAACCTGTTCTAAAGAATGCAATAAAGACAAAGACTGTGACGATGATTCAAAAGAGGTTAAAGGGCCTAATAGCAACGGAGAGTGTTTTACAGGAGAATATATCCCTGGCTCTAATATATCTCCCAACGAACCAATTCCAGACCCGATAATAGATCCGTCTTTCGGCGTTGGAGGACTATACGACGTCTGTCAAATTGAAATTCCTGAAGTTACTAAAGAAACCGTAATAATGGACTTGGAAAAACTAATATCCGAAGAGTGCGACGGAAAATTCAAAAAAACAGCGGATGGAAAAACCTACGATATAACTTCTTTCAAATTTGGAGGACCGGCTAGAGTGCTAATAAAAGGCAGCACGGGAAATTGCCTTTTTTGGGATAGTTCTAGTGTTGAAAAAACAGGGTCCTGCGTAAATGAGCTGAGGGGTTCCGATGTGTTTGACACTAGTCTCGTATCTAATACGATTGGAAAAGCTACCAGGCCGAAAAGTATAATAATTTTCCCAAAAAACTGATGAAAACCAAAGGTATCTTATTCTTTACCATTACCGCTTCCCTATTGTTTTTATATAGGACTGCTTTTGCGTTAGAAACAGATTTTCCTTTAATTGATGGATTAAAAGTGGAAGATAGCAGCGGTTTTGCAGGACTAGTAAAATATTTTTTCAGTCTAAGTGTTGTTGCCGGAGCATTTATTTCAGTTGCAGTAATTATTTACTCAGGAATCATTATCCTTTTTTCAGTTGGGAACCCAAGCAAGATAAGCGATGCAAAAAAAAGGATTTTTGGATCCTTGCTAGGACTTTTTGTATTAGGCGGAACTTACGCAATTATCTATTTGATAAATTCAGAAACTCTTAAAATCGAAGAAATCAAAGAAAGACCGCCCGTTGAAGATGAAGGTAAGAATGGAGTATATCTGATTAATTCCGACGGAAATAAACTAAGGTATACATTAAGCGAACCGAATCTTTTTTCGGACGACTATGGAGGAAAAGTAAAGAACGTAGAATTTATTCAGCCCGAAAAAGGAATTAAATATGGAGCGATATTTTTTAGCGATGTTGATTATAAAGGGCAATGCTTTTTCTTTCCACCAAGCGCTACTAGCGGAGGTACGGTCCCCTTTAAAATCAATTCTATGTATATCTTTCGAACTTCAGGGGAAAACGGGACTCCTGTAAATGTTTACAATAATGATAATAGTACTTGCAAAGCCCTACCTGAAACTAAAAAAGCATTTTATCCTAAAACAAAAACAATATCTAATTATGGAGTAGCTTATATTCTATTTGAAGATAACCATTGGATTGAAGGCTCATCTATAAACCTTAATGATGATAATTTAGTTCTACTGGAAAGCAGAGATAAAGGAAAATGCACAGAAGGAGAGATTTGCCCCCATTGCCAGATCATAACAAAAACTTCTCAGAACGAAACCTGCTATCCTTTGAAGTATAACTATACGTATAACCCCGATAGCATAGAAACAATAAAACCTGGATATGTTACTCTTTTTCAATTAACGAAATAGAACTGACATAGTTTTTAGTAATTTTAATCCAGTCATCCAAAGATAATGTTTCGGCTCGGCAATTATTTTGTATGCCCGATTTTTTAAGGATTAATTCAATCTTTTCCCTCTCCCCTATTTTTGTCAGATTTTTGAGTATTTGTTTTCGCGGAGAAGAAAAACTAGTTTTTAATATTAAGAAAAAATATTTCGTGAAAGATTTTTCAGGAATATTTTTTTTGGGAAATAAAGAAATAATGGCGCTGTCTATTTTTGGACGAGGATGGAAGCAGTTTTTAGAAACAGTAGAATAGATTTTTGCGTCGGCAAAATACGAAACACTTATAGACAGCAAAGAGCCATTATTTTTATCGCATATTCTTTCGGCAACTTCTTTTTGTATCATTAGTGTTATTGATTCGGGTCTTTTGTCAGATTCTAAAAGAATGCGGATCAAATGCGATGTTAGATAATAAGGGATATTAGCAACAACTTTATACTTTTTGGGAAGAATTTTATTTAATCCGCTGTTTTTATCTTTTATCACAATTATTGCATCTCCAGTAATTATTTCTACATTTTTTATGCCCTTTTCTTTTAAAGATGCGGCAAGCCAAGAAGCCAATTTTTCATCTTTTTCAACCGCAATCACTTTTTTTGAGTTTAATGCAAGCAATTCTGTTATTGTTCCCAATCCAGGACCGATTTCCAGAACAACATCAGTTTTTTTAACATTGCTAGCAGTAATCATTTTTCTTATAATATTAGCATCATAAAGGAAATTCTGACCGAGGCTTTTTTTAGCCGAAAATCCGGCCGTTTCTAAGGTTTTTTTGATGTTTCCATATGGGGAGAACTCAATTGACATAGGGGTTAAAAAGGATAAAATAGGATTATATACAGATATTGGAATAGAAACTATTAATTTTCAAGAGGACCAAGAATGAAAAAGTCAGAAATTTTAGACAAATATAACAATATAAAGAAAAAACTCATACATTTCACTAAGACCCCAAAAGGTCGTTTTTGTGTTGTGGTGTTATGTTTTGTCTTTCTTTTAGCGTTAAGCGTTAATCCGTTTGGAAAAAACAAGAATGATAATGCCTGGGCAGACCAAGTATCAGAATTCATAAATTTGGACCAAGGATCTTTACCTGTAAGCAGTGCAATATTAATTAACGAAAATGGAGTTGCTTCTCCAATCACTTCTCCCCTATTCGTTTCTTCGGAAAATTTGGCTACCTTTATGCAGTCTGACACGAACAGTGAACAGCAAAATGATAATTCAATTATCAGATACACGGTACAAAAAGGCGAAACTATTTCTGAAATCGCCGAAAAGTTCAGCATTTCAGTCGAAACTATATTGCTTGCCAACGAGCTTCAAAGTATGAAAATTAAAGAAGGGCAAGAATTGATAATCCTACCAATTAGCGGAATGATGCACATGGTAGAAAAAGGAGAAACAGTTGAATCTATTGCCAAACAATATGGTTCCGACGCTAATAAAATAGCAGAATTTAATAACTTAAATGAAAAGAAAGAAGTATTTTTGGGAGATGTTTTGATTATCCCAGACGGAAGGCCAGTTCAAACTTCACCAAAAGTGGCTAACAAACCCTCAAAACAGCCAACTACAGAGGATTATGTACCGGATGTTGATATCCAAACAAATACAACATACTTCATCGCGCCAACTAAAGGCTTTATTAGTCAAAGTGCACATTATTCGTACACGAGTGGAGGAAAAAACTATTATACAGCAGTAGATATTGCCAACGATATCGGTACTCCTGTTGTTGCTGCTGCCGCAGGAACAGTCCAAATTGCTAAAAAAGTTTGGCCATATGGAAATTATGTCACCATTCTTCATGACAACGGAGTAACAACGCTTTATGCCCATTTAAGCGCTTTTGCAGAAGGTGTTTTGCCAGGACAGAGAGTTTCACAAGGACAGACTATTGCCTTTATGGGAAATACTGGACATATCATAGCCTTCAAGGGAGGAAATGGCAGTCACTTGCATTTTGAAACCAGAGGAGGAGCAAATCCTTTAACAAAAAAAGGAACTAACTCCAAAGTCAGTTACTAATCAAAAATAGTTTAAAAGAAAAACTCCACGGTCGAAAGGTCGTGGAGTTTCATTTTCTATAAGCTAGAGACTCTGATATGTGCGACAAAAGAATTCTTTTGCTATTTTCTAAATCAGCAATCGTTCGTGCTACTTTAAGCAAGCGATGATACCCCCTTGGAGATAGTTTTCCCGAATCAACAGCCGCCTTTAATAATTTTTCAGAATCTTCTTCAAACTGACAGTATTTTTTTATCTGTGGAATATTCATTTCCGAGTTTAAAGTTATTCCCTCCCCTGCAAATCTTTTCAACTGTATTTGCCTTGCTGCTAAAATGTTTTGCCTGATTTTTTCAAAGGCGGTAGAATCATTTGTTGAATTAAGCTTATCAAATTTTATTCTTGGAACGTTGATTATCATATCTATCCTATCAATAATCGGTCCAGACAATTTTCGTTTGTACATTTGTATTTGAGAACTGCTGCAAGTACAATCTTTTTCGCTATCGCCATAAAAACCGCAGGGGCAAGGGTTTGCAGCAACAACAAGTGTAAATTTTGCCGGAAGACACACTTTGTATTTATTCCTAAGTATAGTCACCTCTCCTTCTTCAATGGGTTGCCTTAAAGCTTCTAATACATTCCTGTGAAATTCTGGGAATTCGTCCAGAAATAATATCCCTCGGTGAGCCAATGTTATCTCGCCAGGAACAGGGGGATTTCCTCCGCCCAGTATGGATACTTCAGATGATGTATGATGAGGATTTCTAAAAGGAGGAATCATTATTATAGGGTTGTCTTTTTTTAATTCTCCAATCAGGCTATAAATTTTAGTAACCTCAAGCGATTGATCGTCGGATAAATTTGGCATTAAGCCAGCCATAGATTTTGCCAGCATTGTTTTTCCAGTTCCTGGCGGGCCCTCCATCAGCAAATTATGTCCTCCGCTGGCAGCTATTTCTATTGCTCTCTTGGCATACTCCTGTCCTTGTATCCAAAGAAAATCATTCTGCCGATTTTCATATTCATTCCTTTGCACTATTTTTTCCGGTTCAATTTTGGTTCTCTTTTCTAAATAAGCCAAACATTCATTTAGTGTTTCAACCCCTATTATTTTTATTCCAGAAACAGCCGATGCCTCAAGCGCATTTTCTTTTGGAAGTATTAATTCCTCAAACCCTTCTTCTTTTGCTTTTATTGCGATTATAATGGCTCCCCTAGCCTTCTTTACCTCTCCATTGAGAGATAATTCCCCAAAGATTAATTTCTTTGCTGAATCAAATCTTGCCTGCTTTGAAACTATTAAATACGACAAGGCTATTGGCAAGTCCAAAATAGTACCCTCCTTTTTTGTATCAGCCGGAGCAAGATTGATAATAGTCCTTAGGTTTTCACTCGAAGGTCTTTTCAGAAAACTGTTTTTAATCGCTAAGTCAATTCTTTCTTTTGCTTCTTCTATTGATTTTGATGGCAATCCAACGATATTAAAGGTCCGCAGCCCTTTCATGCTTTCAGCTTCAACCTCTATGATATGAGACTGTAGCCCTATGATGTTTGCGGAAAATATTTTTGAAGACATGGTGTTAAGAAAATAAAAGCCCGCTTTTATGCGGGCTCTTTTTTTTGCGGCCTTTACTAATTGTTTTTATGTTGGGTGCAAGTTTTTGCTTCTGGAGCAGCCTTTAATCTTTCCTCATCTATATTCTCATTGCAAATTTCACACTTTCCATATTTGTTTTCAGCAATTTTTTGCAACGCGATACCTATATCTTTTAAACGAAGTTCAAGAGAATGCTCTATTGGAAGAAGATTTTCATATTCTTCAACCTCATCCTCCTCGCATTCAACGTCATCACAGTTTTCTTCAACCGGAAACTTTGTATTCCAGTCATCGCCAGTTTTATTTTTCACCGCAAAGCTTTGTAATTCTTTTTCAATACTGGCCTTGCTCTCCTCAAGTTTTTGCTTTAATTCTTCAAGTAATTCTGGGTTCATAATTTTTATGTATTATTTTTCTTCTTCACTATCCTCTTCGTCTTCCTTTTCTTCATCTGGAGTAGGATCATCTTTATTCTTTATTCTGTTAGAAATCTGTGAGATTTGAATTTTGATATTTTGTTCCTTTTTCTGGTTTATTTCAGAAATCTTATCCCTGAAAGCCTTTACTTCAGCAGAAACAGATTGATACCTTTCTTTAAGCTTCTCTCTTTCTTTTTCTGCTTTTGAAAGAGAATCTTCAATTTTCCATCTTTCGGTTTCAATATCTCTTCGTGCTCTTTCGGCTTCCTTTCTTTGTATTTCCAGTGACCGGGCTTCGTTTTCTGTTCCAGCCGCAGCTGTTCTTTTTTCAATGATTCTGATTTCTTCTTCAGATAATTTTTCCTTATTCTTTATTGAGAGAAGGCTTTTTTCAAGTTCATTCTTCAATTTTGTGTTTTCAAACATCTGATCTTTTATCGCAAAAGCTTCCGTTTCAATTTTTTCTAAATTAGACTGGATAGATCTTTTTTGCTGTTCAAGCAATATATCTTCCCTATCTCGTCGAAGTATCTCAATCTCTAAATTGAGCTCTCTTTCTTTTGAAGCGATTTTTTCATAATTGTATTGACATTCATTTAACTGGGCCTTCAAAGATTTTATTTCATCTTCCTTTTCTTCTTGTTCAAGAAGCACATCATTTCTTTGATCTTCAATCTTCCACCTCTCTTTTTCAAAGGTTCGCTTTTCTTCAACAGACTGTGACGCATTTTCTTGTCCTTCAACTGTTTTTTTAACTTCTTCAATTCTTTCTTTTCTTTCTATTATAAGATCGAGCTTGCGTTCTGCGCGCTCTATTTCTAATTTCAATTCCTCCATCCTTTGTTCAAAAGGGGCTTTTTCTTCCAAAAGTTTGCTTATAGCTTCTTCAGTATCAAAAGTAGCATCAGTAATTTTTCGAAGTTTTTCTTCATCTGTTTCTTCTTGCTTCTTTTTTATTTCAATCAGTTGTTCTTCAGCTTCTCGAGCCAATCTTACCTTCTCTTTCTCTTTTTCTTCCATTGTCGTTTTTTTGCTTTCTTCTAGTTTTTCCTGAGCCCTCTTTTTAAAGGAATCTATTTCAGCTTGCTCTGTAAGTTGTTCAATCGAAGGCATTTCAGGAATAATTACGTCAGTTTTTGCCTTAGGAGATTTTTCTTTTACTTGCCTTCCAGAAATTGCATCAGCTATACTGGTGATTTCATCCTTAGCTAAGTTCTTTTTATCGCTTTCTTCTTTTGCAATTTTTTCTTTCTCTATTCTCTCTTTTTCTGATTTTTCTTTTTCAAGTCTTTCCTTTTCTGATTTTTCTTTCTCTATTCTCTCTTTTTCTGATTTTTCTTTTTCAAGTCTTTCCTTTTCTGATTTTTCTTTTTCAAGTCTTTCCTTTTCTGATTTTTCTTTCTCTATTCTCTCCTTTTCTATTCTCTCTTTTTCTACTTTTTCTTGTTCGGCAAACAAAGCCTTTTCTAATTTTTCTTTTTCTTTTGCTCGGGCAAATTTTTCATGAGCTTCTCTTGCTATCCTTTCTTTCTCTTCTTTTCCTAATTCATCCTTCACCACAGGACTTGGTTTTTTAGGAGCAACAGAAACAACATCGCTTTTAAACGATGGTATTTGATTAACTTGACTCTTCTGAGTTTTCAAAACAATCGGATTAGTTAGATCCTTTGTTGTTGTTTGGAATGTGATTGGAACTGAGGATGTAGGTGTTTTTAGCGCGTCAAAAGGAGTATCCAAAGATTTCTTCCCCGCTTTAGCCAAATCCTTTTTCATTGTTCGGATTTGAGCTTTTTCTATTCTAAGGTTTTTATCCATAGAAAAATAAGAGTAGTTTATTAATTTATTTTTTAGCTTGTTTTAATGATAAATTAATACGCCCCTGTTCGTCAATAGATATGACTTTTACAGGAATGACGCTTCCGACTTTTAAAATGTCTGTAACTTTCGCAACTCTTTTTTCATCCAGCTCTGAAATGTGCACCATGCCTTCTTGCCCTGGTAAAAATTCTACAAAAGCTCCAAAGTCAAGAATTCTTTTTACTGTCGCGCCTAAAAATATTTCTCCTACAGTAACTTCATGAGTTAAATTCTTAATCCATCCGATTGCCCTTTCTCCATCTTCCTTTTTATCAGCAGTTACGAATACATCTCCCGAATCTTCGATATCAATAGTAACATTACAGGCCGCAATTATTTCATTAATGATTTTTCCTCCTGGTCCGATAACGTCACCTATTTTCAAAGGATTTATTTTTAAAATATAAATACGAGGAGCAAACTTGGAAATATCTTTTCGCGGTTCGGGTAAGATAGAAAGCATTTTATCCAAAATTTCTAGCCTTGCAATTTTTGCCTGCGCCAAAGCTTCATTTATTATTTTTTCAGTAATTCCTCTTATCTTGATATCCATTTGAACAGCCGTAACTCCATTTTTTGATCCTGCCACTTTAAAATCCATATCACCAAAATGATCTTCTTCCCCTTGGACGTCAGTTATTATTCGATACGCCTTTTCTTCAGTGCTCTTTGTTTTATCCATATCAAGCATAAGACCCATCGCTATTCCGGAAACAGGCGCTTTGATTGGCACTCCCCCATCCATAAGGGCTAAACACGCGCCGCAAGTCGAAGCCATAGAACTTGAACCATTTGAGCACAATACCTCAGAAACAATTCGGATAGTGTAAGGAAAATCTGTGGGGTCTGGCAATACTCCTCGAAGAGCTTTTTCACCAAGCATTCCATGTCCGATTTCTCTTCTCCCTGGACCTCTCATTGCTCCTGTTTCTCCCACGCAATATGGGGGAAAATTATAATGATGCATAAATCTTTTCTTTCCTATTACTTCCATCTCTTCCATTATTTTCTGATCTCCCGGAGCTCCTAGCGTTAAAAACGACATAACTTTTGTTTGTCCTCGACAAAATATTCCTGTTCCATGTATGCGGTTTAATATTCCGGCATCACATTCAATGTTTCTGAGTTGCTTTGAATTTCTGCCATCAATACGAATATCTTTTTTTATTGCCCCATCATGCATTGTTTTTTCCGCTTCGTATTCAAAAATATGATAAGCCTTTTTTACAAGCAAATCATCTTCAAACTTTTTAATATATTCAGCAAATTCATCTTTTAATCCAGACAAAGAACCATCAGTAAACATAGCCTTTTCAATTTTTCCAGCCAAAAACTGTTTGATACCTGTCTCAAAATCTTCATCAATAGGAAACGGATGCAATTCAACTTTTTGTTTCCCTATTTCTTTAACGATTTTTTCTTGGAAAGAAACCATTTTTTCTGCATACTCTTTTCCAGAAAACATTACTTTCGCGACAGTTTCTTCTGGCACTTCTTTCATTCCGGCTTCTATCATATTTACCAAAATTTCTTTTCCAGATTCCGAACGTAAAAAGGAAACGGTCATGTCTAACTTGGTAGCTTCCTTATCATCTTCAACTAATGGAAAAGCAGAAATTTCATCATTTTTTTCTCCAAACTTCACAGGAGCAAGAGGTCCATTCCAAGGGATATCAGATGCCGACAATGCTAATGATGCAGCAAAAAGCCCCAGTATTGCTGGGTCTATTGTTTTATCCCAAGAAAGACAAGTTATTACTACCTGCACTTCCCTATGCAATCCTGCAGGAAATAATGGTCTTATTGCCCTATCGATTAGCCTAGAGTTTAAAGTACATTGTTCGGTTGGTCTTCCTTCTCGCCTTTGGAAACGTGATCCAAAAATCTTTCCAACGGCATAAAATTTTTCTTCATAAAGAGTTGTTAATGGAAAAAAATCAAGCCCCTCAATTTCTTTAGGGGACATGACGCAATTTGCCATAACACAGGTATCATTGTATTTTACAAAAACAGAACCATTTGCTCTTTCGGCTAGGTCCTTAAACTCAACTGTTATTGTCTTGCTTTCATCTAGCTTTAGTTCAAATGATTCAGTTTTCATAGAGTTCTTTCTTAGTTCTTAGATTGATTGTACTTTTAATCCAACTTTTTTAGCTATCTTGATGTATTTTTCCTCATTGGTCTTTTGTAGATATTTTAAAAGCTTTCTTCTTTTTGAAACCATTTTCAGAAGTCCTTTTTTAGAATGAACATCTTTTTTATGAACTTTTAAGTGTTCAAGCAGTCTTTCAATTTCTTCAGAAAGAATTGCTACTTGAACCTCAGCAGAACCAGTATCACTGTCGTGAATCTTAAAATCATTTATGATTTTTGCTTTTTCTTCTGTTGAAATCATATGTTTTGAGTTATTTCTTAGTTTTATTAGATATTTTCTTACATTATGGTGCCCCGTGGAAATAATGGGATTTGCCTTCCAAACTTTTTGCTAAAAGTTTCTCAGGCCCGCTTTTTCGCCAGTCGCGCTTCCGCCTTTGAATCCATCCTTAATACTATCACTTATGTGCCCCGTGGGGGATTCGAACCCTCGACCTTGAAGTTAAGAGCTTCCTGCTCTGCCAACTGAGCTAACGGGGCAAAAATTATTTTGTCGAATTCATAAACTCGAAAACCCAGTCTTTTGCGCCGATTAGCTTTAGGAATGCTTCAACTATTACATAGGCGCTAAGGACAAGTAAAATCCCCACCGCACCATAAATAATCATATTCTTCCCCTCATTAAACTTTGAAGGGTTTCCTCCTGACGTTATCATTTTATATCCAGCAAAGACAAACCATATAACTGCCAATATTGGAACAAGCGTATAGATAAGAAACTTCAATACGTTTGGTATTAATACATAAAGCAAATCATCAAGAGTACAAGCTGGTTGGTCCTCATTGCCGCAGGGTACCAAACCTTCGGCATAGATACTGAAGACAGGGGCAAACACTAAAACTAAAAAAAATAAACAAAAAAACACCTTAATAAGTTTTCGTTTAGTTTTGTGTGTCATAAGGTATATACTTAAATTACCTTTTTAGAGTATAGCATTTTTCCTCTAAAAATCAAGCCCTTTTACAGATTGGGAGAAAATTTAAAACGCAATAATTCGATCCTTTTATTGACAAAATAAGCTATTTTTACGAAAATATCAAAAGCACATTTATGAAAGAAAAAGACGAAAAAGAATGTTCACTGAAATGCAGTAGCTGCAACGATGAAAGCTGCCCCCTGTACCCTATTTTGGGACCCAACGCAACACTGCTCTTTAAAGACTCAACCAAAGTCTTTTTTTACACAAAAAGAGGCAAAAATCACCTAAAATATAAATAAACTCTTCCTTGAAAAAGGGAATCACCCCTTAGTCGCTTTTTGCTAAAAGCGCTTCGGGGCCAGGCTCAGCGCCAGCCTGTTTCGCATAAAAATTTGCTAATTTTTCGCTCAACTCCCGCCTCGCCACCAGTCGTGGCTCCGGCCTTGATTGTTAAAACAATCAAGCCGCCTTCGATTCCCTTCCTTAAAAGATATAAAAAAGACAATTATTTCTCAAAGGAGGGAATCGCCCCTCAGTCGCTTTTTGCTAAAAGCGCTTCGGGGCCAGGCTCAGCGCCAGTCGCGCTTCCGCCTTCGATTCCCTCCGAACGAATATACATAAAAAGAGGCGTTAAGCCTCTTTTTATGTATATTATGTGTCCCCGGAGGGAATCGAACCCCCATCAGCGGTTTCGAAGACCGATACTCTATCCGTTGAGCTACGGGGACAGTTTATAGATATAATTACAATATTTATATCTATTCTTCAAGTTATTTTTTATTCTTAGTCTTTTTCAAAGACTTAGTTTTTGGTAATTTCTTCAAAACCTTCGTAGTGGGCTTTTTATCTTTAAGTTTTTTTACGGTTGGCTTTTTAATTTTCCTTGTGCTTTTATTCTTTTCTTCACTTTCCTTTACCTTTTTTCTTCCTCGAGGTGCTTTCTTTTTTGATTTTTTTGCCGTATTCTCTCTTTCCATAAGCACTTCACTTTCCAATTCTTTGCTGATTTCTGGAGTTTTTTTCAAGCTTCTCCTAAAGCTTGGAACAGTATCATTATCAAAAAAAATCCTATTTTCAAGCAGTTCCTTCTTTTTTTCTAAAGGAAATAAATCTTTCAACGGCAAAAGTCTTTTAATCAAGAATACAAATAATGCAAAAAGAAGCAGTAAAAAAATATTCCATAGGCTAATACTGGTAAACGTCATTGTTATTCCTAAAAGAACAGATATCATTATTGCCACTGGAACTGTCCACAATATGGAAAATATTATGCAAACAAGAAGCATTATCAAAACCAAAGGAAAGTATAACGGAAGCAGCGAGCCCAATAAAACAGGAAAACCCTTATTTTCTTTAAAATCAAAAAATGGAGACCAACTATGCCCAATAATGGCAGTAATTCCGCAAAGGGCCTGTATTTGCAAGGGCGCATCAAATAAAGAAGCTACAAATACAGCAAGAAAGCCTTTAAGAAAACTTAAAGAACATATTGCTATTTCCCTAATGACCATGGAATAACTCCTGTTATCAACATTTACCTTAGAAGCAATGTATTCCATTGGCAAAAGGCCCAATACATAACCATTGGTCATCAAAAGGAAAAAAAGAAAAATATCATTATTAGTCATTTAAATATGATTTATTTTTAAATTTTTTAAATTGATCGCTAATACGAGTTTTATGCGCAATTAGTATTAAAGGAGTTGTTGTTAATGCTGCCCAGAACAAAGTAGGTGCAGCAAGTCCAATATAAAAAACACCTATCACTTCTCCAATTAATCTCCCGATAATCTGTTCAGAAACAGATTTTTTGAAAAAAGCCTTGTTGATAGGACGTTTTGCAAAAACATCTCCAATAAACATGCAAGCAAGAAGAATTATTAAATAGCCGAAAAATGCTTTTGGATTATAAAAAAGAATAATCCCGAAAAAAGAAGCTGCTCCCCTTCCCCCCTTGAAACCAAGTATCGGAGAATAATTATGACCCAGCACAGCAAAAAAACAAGCAATCGTTATGGCAATCACAATATCAGGAATTAAATAAATTGCAATTAAAGAAGCAATTACCGCCTTACCCGCATCTAAAAGAAAAACAAAAAGAAAAGAAACCACTCCGAGAAAGGTTCCATATTTCCTACTAGAAGCTCGCAGCGTATTTAATGCTCCAGTATTCTTCGAGCCAGATTTTCTAAGATCTTCTTTTAGAATAAATTTTCCGAAAAGATAAGCAAATGGAATTGAACCGAAACAAAAGGAAACAATTGCAATCAGAACATAAATTATAATGTTTTCCATACTTTTAATTTATTCACAAGCACAACAAATCAAAGCGCCTGGTCCCACATGAGCACCAATCACATAGCTAGTTGAGCTGATGTATTCGATTTTTATTTTATCTTTATATTTTTCTTTTGCCTCGCTGGTTATTTTCTTAGCACCCTCAACATTTCCAGCATGGCTGATTATCACTCGGCAAGTTTTTCCTTTTTCCAAATATGACTTGATTTGAGAATCAAGTTCCTTCAATAGTGCAGTCGCAACATCCCTTGCTTGCATTTTTAATGTAGCCGGTTTTATTTCGCCTTCTTTCATTGTTAATATCGGACGCATGCCAATATCTTGCATCTTGTTTATAAGAACAGCCATTGTATGATTTATTCTTCCCCCCGCTTCAAGCCAATTGGCGCTTTCTAATGCTCCAAACAACTTTACTTCTTTGGAAATGTCATTTAGTTTTGTTAAAATATCTTCAATTGGCAATCCTTCATTTGACAACTCAGCTGCTCTGATTGCCATAAACGATTCTGCTACATCTGCATTCAATGTATCAAAAATAAATACCTTTCCCTGATCTTCAGCCTTCATCATTTTTATTGCTTGCATTGCCGAATTGTATGCTCCAGACAATTTTGAACTAAGAGATACATAAAGAACCTTCTCTGACTTTTGCAAACCTTCTTCAAAGGCTCGCTTATAAATTCCTATAGACGGTTGTGATGTTTTAGGACCATCGCTTATTTTTCCTTTTGCAACCTTTTTCATTTTTTCATATATATTGCTCCCCTCTATTTTCTCTCCCCCTGGCCAATCCAATTTAAAATCGACAACAGAAAAATCATATTTTTTTACGATATCCTCTGTTATCGAAGCGCTTGTTCCTATTACGATGCTTAAAGGTTTCATATCCATAATTGTAAATTAAGAATGCAAAAGTTTCAATGGCGAAAAGCACTAATTTTTATTTTCATCCCAGCTGAGAGCTATTGCTCCTGGTCCGGTATGCCCGCCTATCGTTGGGCAAAGTTTGTTTATAAAAACAACCCTTGCATTATTTAATAACTCAATTGCATTTTTTAATCTTTTTGCATTTTCAATGTTGTCTGCGTGAGTAATTGCGACTGCAACCTTTTGTCCCTGCTGTCTGATCTGTTCTGTTCTTTTTGAAAATTCTTCAGCAAGAGAATCTGCTATGTTTTTTACATTCCGCTTTATTCCAATAATAGTAAGCTTTTCTCCTTTCAGCCCTAGCAATGGCTTAATCCCCGTTAGCTTTTCCATTCCAGCCATGGGGATAAATTTTGGAATTCTGCCACTTGCTTCAAGCCATTTAGGTTTTTCATAAAAAGCAATTAGCTTTGTATTTTTTACTTCTTTTTTTAATCTTTCATTTATATCCGCTAGGCTTAATTTTGTTTCACTTATCATTTGCGATGCGCGCAAAATCAGCAAACCCAGTTGTCCTGTGCCTCCCTCTGAATCAAAAACAACAATTCTTTTTTGAGCCTCCGCTTGCAAAAACTTTATTGCCTGCACCGCCGAATTATATGCTCCCGAAACTTTTGATGAAACAGTAAAACATATCACTTCCTCAAACTCTTCTATTTTTTCTCTGTATGCTTTTAAAAAATCGCTTATTGATGGCTGAGAAGTTTTTATCAAACTATCTATTCCCATCGTTTCAGCTTTTTTTAAGCGTTCATATATATCCCCTTCCAGATTGGCGAGTTCCTGATAATCCATCTTGAAATTAACGACAGAAATACCCAAATTATTTATCATTTCTTCGGGTAAATCCAATGTTTCATCAGAAATTATTCCAATGCGCTTCTTTTTTGTTTCTTCCATGATTTTAAATGCTTTAAAGCCTAAATATAAACAATTTTACTAATTATTTTATAACCCACCCCACTATCAAGCTCTCAGGGCAAGCATTAATACTTGTGACAGGATCGGTAATTGTTACAAAGGGAACCTCAGTTTTGGTAACAGTTTTTAATTTCTTTCGCAGCTCTTGAGCGTCTTCTGGGTTATCACCATGGGCAATTACCGCTCTCATTTTGGCGCCCTTTCGTATTTCTTTATTCGAGCTTCGTTCAATTCGTTTGAAAAGAATTTCGGCAAGATCTTTCGATTTTATCTTATCAACCGGAATCATTTTTCCATCTTTCATTTCAACTAACGAATAATATGTTTCTTTTGGTTTAAACCAAAAGCTTTTTGTTTCTTTTTTCCACCAGTTAGTGTTTTCCAAAACTCCGTACACGTTTACTTTTGGAACAAATTCCGACAGCCTTTTCATGATTTCATTAATGTTTCGAAGCTCTTTTATCAGCTCAAGAGCTTTTAGCACCACCAAAGACTGTCCAGCGCTTATATTTTTTGAATCTATTATAAAAACCTTTTCCCTGTCGCTAAAGGGAAGCATTTCTTTTGCTTTTATGGCTGAATCATAATTGCTGGAAAGTTTTGAACTAGATACAATACACAAAACCTTTTCATGTCTGTCTAGCTGGTTTTTGTAAGACTCGAAAAAGAATTCAGGAGAAATCGGATTTATCTTCGGCTTATTCGTAATCCCCTGCTTTTTTGCCTCTTTTATTTTTTGGCACACGCTATCCCCTGCCAACGTTTCTCCCTCCGGCCAGTCAATTTTAAATGGGATTATTTCGATATTATAATGTTGAATTATTTTTTGCCCCAACCCTGCGCGCTCATCAATAACGATTCCGATAGAAACTTTTTCAATCGACTGCTCACCTGCCACCTCCTTGGCCATGTCCTGAATTTTTAAGCTTTCTATATCGCCCATTTCCTTTATAATATCCCTTATTTCATAAGGACTATCAGTATGGATATGTATTTTGGTTTTTTGCCCTATTTGTATCACGTCTAAGCAATTTCCTAAATGATGGAGTTTTGATCTGATTTTCTCCATTTTATATTCGCTATTTGTGAGTAAGGCTACGACTTCAAATCTATTAGAAAGAATTTGGATAAACCTCTTAGTCACCATCTCCTCATCATCCTTTTCTCCCGTTGAAATACTTATATCAAAATCATCATCAGAATACAGTTTTATCACATCAAAATATGATTCAACAATCATTAAAAAACCCAAACCTCCTGCATCAACAACTCCAGCTGTTCTTAGGATTTCCATATGGTTTGGCGTTTCAAGCAGCGCAGTATTTGCATTCTTAAGAGCTATATAAAATACTTTTGCTATATTCTTTTCTTGGCCATTTTCCTTAAAAGATTGAGCAAAAGCGCACATAACATCTAATATAGTGCCATCTTTAGGGTTTTGGACAGAATCCTTTGCGCGATCATAAGCAGCCTCAAAGCCATTTGCCAATTTTTTTGTATCAAGTTTTTCTTCTCTTGGAAGCGCACCAAAAAAACCAGCCAGCCATCCAGTATAAATAATTCCAGTATTTCCCTGAGCGGCAATCAATGCTCCGTCAAGTGCGCTATCCCCCAATTCTCCTATATTACTAAATTCTTTATCGGTAATTGCCTCTTTAACTCCGATCAAAGTTGCAGCAAGGTTACTCCCTGTATCCTGATCCGGAACAGGAAAGACATTTATTTTATTGATATGTTCCTTATCTCTATCAATTCTTTCACAAGACGAGACTATCATTTTTTGTAGTTCTATTTGAGATATTTCTTCCATAAAATATGATTTTAGAATTTCGGAATTACTTTACTTTATCTTCAATGTCTTTAAGTATTCGAGCAGCCATATCCTTTCCCCCCAAACCAAAGGATAGTCCAAATATCAAAACAATTAAGGCTATAAACCCTATAAAAATAGCAAGAATCAAGGTTTTAACTATTTGCAGCTGATATAGTATCGCCAAGACGCAACAAACCCAAGTGCTAGCAGCAACAACATTTCCCACAATTCCTGAATAACTCATCTTTCTTTTCTCCATTTTCACCAAAACTATTTTTTTGGAGAAATCTGCCAAAAAAACTGCCAGAATAAATATCAAGACAGAAATGAATATATTTGGGAAATAATTGATTATTTCCTGCAATAAAATATTTACCTGAGTAAGTCCGATAATTTCAAACGAAATACTCAAGAATACGACGATGAAAAAAATGCCTATAATAGATCCTATAAACCCAGACATATCCAATTTTGTATCATATCTATCAAAAAAATCTTCCCAACCCAAGGTTTTCAACATCTGATTTAGTCTTATTCTGTCCAAAATGGTTTTAGCAATGCCACCTATTTTTCGTGCGATAAACCATCCGACAAAAAAGACAATTGTACCCCATATAATGGATGGTAATCCAACCGAAAAACTTTGTGTAAAAGCGCTGATTATTTCTTGCATATATAAATAGTTATGTTAATAATTTTACCATATATCACCACTTTGCTTTGTGCAAGCCTAAATTATATCCAACTCTATTAAAAACAATGTGAATAAGAAAAGTCAATAGAATTAAAACACACCAAAAAACAACTGAAAAGCCATATATCGGCTGAAGCACCACAAAACATCCTAAGCAATAGTTAATTTGATCAAAAGGAATAAATGCTTGTCCAGGCTTAAAGTTAAAACGGCGTTTTATGAAAGCAAAAAAAAGATCTCCCAATACTGCCCCTACCGAAATCAAAAGCCCAACCAAAAGAGGATTTATCAAATACGGATCAAACCCGATCAATTTATAAAGATTTAGATGAAATATCTCGTGGATAACAAACAATACCTGAAAACATCCCGTTCCAACAATTAACTCAGATAATACGCCTCTCCAAGTCTTATGATTTCCCAAAAGCGGTTTGCCAAAAAACTTGTAATTTGAATCAATTGGCTTAGCCAAATCAACAAAAAGCTTTGAGTGGTTTGCCACAAGAGGCGGAGCTGCATTTGCCATATAAGCCGGAAAGAAAAAATATAAACAAGCAGCAATGTATAATGCAAAATCCATTATCGAGAATTAAAAATTTTATAATCTTTACTTTTCTCCTCTTTTATCCATTTTGTATAATAGCGCACTAAGTAACAAGGGATGCTTCTAAGCGCATCAAAATAATAAACTCTCTCCCCTGTAGTTTGGATAATATACAAAATAGTAAGAATTCTCCCAGCAAAATTATAGCAGAAAAACCGTATTTTTTAAAACGTTTTATCTTCAAAAACATTTTCTAGATGGCATAATTCATGATTTTTTTCAGAAAAAAGAACACTAATAACATCAATCTGCCATTTAACATTTTCAATCTTTTTAAAATACAGCCAATTTTTAGCAACAAAAACAATCTTTTCCGCTTTTCTGCAATGAACTCTTTTTTTAAGGTCAAAAAAAGGATTTTTCCCAATTTTATATGCCGAAGACTTAACCTCTACAAAAGAATAGACATTATTTTTCTTTGCTATAATATCAATCTCTCCCAACTTACGGCCAGTACTAGTTTTAAAAAAATAGTTAGTTTCAATAATTTCGTAGTCTTTGCTCAATAAATACGCTCTCGCTATGCATTCTCCCCTATTCCCGATTTTAATTGAGTTCTTCATAACTTTAAAAACACCAGAAGGAGACTTCTGATGTTGAATCTTTAGTAAAAATACGTGGCCCTTGCAAAAATATGGCTATTTCCCACCAATAAAAGCAAGTCCTTTCCGACTTAATGTCGGGATGCTGGGACTTTTTTTAATCATTCCTGCTGGAATTCTTAAAAACCTGGCTTCGACTCTGTCAGTCTCAGCCTTCAAGTCCTTTCCGACTTAATGTCGGGATGCTGGGACTTTTTTTAATCATTCCTGCTGGAATTCTTAAAAACCTGGCTTCGACTCTGTCAGTCTCAGCCTTCAAGTCCCTTCCGACTTAATGTCGGGATGCT